>Ga0129338_1084349_pt1 | contig 8591 bp, 2 predicted proteins | sample CPB6_02_RNA2_FD_109914 | JGI IMG/M metagenome (GOLD analysis project Ga0129338, IMG submission 109914) | Freshwater to marine salinity gradient microbial communities from Chesapeake Bay, USA - CPBay_Sum_0.6_0.2_RNA2 (Metagenome... | ecosystem: Environmental > Aquatic > Marine > Coastal | place... | reverse complement strand
TGTAATGTTAAAACATTACCCTTATTTTGCCCCGTACTGTGACGGTGCTAATATTGCAGTCGTTAGGACCATGCGTAAAATGTCCATGTGGGTACGAGCATCAAGCCGTTTCATTTACTGATCGGTGACTCGCCGGTCGGCAGCAGGGCCTGATTCTGCGCTGTGTGCACGGGCAGCAAGCCAGGTTTGCAAGCCTGGGGACCCGCAACCAAAGTTTGTCCAACGTACTATATGACGGAGAATCAAGAGCTGTTTGTTTTTGTTAGCTCTTGTTTGATTTTAATTATCCATTCTTTGGCCTGTGGTAGAGTCAGCATTAGCGGGAGTTTGCTGCATGTGTGAACTCATGTTTGATCCATTGTATTTGAGAGACTGTACTAGGGAGTAGGTGATCCGTTGCCTCTCACGAAGTGAGAGGATAGTCGCATTATGTGCGCTACGGTGATCTGATCGTAGAGCCCGCAAGGCCACGAGTCATTAAATTGACTTTCCCCGGGAACTTTCCTTTGCAGTGGTTATTTCATGATTCTTGTGCAGTGTAAGTAACCTAAGCTAATGTTCACTTTGGTCGGCGGATTGATTTCTCACCGACCACCCACCGATCGACGGTGTCGAAAGGTGTCCTCTTTTTCGAGCACCCCATTTCACGCTATCACCCCGCCTAGTAGGGAACGTGCTAGGAGCGTGCTGGCAACGCTTAAACCAGTATCCCAACCTTTATTATATGAATCACAATGACACAATACAAGATTGCCGTGGCTAACGCTTGCGCTCGTTCGCAGAAAGTGCACACTGCTTTTCTTGACTGTGTTTCTGATTCACGCGGTGAACCTTTGAGCAAGGCTGTGCGTCGCGCACAGTATGAAGAGATTCAGAGAGCTTGCGCCAAGAAGCGCGAGCGTATCATCTACAAGTCTAAGCCAAAGCGCGAAAGACAGCAGGAGATTCTTGAGTCCAGATACAAGAGATCTGGCGTCATTGATGTTGAGCCTCAGGCTGGCGTCAGTGCTTGGACGGCTGCTGCTCTAGGAGCCGGAGTTGGAGTGGGCTGTTGTGTTGCAGCATATCCCATTTTGAGGCGCTTAGTCTCGAGTGTGGAGAAGGTTGCTGATTCTGTCAGCAGTGCAGCTGATGAAGTGTCAGCCTTGGCAAATCATGCCAATGAGGCTGTTTGGAGCTTCAAGCGCATATTTCAACAGGCAATCGATGCCTGTAAGAGCGTAGTTGGTGCACTGTGGCAGTTGGTTTTTGGCACTTTTGTTTGTGCCATGAAGGCCGCCCTGGGGTTTTCCCGGGAAGTTGCACGTTTATTCGATGCAGCACTTACTGCCCTTGTGCCAGATATGGCACCTGTTTTGGTGTTTGAGCACACCGACCTTGTCGAACAGCAGAGTTGTTCTGGCATGGTTCCGGGATTAGTCGCTCTGGTATGTTCTCTCTTCTTGCCAGCAGGTCAGAAGCAGTCTTGGTTTTATTCTGAGATATTGAGGAGGATAGGTAACTACGATAGAGTTGCCAGTGGCTTTGAGGCCATCTTCTCATTTGCTGGTATAGTAGTTGAGGATGCCGTGAATTGCGTGTTGCGGTTTCTCGGCAGAGAAGAAGTTCGATTTGTCTCGGAAGTGCAGAGGCGTGTTGCCTCCTGGTGTACTGAAGTCGACAAGACATTGGCCCAGTTTGATTTGGAGAAGACCGACCTTGGTTTACTAAACCGGGGTAGGGCCTTGCTAGGTCAGGGCCATGCCATGAAGGCTATTACCAGTGCGAGTCATTTGAAGACAGCTATTGATAAGCAGCTTGATAGGCTTAACCACAAGATAGCCTCTCATAGGGGTATGCTTGATGCCGATAGCTGTTTCAGACAGCAACCTATATTTGTCCTCTTTGGAGGCGAGTCTGGCATTGGTAAGACCAATATTATCAAGCTTTTCACGAGTGTGGTCTTGCAAGAGGCCGGTATTTGTGGCCCAGATGAGTGTGCGCAGCACATGTGGCAGAAGGGTGAGTCTGAGTATTGGAATGGATATTGTGGCCAGGCAGCCATGATTTGCGATGATATATTTCAGAAGAAGGCTGTTGCCGGCTCACCAGATAGTGAGGGCTTTTGCCTCATTCGTGCCATTTCCAATTGGGCTTTTCCGCTCAATTATGCTGATGTGGACAGTAAGGGGAAGAATTATTTCGACTCCTATATTATTGTCGGCACCACGAATTGTGTGGACGTCAAGAGTGCGTTAGGCGCTGCGTTGACGAAGCCTGAGGCGGTAACGCGCCGCATCGATCATGGCTACTGGGTTGAGCTTGACCCGAAGTATTGCACCGACAGGAACACTCTTGATTACTCCGCTGTAACCAAGGAGTACCAGGATAATCTTGCTGCTCTACGTAAGCGTTTGGCGGATGGTGAGGTGCTTTCCAAGAGTGAAGTTCTCAATGCCTACCCATGGCATGCTTGGCGTTTGCGCAGGCATACATACGATGGAAACATCTCCACTGGAGCTACTAGTGGGTTGAGTATGCTGGATTTGGCCAAGGCAGTTGCGTCTGAGCTACGAGCTAGGCGCGAGAGTCATGTCCAGAACGTGGCGGATATAGACGATTGGCTGCATATGCTTTCTAAAGCAGAATTGCAGTCAGGTCTGTCCGTCGATGACGTTGAGCCGCTTCTTGGCGATGTCCGTGGTTGTGTCAACAGGTATCATACAAGTGCTTCTGTGGCGGATTCCATCGAGTTTGGGCCGCTTATGTGCGAGTTGGATGATGTTTGCGTGCACGGTGGCCGACTTGGCGGTAAACAGCATGATCCGCCTGACGAGCGTGTCTCGTGGCGCCAGCTGTTCTCAAGTGGGGTTAAAGACCGCAATGAGTTCATGCTGTTGCTAAACGCCAAGATACATAGTATGTTGTCTGGCGTGCCACCGTATGTGAAGACTGCTATTTTTGGGACTCTGAATATCGCTTCAGCTGCTGCCTCTGTGTATCTTGGGCATAAGCTGTTGGCTGGTGTGATCAAGTTGGTCCAGTGGGCTATACAAGCAGTTAAGTCCACTATGGTGGGCCTGTACAGGTTGATGTTTGGAACACCCGATTCTGACGAGGATTCACCTGCTGAGATTCAGAGTGTGCATCAGGCTAAGGCCTATCCGCAGAAGAAGTCTTATGTGCGATCAGTGCAGGCTATGCTGCAGATGGGCAATCCACCGTCTGATGTCATGGCAGATATCATATATGCCAACACGTTCAAATTGCTGTCGTATTCTCCTGAGGGCTGGGTGCCTATTGGCCAGATCATTATGATTTCCGGCACAGTGGGCATGATGCCTGATCATTTCAGGGATATACCGCCGGCAAAGATGAGGCTGGTGTCTTGTAAGAATCCTGAGGATGTGGTCGACATGACGCATGAGCAGTTTATGGCTTGGCCGTATGTGGCGGTGCCCCAGTGCGACATTGCGTTTGTTAATATCAAGCAGCAGGTTGCACGGGCTTACCGTGATATAACCAAGTATTTCATTACCGAGAAGGATTTCAAGATGCTTCAGCGAGTCTCTAATACAGAGGCTAGGCTCGATGTTGCACGACTAGATTGCAGCAATGACGAGCCACGTCTGGCCCGCTGGGTCCTGCGTAATTCTTATTTACGCTTCGACCATGAGTTGAATACTGTGGCTGGTAAGCTTGACTATGTTTGGGCTTATGATATGACTACTATTAAAGGAGACTGTGGTGCCCCTTTGACCATAGCAGAGCCCCGCTATTATGGAGGACGTGCTCTGTTGGGTATGCATATAGCTGGCAAAGTGTCCAGTGATGAGCGCGCCCTTGGTTCTGTGCGAGAAGGATATTCATGCATAGTTACCCAGGAGGCCATCAAAAGCACCCTTACGCGCTTTAAGCATTTCATACGGGATGATTTTTATGATGACCTGGCTGAGCGTGGCATTGTCTTAGACGCTAACTGCGATTCCGTTATAGCCCAATCTGGGCTGTCAGGGGGCTCTATAGGGCCCATTGGGATCGTGGCTAAGGACCAGGCTTTATCACAATCTACACAGACCAAGATCAAGCCCACTGGGTTTGATGGCTTTGGCCCATGTCCTTTGCGGCCGGCGCACTTGAGCCCCGTTTACAAAAACGGAGCTTTGGTGAAGCCTATGCTTCAGGCCATGGCCAATTACAAGAGCCCAAAGAGGGTCAGTCAGGTGCAGAGCCACAAGGCTATTATGGGGGCTGCTATGCAGCTTCATTTTCGTAAGACGGCGAACTGCACCCGCATGATTTTGTCAAAAGAGGAAGCGGTCACTGGCATTCCCTCCATTAAGCTTAAGGCTATAAACCGGTCCACATCTTGTGGTTATCCGTGGAGGTTGGATTGCGCTGAAGGGAAGAAGGACTTCTTTGGTTTCGAAGATGACTATGATTTCAGCAATGCACAATGCCAGGCGCTTTTCAAGCGTGTGGATGAGATTGTGGCAGCAGCCAAAAATGGCGTTCGCTTGAGCCACATCTTCACAGATTTCCTAAAGGATGAGACCAGGCCCCATGCCAAGGTTGATGCAGTGGCCACAAGGGCCATATCAGGAGCCCCTTTGGATTACACCATTGCGGTGCGCCAATATTTCGGAGCCTTTTTGGCTTCCATGTTCACAGTTCATACTGTGACAGGCATGGCTCCCGGCATTAATCCTTACAGCGAGTGGCATGTTTTGGCCCGCAATTTGACGCGTGTTGGCGACAAGGTCTTTGGTGGGGATTTTAAAGCATTTGATGCCAGTGAGCAACCAGAGATTCATGCATTGATACTTGATTACATAAATTCCTGGTACGATGCTCATGGGGCTGACCCCATTGGCAGAACGGTCAGGACAGTGCTGTTTGAGGACTTGGTTCATTCCAGGCACCTCACTGGCACCGGTAGTAAGCTGGACACTCTTGTCCAATGGAATAAGTCCCTGCCCAGCGGTCATCCACTCACGACTCCTGTGAATTCCATGTATTCCCTCTTCACATTGGTCGCTTGTTATTACAAGCTGACTGGTAAGCTGGAGGATTTGTGGGATAATGTATTCATTTGTACATTTGGGGATGACAATGTCGTCTCAGTGTCAGATGACGTGTGTGACCAGTTTAATCAGGTCACAGTTGCACAGGCCATGAATGACTTATTCGGCCTTACATACACTTCTGACAAGAAGGATGCTGAGCTGGTGCCATGGGAGCCCATTCAGCAGGTGACATTCCTGAAGCGCTCTTTTCAGAGAGCTCAGGATGCACCTGGTGGGTGGTGTGCCCCACTTGCGCTTGACAGCACGCTTTACCGCACATATTTTTACAAAAATGCACGCGCGTTTACTGATGAGTTTTCCCGTAACATGAAGGAGTGCTTGTTGGAACTCGCGTTGCACCAAAAAGAAGTTTGGGATGCTCCCACTTGTGAGGGTGTCAGCAGGTTTGAGGCGGCTCAGGACTTCTGCCGCAGAGGGGGGATCCCCTTTGACGTGTACAGCTATGAGCAAGCGAGGGAGCTTTGCTTCTCTCGTATTGACGTCTGGTATTGAGTCATATACGCCGTGAGAATGTAAATACTGTGTCTATGGCATTTACACGGGTCAGGATACTCACCCGCTACTACTCAGAGGGTATCAGAGATATAGACACGCCCAGGCTGGCTTGTGCGAGCCGCTTGGTGTACATAGTAGCACACTACTAATGAACCAGCTTCTGTTAAGGATTGCACTCAGATTAGTGCATTAGATGTACCCAGCAATGTTGAAAATAATGCTGGAGTTATATTTGCTGATGAGGCCGCAATATGCGCCGTCGGACCTGCCGGCGGTCGTAGTCAGTTTTTGGCCGCTGACGCTGAGTTGCAAGATTTGAAACACTTTTTCGCCCGCCCCTCGCTTATAGCAAGAGGCTCTCTGTCAACCACTCCCGCTGGGCTTTATAGCCTAGTGGTTAATTGGACCAACTTGGTGTCTGAGATACCGAACTGGTCACAACGTTTGACAGGTGTCAGGGGCATAAGGGCCGATTTGGTCTTTACTGTTGAGCATAATGCGAATCCCTTTCATCAGGGGTTGCTTGCTGTTGCTTATCAGTATGGCGACAATCAGTTCTTGCGTGGAAATAAGCCGTCTATGGTCACCCATTTACCGCATACTCCGTTAGATATAGCGCACAACACTCAGGCTGTCCTGCGTGTGCCTTATCTATCTGAGTTTGAGTATATTGGTGGCTCCACTTCTGAGGTGTCCCATGTTAATGGGCGCTTTTTCTTGACCCAAGTTTTGGGCACTCCCACCCTTACTAATTCGGCAACTCCTGTATATAAGGTTTATTTGCATCTTGAGAATATTGAGGTGTTCGGCCGCCTTCCCATTGCTGGCACCACTTTTGTGGTGCCGCAGTCTGGGGCGGCAGTTGCCCCCAGGGGTAGGACTGCTGCGGATGTTGAGCTTTCTGAGAATGGTAGGATTTCTGGTGTTTTGGCTTCTGCAGCTAAGGTGCCCACCGCCGTTGGCAGGGCTTTTCCTTCCATTAAGGCGTTTATGGGTAGTGCCTCTTGGTTTCTTAATGCGTCGGCTAAGGCTGCTGCTGCTTTTGGCTTTTCCAGGCCAGTGGATACAGCGCCTTTGCACCAGATATACCGTGCCTTTAATGGCAGGGAACATAATGTTGATTCCATAGTGCCCGCTTCCGTCGTTGGTGGTTTTTCCACCAACCAGGTAGCTGTGTCTGACGCTCTTGGGGGAACGGATCTGGATGAGATGGCTTTTGATACCATCTTGACCAGGTACTCCCAGATCTACAGAGGCTCTATTGCCACTACTGATGTCCATGGCACTAATGAGTACCTGTCCCACGTGTGTTTGAATCACATGTGGTTTAGGGCTCCTAGTGTTGTGGATGGCGGTAATGTTTCCTTTCCACGTGGCTCAACAACTCAATGCGCTGTTTATCCCAGCACCTTGTTGTATGTATCGCAGCATTTTAAGTATTGGCACGGTGGTTTGAAATACCGTGTAACATTTGCCAAATCAAAGTTTCACACTGGTAGGGTCATGTTTTCATTTGTACCCAATTATCGCCAGATTTTCAATGTGAACCAGTATTCTGACTTGGCTGCTGCTGGGGGACCAGTACCGGGCACCTTCAATGGTGACTTGCAACCGTCCCAATACAGTATGGTGTATGATTTGAAGGATGGTAGTCAGTTTGAATTTGAAGTGCCATATATAGCGCCTGTGCCACATGTGGGTGTCAATGACTCTTTGGGCTTTGTGTCTATGCAGATTATGGATCCGCTAGTCGCCAATGGTGAGTCTGCCTCAACTATTTCATTTATAGTTGAGGTTGCAGCTATGCCTGGCTTCTATTTTGCTGGTCTTGCAGCACCGGGCCAGCCCGCATGGGTTGATATCACTGAGCCTGCTGTTGAGTTTCAGAGTGGCGTGGGTGGCTCCATGAAGGACGCTTCCCAGTTCTCTGTGGGTGAGAAGTTTATGTCATTGAAGCAGTTGGCTATGCATCCCATAGTTCGGCGGCATGACCAAGCGAATGCGACCATAGCCCTTGGGGTCATTCCCATGTGGCCTTGCTCCGCTGCTTGGGGCACTGGCACTGCATTGGCAGCTGGTACCGTGCGTACCATGCCGTTCATGCGTTCCGGTATGATTGCCCAGTGTTATGCTTATGGTATAGGTTCCACCCTTTTGTCCACCAACACCACTTCACTTGGGGCTCAGAGCTTCGTGAAGATACAGATGTCTAAGAATGACAATAATGCTACTGTTGTTGGTACTGTGCCTGGTATTTATAACCAGGCTAATAGCACGCCCAATGCTGCTTGGTCTTATAGTAGCAGGGGTGCTTTGGGTGAGAACTTTCTTCTGCCGACTTTGGCAGGTGCGCCACGCTTCAGGATGGGTGACTTCAACTTTTCATCCCCCACACGTGATTGGGCTCCTGATGTTGCTAATGTAGAGACGACTTCACAGTCTGTTAAGGCTGTGTACAATTTCTGCGTTAGGAACAATGATGGAGGCACTCGCAACTGGTATTGGGGAGTTAGTGCTGCTGATGATGCTAGGGCAGCGGCATGGATAGGTCCATGTCCGATGATCTTGGCTAACAGTACCACTGCCACTAATACTTGGTATAGTGGTAACCCCCTTTGAGCTTTGCTCTAGGGCTTTAAGCCCGGGTTCGTATAACCTGCCTAAAGGCTTCGGCTGGCGAATTGCACTTGGGCCTACCAGGCCACCTGAACTGGAGAAGAGTTCCAGTCGTGGTGGATTTGGTGGGCTATCCACGCACTTCGGTGCGTCCACCTTCGGGGTGGTTATTTTTGTTTTGTAACTACTCCGTTTTCCTTGAAAACCAATAGGGCCGGTTAAGAGCCGCCCACAACACAACTGTAATTGCTTACATTAGCGGTCCAAGTTGCGGAATGCCTCGGCCTCCCCCTCCTATTGGTTGGGGACAAGCTTAAATTTAGTCTTCGGCATTACCTATAAACCTTCCGGTGTTGTGTGGTGTCCTATTGTGGAGCCGTTAGTTCGAGAACTAGCGGTTGCAGTTTTTCGTTA
>Ga0129338_1089137_pt1 | contig 8668 bp, 1 predicted proteins | sample CPB6_02_RNA2_FD_109914 | JGI IMG/M metagenome (GOLD analysis project Ga0129338, IMG submission 109914) | Freshwater to marine salinity gradient microbial communities from Chesapeake Bay, USA - CPBay_Sum_0.6_0.2_RNA2 (Metagenome... | ecosystem: Environmental > Aquatic > Marine > Coastal | place... | reverse complement strand
GGAAAGCCCTTTTCCACCCTGATTTTTAAATATATGTCAATTTTGACATTTTTGTTTTTTGAACTTAACAATTAAGTTTTAATTTTCATTTCATACTCTAGAAGTTCAATAGTGGATTTTAAACTTATTTTGTTTTTATTTTTCATTATAAATTTAATAAATAAAAAATATAAAATTTTCAATACCTTTCTTTTTAAAAAGAATTGCATTATAAAAATGGTCCAAGATTGAGATTGCTTAGGTCGCTCCGAAGTGATCTTTGACCACGTTTAGAATTGTCGTATCAATCCGTCGTTCTTTGGAACTTTTCTTAGACGTTAATTTCAAGAATTCTTCTTCCGTCATGATTAATTTTAATAAATGTAGGAAGGTAGCCATGGGGTCGCAACCTGTGGGGAGCATGCCGAAAATTGATCCGGTTCCGCTGCTCATTAGTAATTTTAGTATTATCAATAATATTTTATTTTATAAAACAACAAAATTTCCAGTTTTAATAGTTATGTTAGATTCTCTTTGTAAGAAGATGAGTTCAAGTGGAGTCTCTTACATCGTAGCCTTAATCGGCAAGAAAACTTTTAGAGCGTTCGAGGAATGCTTTTTGAAGCTTTTAAATGGCAACATTATTGCTTTTAATTTTTGGGTTTTACCCATAAGTATACTTTCTGTTATTGAATGTAGATTTGTAAATTGGATCTTTTATAATTGTGATTGGTTGTTTTGTTTTTTAATTTGTGTTTTTTTTGTTTTTGTTTGTTTTAAGGACTCTAGTATTTTTTGTCAACAGTTTATGAAAATAATTTCGTATCATAAACCGTTGAAATATATTTGTGTTCCGTTTGAATGTCAATCTAAAGAAAAAAAAAATAAAAATAAAATGGTTGTTAGTAGTAAGGTTAAAATTAGTTATGAAGATGTAGATTATTGTGCATATGGTTCTAATTTTGATAGTAAACCTAAGAAAAATAATAAAGTTTTTATGCGTCGTCAAGATGTCAAGAAAGGAGATTTAGATTTTTTTTTTTCTTTGCCTGTTTTTGAAGGTGAATCTTTTGAAGGAATCAAGATTCCTTCATGGTTACAAGCTGTTACTTATGGAAAAATGTATTCTTTATTGGGATCTTTAGTTTCTTTTGAGAAGAAAGATTTTAAGAATGGAGTAGAAGCTAATAATTTTAAGGAGTATTCTAGACAAGTATCTTTTGTTAATTCGTGGTTTAAACAACAGATTGAACAAATAAAGTCAGGAGTGGGCTGTGATGATAATATTGAAGGTAGAAAATATTGTTGTGAATTACTTTTGAAATTGTATCACAATAATGATAAAGTTGTTATACCTTTTATTACTTATCAAACCCCTGAACATCATCAGTTTGAAGAAAATCCTAGAATTAAGTTTCCTGAAATCGCCCAAAAACATTTGGAAGAAACCAAAAAGAATAAACCTTTATTTTCTTATGACAGCAATAAAAATCCTAATTTCTTTTTTGATTTGGTTGAGAAGATGGATACCAAAGGCAAACAATTGGGGTTTAAAAAGATAAAAAGTATTCTTAAGGATTTTTCTACAAGGAATTGTGATCTTCAAGAGATAATTTCACTTTTTAGACATAAATGTTATGTCCCTAAAGATGGTACTCCATATTTAAAGATTCCTCTAAAGGATATTAAACAAATGTCTTGGATAGTTCCATGGATTCCTCCATCTTTTTTATATGTTGTTGTTAATAATGAATCAAGAGCTTTTGCACTTTTCTTAAATTACATGTTGGAAGTACGACGACAAATTTTGAGTTATACTGAAGAATATTTTACTATTTCACAAATGTCCAAATCTGAGAGAGAAGTCATGCGGTTAGAACGCATAAAGGTCTTCAAAAATGAGATGCGTTCACCACAGATTCAGGCACGTTTTATAAATAATGAACCAATAGAAGAAATATATAATCATATCAATGATAAATTGGTTTCAACTTTTTGGAAAGAATATAAAACTACTGATAAAAATATTCTCATTAAGAAAGAGAAAGTTAAGACAAAAAGAGAATTAGAACGAAATAAAGCACGTGATAATAAATATTATTATGATAATGATTTTGTTACACAAAGTATGAATTATGATGTTACTTTTTTATGTTCAGTTGTTTTTTCTTGTTTTGCTTTAATTTATATGTTGAGGGAATATAAATATTTTTCAATTGTTATTAAAACATATGAATATTTTAAGAAATTTTGTGTTTTTTATGAGAAATTTTTTAATAGAGTAGAAGATACGCAAGATAAGTTTAAAAAACATATGGCTATGTTTAGTGATTGGAAAGTATTGTTACAACCTGAATATAAGTTGGCATTATTGGAAGTTAAATCTATAATTCACATTTGTTATCATGCTTACAAGGGTAATAGAGATTCTTGTTTAGAATGGCTTTCTAATTTTTTTGTGAGTAGATCTGACAATTTGTTAAATATTTCTTTGATTGATTTTTCCGGATTGTATGAAATGCTTAAAGAACCTAAAGCTGAAGTGTTAGTTGGTAACAAAAAATACTTGTTGAATCGGGAGCAATATGAAGCATATAAAAAATGGAGAATTAATAATGAGGATAATACTAGTTTTGAAGAGAAATTTGGTGATAATTTTGAGATACAGAGCGATAATTTATTTAAGGATGCTTTTTCAAATTTTGTTAATTTTATTTCTTATACTCCACTTAAAAACATGACTGAGGCTGATTTACGTCAAGCAAATGCTCAATTTGTTTACATGAATCACGTTAAGAAGTTGAGTACTGAATCTATGGAAATGATAGTATCAATTTGTCGAATGATAGTACGCACTTTTATATGCTATGATCCACTTGACTCTAATTTCTCTTCTTTTGCCCAGAATTTGTATGATATTATAAAGTATGTGGATAATTTACCTCAAAGAGACGAAGCTTTTATTACGGATAAGAGATTAATGAATGAAGTAATAGAAAAATTTGATTTTGCTTCGTCTTTGTATCGCGATTCTCAGATGCAAACTATGCCATCTTTTTTGCAAAAAGTTTTTTCTTTGAAGTATCTGAAGTTGGAAAAAACATCCAAGATGTGTTCATCATTATTGGGAACTACTCATAGTAGAACTGAACCATTTTTTATTTTATTTACTGGTCCACCGGAAGTCGGAAAATCTGCTACTACAAAATTTTTTGAGAATGCTTTATCTCATTTATTTTATGAAACCATATTTTCTCCTGAGATGGTCTATGTTTATAACAAGAATGATGATTTTTGGGAAAAATATGCGCAACAAAAGTTTGTAGAATTGGATGATATGTTTATGGAACAAGATGTAAATAAGAGGGCTGCTGAAGCGAGTTCTGTTATAAGTATGGTCAATACTTCTACATTCAATTTGCCTCAAGCTTTTGGTACAAAGGGCACTGTTTTTTTCGATTCCGATTTTATATTTGGTTCCACTAATATTGCTAATAACGGCATAGAGAAATGTGCATTTTGCGTTGGTTTGACTGATCCTAAAGCTATGGTTCGTCGGTTTCATTTAGTGTTGCATAGAGAACAGAAATGTGAAGCTTATGCCCATGATAATGTTTTTCGTGTTGACAAGTGTAATTTTGATATTAGTATGGAAGGTAAACATTATAATGCTAAAGAATTGGTCAGGGAAATTATAAGATTACGTAAGGTTCAAATCGAAATGAATGATAAATATAAGTATACTCCAACTTTTTTGGATCAAATTTTTCATACGCAAAATGATTCAAAGTTTAATTTAATGGATGAAGTTCAAGATCGTTTGTCCATTATTGGTTGGTGCATTACCAATTATTTTGAAAATTTAAATGAAGAACAAATGTGTTTTTTTTATATTTTTTTTTTCATTTTGGTTGCATTAATAATTTATTCTTGCAGTTCTTTCGGTAATTTGGTATACAATTTTTTGTTCCCTCAGTTAGTTACGCAAACTTTTGACAAAAAGTTTAATGTTCGTCATCCTTCTAATACTCATAAAGGCAAAATTCGTACTGCTAAAATTAGAAAACTTGATAAAGTTGATAGAGAATTTGTAACAAATAGTGATGAGAGAAATTTTTATATGTCAGCTTTGAATAAGGTTATTAATAGTGTTGTTCACATAGAAGCATGGTCCTTTAAAAAACAGAGTGATGGAAGCATGCAGTCTTATAAGTGTGAAAATACTAATGCTTTTCATTTGAAAGATGGTTATATTGTTATGCCAGCTCATTTTTACTTAAGTGTTACGCAAGGAGATGCTGTAGAATTTTGTATGACGTGGAAGAATGGAGTTTGCACTATTCATGAGTTTGATGATCCCATTCAGGTTACTAACGAAGAAAATCAACCCCAAGATATGGTAATTTGTCGTTTACCTAAGGGTCAAAATTTGCCTCCTGCGATATATAAGTATGTGATAGAAGATAAGGATGTTTTTGATATAGTACAAGGTTATCCTATTAATCTATTACATTTAGACGAACATAATGAAACTACAATTATGACGGCTACAAAAGCTATTAACACATCTTACATAAGTTATGAGAGTGTTGGTACTACTTTTGTTATGGAGCATCCTTTGAATTATTATTATGATACGGTAAAAGGACAATCTGGCTCAGTTGTTGCGATATCTGGTAAGCAGGGACAAGTTTATGTTATAGGAATGCATCTTGGTAAAGGTTCAAAATACAGTACTGCTATTACTTTTACTAAGAGCTTTTTTAATAGCATTTTGTCTTTTACTACTCAGAGTAATATAACTGAATTTCCGTTGAAAGTTCATTCTTTGGTTGCTCCAGAGAAGGCTTTTTTTCATCCTAGAAGAACTAAATTTAAACGTAGTTCGTTTTATGGTTGGTATGGCGAGCCAAAAAAGATACCTACTCACTTAAATGATTTTGTTAATAAACAGGGTGAAGTTGTTTCTCCTTTAAACCTTGCATTAAATAAGTTTGTTCAAGAGGAGATGGAACCAGTTCCATTTAATGAAGAAGCGTTAATTGCTTATTTTATGAAACTTTATCCGCCAAAAGAACAAAATCGTTTATTTTCATTTTATGAGTGTTTAAATGGTATGAATGACGGCGAAGTTACTTCCATTTCTATGAGTACATCCCCTGGATATCCTTATTGTTTGGGTAGAACTAAAGGTAAAATGCCTTTTTTGGAACGTGATGAAGATCATTTTGAATTTTCTGATGAATTTTTAGTTATACTAGATAATATGGAAGAAGACTTGCGAAATGGAAAACAGATAGAAGTTGTATGGGCTGATATTTTGAAAGATGAAACTCTACCCCGTGAAAAAGTTGAAAAAGGAAAAGCTAGGTTATTTTCGAGTTGTCCTCTTCATTATTTATTTTTGGGTAGAAAGTATTTTTTGGATTTTTCATCGTATGTTCAGTCGCAAGCTTCAGTTAAACCTATTAACGTTGGCATAAATGCTCATTCTAGAGATTGGCTGTATTTGTATTTGCGTTTGAATAAACACAAGGGTTCTGTTATTGCGGGAGATTATTCTCGATTTGACGGAAGAGTCAGAGCTTATATAGGCAGGATTATTTTAAAGTTTATCAATATGTGGTATGATGATGGGGAAGTGAATAAAAGGGTTCGTAAATTGTTGTTTGAACATATATTTAATGCTTTGCATATATGTGGAGATAAATTATACTATGTGAAAGATAGTAACCCTAGTGGCAATTTTTTTACAGCGATTTATAATTCATTGCAAAATATAGCTATGACTTTTATCATATTAACTGAAGATTTGAATTTAATGGAAGATCAATTTGAAATGTGTGTGTATGGTGATGATAATGTGATTACTTGTTCTGTTCCTGGTATTAGTAGTTCTAGTTTGTCTTCTCATTATATGCGTCGATTTGGTATTGAATATACTCATTGGAGCAAAGACATATTTGAAGGTACTGATACATTGACAGACATACGTTATTTGGGAAGAAAATTTTCATTTGATACTGGTGAATGTAAAGCTCCTTTAAATTTGGACGTTGTTGTAGAAGCAACATATTGGTATAAAAGTCAAGTTCCTGAAAATGTTGTTTTAATGTCAGAATGTAGGTGTTTTGCATTAGAAATGTCTCATTTTACTAAAGAGGAATTTGATAAATATATTACAATGTTGAGGAATGTCGTTAACGAACGAACTCCTCATTTGAAGTCATTTTTTGAGAGTGAAATTCATACTTATTATTATTACCATGATTCTAAGTATCACCCTCTTAAGAAGAAACCTATGTATTCTTTTTTTGTAACCCAGTCTAAAGACGTTAAATTTAATGAAATTTCAATTGCTGATAATGTTCAAAACTCTATTTCTTCTAGACATGAAGAATTTACTGATCGTGCTACAAATGAACCTCAGGATTCACAGCAGGTCAGATTGGGCTCGTATCAAGATATATCTCCTATAGATACGAGTGCTGGTGGTAGTGAAGTATTTCAACAACCACACCAGGTTTGTAATTTGGAAACCTATGATTTAAATGGTGCTTTAAGCAGAGAGTACAGAATCGGTACGATTTCTTGGAATACTGGTCAAAGTATTAATACTGTGCTTGCTCAATATTATTTTCCCGATATTCTTTTTTCACAATCTTTTATTGCAGAGAAAATTAAGGATTTTAAGTTTTTTAGAGGTGGTATTCGCATTACTATGAGAATAACCTCAAATAGATTTTTGTATGGGAAATTGATTATGCATTACGAGCCATGTGTTAATTTTGCTCTCGGTCCAGCTTACATTGATTCGGTTCCTTCACAAACTGATTTTGTCGTTGGTTCAAGTGGTTATCCACATGTCATTGCTTCAGCTTCCAGTGGTGATGCTGTCGTTTTTGATATTCCTTTCATTTCTCCTTATCGTGCCTTACAAGTTCAGAAATATGGACTAGGGGAGATTGCAAAGGTTAAGATTTTAGTTTTAAATCCTTTGGTTAATGTTCAGGACGCCGGAGCTGATTCATGTAGTGTTTTTATTACAGCCCAATTTTTGGAACCTGAATTGTTTTTGCCTCATGCTTATGCTCCAGCAGCTGCTGCTTTTGAGACACAAAGTAAAGAAGGAAAAGAAAAATCTGAAAAGGGAGTGATTTCTAATGCTTTAATTAAGACTACTCAACTTGCTTCTACTTTGAGATCTGTACCTTTTATGAGACAGTATGTTGATACTTATTCGGATATTGCTAAGGGCGTTGCTACTGTTGCTCGAACTTTGGGTCTCAGTAAGCCTACTTCTGTCCAAACAGGAAATAAGAACGCATTGGTAGTTTCCGCTGGTTTTAATTTTGGTAAAGGCCTTGATAATTCTGACAAATTGTGTATGGATCCAGAGAATGCTATAACCGTTGTGCCTAATGTTGGTGGTTTCAATATTGATGAAATGGATTTGAAGTATGTATTGGGTACTCCAATGCTTGTTGGTAATCCTTTAGTTATTAATGCTTCAGATTTGAATACCCTATATGCTTTGTATAATGATGAACCCGATCCTTATAGTGCTACTTATTTTGATTGGGTTCGCAGAAATTTTGCATATGGTTGGGGTTCTATTAAAGTTAAGGTTTATATTGAAGCTTCTATTTTTCACTCCATTCGAGCTGTGGTATATTTAGACCCTGATAATGGTGTTGGTGGAAGTGTTTGGGAGAATTGTTATCATACGGTTATAGATATTCAAGGTTCTTGTGAATTTGAATGGACTATTCCGTATGTTGATCAAAATATTGTTAGGAGATATGATGATGGTCAAACAACTGGTTTGCTTATTAAGTTTTTGACTTGGTCACAACCTGATATGGCTTTAACCACTCCTATTTATATCAACACTTATGTTGCTGCTGCATCGGATTTTGAGGTTGGTGGATATTATGATAATTATATTATTCCGGATTTTATTCCACAGTCCAATCCTAGAGCTGATTTTTCGCGCAGTTTTCAACCTTTCCATCCTACTATGAAGGCTTATGACACTTCAAATTTGGTTATCGGTGAAAAATATAGGACTGTACGGGAAGTTATTCATCGTTATCAGCCTTATTATAATCCTGGTGTTGCTGCTCCTGCTTCTGGTACTATGTATGCTTATGATTCTTCTGGTGGATTGCCTCAACCAAATCAGAAATTTCTTGGTTTGGAGAAGTGGGGGCAGATTTATCGCTTTTGGAGGGGTTCCATAAGAGTTAAGGTACATATTAGGGGTCATAATAATGATATGCCAAATTTGGGCGTAGTGTCATTAATTGACCAGAAAGGGTGGTATATGCTTGGTGGTACTTTTACCAATACTACCAATAAGTGTGCTGAAGTGGAGGTTCCATATTACAACGATATGTTGTTTTTGCAAACTACCAATACTAAGAATGATCTTATTGGAGCTTCTTTAAGACTTACTATACCACAAAAGTGGAATATTTTCTTGGGAAAGGCTGCTGGTGATGATTTTTCTTTTCATTTCCTTCGACCACCGCGCTATGCTGATTTTTATACTGCTTCTCGTAATGGAGGCGCACAAACTGGTACTGGTTGGCCAGGATATAGTTCTATTATTGAAGCATAAAAGGTTTGGTTTTTTTTTTCCTGTTTTTTCTAAATTTTAGAAAGAATTTAAAAAATTTTACTTGGT
>Ga0129338_1344385_pt1 | contig 8865 bp, 2 predicted proteins | sample CPB6_02_RNA2_FD_109914 | JGI IMG/M metagenome (GOLD analysis project Ga0129338, IMG submission 109914) | Freshwater to marine salinity gradient microbial communities from Chesapeake Bay, USA - CPBay_Sum_0.6_0.2_RNA2 (Metagenome... | ecosystem: Environmental > Aquatic > Marine > Coastal | place... | reverse complement strand
TATGATTAAAATCATACACATCATGGCCCCTACAATTAGGGACTCTGTTACAGACAAATTAATTGTTGCCTTTCGTTTAGTTAGGGCATTAAAAATAATTATTCAGACCCCGGATTTTACCCGCCGGTTAGTGACATTCATGAGATTACTTAGAAGGCTTACTACTTGCGAGTATTAAGTTGCTATTGCTATAAAAGATTCTATTTTAAAGCAGTGAATGTTTTGGTTACACTTTAGTTTTTAAGACAACAATAGAGAAAAGACTGATTCAATTTATTAACTGGTGTCTGAGGTATTACTAGTTGCGTACTAGGACAGCGCATGTTAGATATGTATTATGGCGTTTACCAACACGTATCTTTGTTCATATATTGAACTTTAGTAGGAAATTCACTTGATATGTGGATTCCAGTAATTAATCCTTCGAAGTACGGCACTGGCGTTTAGTTACAGATGCACACATCCCTAATATAGGGTCTTCGTCGTAGCAAAATAAACATTTGGCGAAATGAAAGCTTTAAATCATGTTAACATGATTTAGCAAGTAAAAGTAACCGGTTTTTACAAAGTGAAAATGATTAAGAAAAATGACGTAGACGAAAGAAATACCCCCATTACCTTGATTGAAGAAGATGCTCATCAAATATTTACTTGTGTTGGAATATTTTATTTTGGCAAGGATATCCACGATTTTAGCGAATTTGTTCTTGACGTTAAAAGTTGGGACTTCAACGAAGGTGCAGATTATGATTTTGCACCAATTTTATTTCAACCAACTGATGCCAAATTTTTTAAATTTGCATCGAAAATAATTTGGGATGAAATGCATGAGGCGGCAATGTACCACTTACCATTTCGTTTTAGAAATATGTTTGATGATGTTAATACTTGGATAGAGTGGAATATTATTCAACGCTTATTAATGTTGGCTGGCGATGTAGAACAAAATCCTGGACCAATCCAATCGCGCCCTTTACAGTATCGCAATAACGACCCTAGAACTGTAAGGTTGGAAAAAGCATTGGAACGGAAAGACCAAAAAATTAAGAAATTGATTAAAGATTTACGACGTGCAATTAAACATCAGAAAATTTATGCGCAAGGCTTTTTAAATATTAAAGAATCAGCGGGTGAAGTAAACGCAAATTTAACACGTATTTGCAACTTTCTTGAAAATAGTTTACCAGTTATTCAGAGTAATGTGCAGGCTATGGTCTTGGATTCAACAGAAAAAGTTTCTACCATAAAGGATGACTTGATTAAAATAATACTTGTTTGTCTTATTGTTCGTTTGATGATGGTTTGGAAACACTATAAGACAGCACTTGCAATAGTTTTGATTTTCGTTTTGAAGTTTTATGGCTTTGATGAAACAATTGTCAATCTAGTTCATGAAGCAAAGGAGAAATTTACGACATCTCAAGGAATTAACGAAACAATAGAAGAAACCATTTATCATCCTTATTTCCAAACTTGTGGCAAATTAATTTTTGCTGTAGTGGCTTTTGTTTGTATCAAAAAGATACCAGGGAAAAATGATTGGGATAATTATATTTCACGTCTGGATCGCATTCCAAAAGCTTTGCAAGGCTCCCAAAAGATTGTAGATTACTGCTCTGAGTATTTCAACTTAGCAAATGATCAACTCAAAATGATGGTGCTTGGAAAATCAAAAGAAGAATTGGAACGTGCCAATGGTGTGTATACTGAAATACATGAATGGGCAACAGAAGTGCGTAAATATCTTGATTTAGAACAACGAAACAAAATTGATACTGATATCACAGTAGCAAATAAAGTTGAAGAACTTTATAAACGTGGTGTCAAATTTCAACAAGACACTCTCTTAGATCGTGAAATGGCGAGATTAGTTTCTGTCACTTTATTACCAGCACGAGAGTTGTATCAATACGTTTCTTGCTCCCCTGTTAAAGGAGGAGGACCAAGAATGCGCCCTATTTGTGTTTGGCTTGTTGGAGAATCAGGTGTTGGAAAAACGGAAATGGTTTATCCTTTGTGCATTGATGTACTGAGAACAATGGGCCTTATGGGAAAACAAGATTTTCATCACCAAGTGTATGGAAGACAAGTTGAAACGGACTTTTGGGATGGTTACAAAGGTCAGAAAATTGTCATTTATGACGATGCTTTTCAAAAGAAAGATGATAAAACTTCTCCTAATCCAGAAATTTTTGAAGTTATTCGTTCTTGCAATACGTTCCCCCAACATTTGCATATGGCAGCTTTGCATGATAAGAACACTTTTTCTGCGGCAGAATTAATGTTGTATACGACCAATGATTGCAATGTAAAACTGGAATCAATAACATTTCCGGATGCATTTTACAATAGGATTGGAGAACATGCTTATCTTGTGCGCCCGAAGTTGGAGTATGCTACCATCGTACAAAAGGGAAAATCAGATGTATGGTATAGAAAGTTGAATAAAGCAAAATTGAGTAAGGACAAACCCATAGATCTTAATGTATATGAATTTCAGAAAATAGTTCGTGATCCTGATGCTAAGACTGGTTGGGTTGAAGTAGGACATCCAAAGTCGTATGAAGCCTTTGCAAAATTTATATGTGATGAGTGGAAAGAAAAGAAGAAACAATCTTTGGATAAACTCAGATTCTTAGAACAATATGCTATACGTGCACAAATGAGACCTGAAGAAATCAACACAGAAGTAGAGGAAAAATTTTATGATCTCCATAATCCAGAATGGTTTGCAAATGACATAACTCGTAGATTGCAAGAAGGTCAAGATTTGATCACTATTGAGAGTGATTACGCTGAGGATGAACAATTATTTGGAGAATATTTGCGTTTCAAGAATCAAAAGAACGGTTCTATTTGGGATAAGTATATTGTGAGAGTTGACAATTGTTTGGCACAAGCAGGAAACTTATTGAAGAAATGGAAAGAAGAATCAATCAAAATTATCAAAGAACATCCTTATTTGTCATTACTTGGATTTGTTGGGATGGCATTATCCGCTTTTGCTATGTATAAGTGGTTTGAAAATTCAATGCTTGAAGCAACATCAGAAGTAGGTGTGTCAGGAGATGACAAGACAAATAAACAAACTGGTAGGTTTGTTGAAGTAGGTACTTCTGGTGATGATAAAACATCAAAAACACAACAGAAACGTGTTGAAGTTGGAGTTTCTGGAGATCCAAAGACTCCAAAGAATGCACAGAAAGTGGTTGAAGGATTGGATAAGGATTTGTTAGATAAGATTAACGCTCAAGGTTGTAACGATATGGCAGCTCATCAGCTTATTACAGATGTTCTTCAGAAAAGCACATATCGCCTCTCGTACATGAAAGGAGGAGAACGCAAACCCTTTGGAAACTGTACGTTTATCCGCGGGTGGATTTTTCTGATGCCTTATCATTTCCTGCATGCTTTTTATGCCCGGAAATTAGCACCAGAGACTGAAATTTGCTTTTCTCAATCGCATAATGAAGACATAATCAAAATGAAACTCTCACACATAATGAATTTTGGTGCTGAAGGTTTTACTTTAACAAAGAATTGTGTGCAATTGAAACACAAAAATGGAGAAATGAGAGATTGTGTTCTCGTGAATTTACATTCTCGATCGTGTCACATACACCGTGATTTGATAAGGCATTTTGTAAAAGTGCAAGATCAAGGAAAGTTGGTGGGAAATTTTAGCGGAACATTTGCAACCTTTCATGAAAGTGGAAGAGAACTTTTTAGAGTGTATCAATGGTTATCCAAAATAAGACCTCTCGATGTACCAATTACAATTTACATGGCAAGAGAACCAGGAACTGAGTATGAGGAAAAGTCATACGTTCAGAGAGACTGCTACGAATATAATGCTCCAACGCAAGTCGGTGATTGTGGTTCATTAATTGGGCTTTACAATCATAGAATTGAGAGGAAGTTGATTGGAATACACATTGCTGGAACAAATGAGTCTTATGGATACGCTTGCCCATTAACGCAAGAGGCAATAATAGAAGGATGCGAACGGCTCATGGGAACAGATTTTAAGAACATAAGCGCTCAATTCTATTATGAAATTCCAAAAAATGTTGATTCGACTGTCGAAGTTGAGGTTCCACAGGGCTTATTTTGTGCACTTGGAAAATCGAAGCAAAAAGTAGGGCAGGCCACGAAGACAACTATTATTCCATCTTGCATTCAAGGTAAGTTGAGTAAACCAACAATGCGTCCTGCAATATTAAGGCCTACAAAAATAAATGGTGAAATGCATGATCCATTGATGAAAGGTTTGCGAAAGTGTGGTGTTGAAACAGCACTATTTACTGATCTTGAAGTACAATCAGCAGTTCAAGACGTAGCGCAAGTTGTCTTAACGCAATACGATTCAGCTCTCTGTAGGCAGACGTTTCAACGAGTCTTATCTTATGAAGAAGCGGTGGCTGGTGTTCAAAATGATCCAATGATGAATGGAGTTGCGCGACAAACGTCTCCTGGTTTTCCTTACAATCAAAATTCAAAAGGATTTCCTGGTAAAACAAAATGGATGGGACGGGAAGATAAGTATGAATTTGAAAGCGTCGCAGCAAAACAATTACGTGCTGATGTTGAACAACTTATTGAAGACTGCAAGAATGGAAAGATTTCGGACGTTCTATTTATTGACACACTGAAGGACGAACGTAGAGACAATGAGAAGGTAGATGCCGGAAAAACTAGAGTCTTTTCAGCTGGCCCACAACATTTCGTTATCGCTTTTCGAAAATATTTTCTTCCTTTTTCATCATGGTTAATGCATAACAGGATTGATAATGAAGTAGCCGTGGGCACGAATCCATATTCGATTGATTGGGAGAGAATAGCAAAGCGTATGAAATCGCGTGGCAAACACGTGATAGCTGGTGATTTTGGAAATTTTGACGGTTCTTTATCTGCACAAGTTTTGTGGGCTATATTTTGGGAAATTTTCGTCGCCTGGTTACAACAATTCAATGATTTTTCAACTGAGGAGGGAAAAGATGTACTTAAGATTTGCTTGGGATTATGGACACATTTGGTCCATTCAGTACATATTTTTAGTGACAATGTTTATATGTGGACGCATTCGCAGCCATCTGGTAATCCATTTACGGTTATTATTAACTGTTTATATAACTCCAGCATAATGCGAATTGCATGGATACGAATAATGGAGAAGGAAAATCCCAAATGGATCTCAATGAAATACTTCCGAAAATATGTTGCAATGATTGCTTATGGCGATGACAATGAACTAAATATTGCTGATGAAGCAGTTGATTTATTCAATCAAGAAACAATAAGTGCAATCATGAAGGAAATGAAACATGAATATACCGACGAAACAAAATCTGGTAATATTGTTAAAACACGCAAATTGGAAGATACGTTCTTTTTGAAACGTGGATTCAAATTTTGTCCAGAATTGCAGAGAACAGTTGCTCCATTGAAGATTGAAGTTATCTATGAAATGTTGAATTGGACTCGAAATACGATAGATCCAAATGTTATTCTAATGTCAAATATTGAAACAGCTTTTCGAGAAATAGTTTATCACGGTCGTGAGGAATATGATAAACTTAAAAATGGTATAATGAAATGTGCAAAAGAATTGCCCTCTATACCACAGATCCTCACATATGAACAATATTTGCATGATGTAAAACATCTTGCAGATGAAATCTACGAATTTTAAAGGTTAAGATGTGATCTTACTTTCTTATAAAAATTTTAGAGGTTAAGCTAAAAAGAAAGTATTGCTATTTTAATATCTAGGTTAGTTATTTAACTTTACCACCCAGGATGCCTAGTGGCAGCCCCACAATATCCAGGGTACCCTCTATGCAATAATATAGATTAGGTAGTCATATTATTTAAGATACTTACCTGCTACATTTCAAAACAACAATTCAGAAATTGAGAATGATGATCGAAAAATATCTTCTCAACAAAAACAAATTGTGCACTTTTCTAGCGAAGGTGTTATTCCCACGACTACTGCTGTCCCTGACATTGTCGATTTGTCAACTGATTATTTAGCTATGATGACGCGTGAAGACAGAATTCATACAATTAAAGATTTTCTTATGAGACCGATTATCATACATAATGGGTCTTGGTCTTCTTCCGATCCGGCAGAAACTCAGCTTTTTACCGCAAATTTTCCGGAAACTTTAATATCTAACAATATGTATCAAGAAAAATTACGTGGTTTTGTAGGTTTAAGAGCGAAATTAGTTATACAGGTTCAAGTAAATTCTCAACCTTTTCAACAAGGACGTTTGATGCTGCAATATTTCCCATATGCTCAATATATGCCTAATAGAGTAACTCTAACGAATGCCACACTTCAAGGAAGATCAGGTTGTCCAAGAACAGATTTGGATTTGAGTGTGGGGACCGAAGTTCAAATGGATATTCCGTATGTTTCACCACATGGTTATTATAATTTGATTACTGGCCAAGGTTCTTTTGGTTCTATATATTTAGTTGTGTATAGTCAATTAAGAGATCAAATTTCTGGTGCTGGTTCTGTGGAGTATACTGTTTGGGCTCATCTTGAAGATGTTGATATTCAATATCCAACTGGAGCTAATATTTATACAGGCAATGAACCTAATTTTTCTAGTATTGGTCAACAAATAAGTCAAGGAAAATACACGGAAAAAGAGTTTAGAAAGTTGTGGAATTCAAAAGCATATCAAAAACCTCCAGCCAAAATTTTTGCACAAGTAGCTTCAGAGCTTAAACAATTAAAAGATAATGGAACTATTAGTAGTGGTCTGGGTCAAGTTTCAGAAGGACTAAACACTATGTCTAAAATTCCGATTTTGGGAAATATGTTTACAAAACCCGCGTGGATTTCGGCACAAGCTTCAAATATTTTTAAAATGTTAGGATTTTCAAAACTCACCACACAAGGTTTACCTTGTGAATCAAAATTACGAGGACAAAATAGAATGGCAAATTATGATGGTGCTGATACTTCACACAAATTGGCTTTATCTGCATGTAATGAAATAGAGACAAAACCTGGTCTTGCTGGTTCATCAGCTGATGAAATGGATTTTAGTCACATTCTATCTATACCCAATTATTGGGATAGATTTACATGGTCTACAGATAATTTAAATGATGCAGTTATTTGGACTAATTATGTAACCCCTTTTAAAGTTAAGGCTTATTCAGACACAATTACAGATAGATTTAGGTGTACTCATATGGGATACGTCGCTAATGCTTTTACTTATTGGCGTGGTTCTATTGTATATACTTTTAAATTTGTTAAGACACAATATCACTCTGGTAGATTAAGAATTAGTTTTATTCCTTTTTATTATAATGATACTATTTCGACAGGAGTTCCAGATGTTTCTCGTACACAAAAGATCGTTGTTGATTTAAGAACTTCAACTGAAGTAGCATTTACTGTCCCTTACCCCTCCACAAGACCCTGGATGTTTTCAATACGCCCAGAATCAAGTTGGCTAGGTGAAAATAACACGCTAATGTATAATGCTGTTTCGGGTATTGTTAGGGTGGAGGTTTTAAATCAACTTGTTGCTGCAAACAATGTTTTTCAATCTATCGATACTATCGTGGAAGTTTCTGGAGGACCTGATTTAACCTTTGCTGGTCCAACGAGTCCTTCTTATGTTCCATATAGTGGTGAATTCACAGCTGAACAAACTAAGATTAAGAAACAGGAACATGATGATGAATATAGTAATGAGGTTACGCATCATCGTAGAATTCATGCACAGGTCATGGGTGAGAACGAGGCCATTCCACGCAATGAAGCACAACACGGAGTACATCCTATGGCAATAGACTCTCATAAAATAGATTCAAATTGGTCTCCTGAAGCACATTGTATTGGTGAGAAAATTATGTCAGTAAGACAATTAATTAAACGTTTTGGTCATTTCTTCAACTTAAATGTTAATGCGGCTAATCCTGCAGTAATTATAGCTCCTTTCTCTGTTCAAGAACCCATATCTAACACATCTTCTGATAAATCTATAAGTCAGTTTGAATATTATTACTATCTTTATGCTTTTTGGCGTGGTTCTATGCGTATTAAATCTTCGACGTACACTTCTAGTGGTGCAGAAGAAAAATCTACAGCCCCTTCTAATTCTAATAATATTTGGACAGTTGGTCTCTTCACTAGTGTGCAAGATACATTTAACACACTTGTGAATCGTTTTTCTGCTGGTGGAGTTCCTGTTCAATTGACAACTCCTTTAACTGCTCCTATGTTAAATATGGGAAATTCTACGATAGATGTGGCGACGAATGTTGAGGGCTTAATTGAAATGGAAGCGCCTTATTATAACGTATCGCATATCTCTCCTGCCACTTTGTATACGAACACAGAGAAACCTGTAGAAATTTCCAATGTTTTGAAAGGACATATACCACCAGCGATTATTACAGTAAGTTCAAGAGCCAAAAACTCTTTTCCTTCAGAAAATTCTGGAGAAACAAATCTTTCATTTTATCGCGCTGTAGGCGATGATTTTTCATTCATGTATCTTGTTGGTGTTCCTCCTTTGGTGAACGTCAACCGCGCAGAATAAACTCCTTTATTAAACTTAACTTCATAAATTTTAGGTTTAAATTAAATTTTACTCTATATTGATAAGTATTAGAAACAAGTAAAATTTAAGCTTTAGGTTTTAATCAGTACTTATCACCCATTTTACACGGGTATATTAACAAAACTATGTCCACTTGGACTCTATTTCTTTATACAATTAAATAAATAATACTATTTTATAGTCAGAGTCCTAACGGACTAACATGTTTTTCGCAATTTTCATGCTAACTGACAAGAATTGCAATTTTCGGTTTTGTAATATGGTT
>Ga0129338_1402220_pt1 | contig 8943 bp, 3 predicted proteins | sample CPB6_02_RNA2_FD_109914 | JGI IMG/M metagenome (GOLD analysis project Ga0129338, IMG submission 109914) | Freshwater to marine salinity gradient microbial communities from Chesapeake Bay, USA - CPBay_Sum_0.6_0.2_RNA2 (Metagenome... | ecosystem: Environmental > Aquatic > Marine > Coastal | place... | reverse complement strand
CAGATTTTGCTGGTATCGCAGCAAATCAATTGTCCTTTACTTTTTATTTTGATTATTCTGGATGTAATTTTTACACTCCAATGCTAGCTATGATGCCTTTCCCTCCTCAAACTGATTCAACAGATCCTGCCAATCGTCGGGAGATTCTTGATTTTACAGCTACATTTAAAGATAAATACTCTGATTTACCGATTTCCGAATATAAATTTTTACGTTCAAATTCTCCAGCTAAAGCAATGACTCAAGAAGAGAAACAACGCTATTTACAAGAACAAAGACGTCGAGAACAGATACGACAACAACAACAACAGCAACAACAAAGAAGTAATGAAGTCTTTTAAAATTTCTGATTTGTATATTCAAAATAATTATTTACGTATCTTTTTCAGTTTAGTTTTGTTTCTATTAACATTTTTACTGCTCATCCCAAAACCTGCTCCTGTTAAGAAAAGAAATTCTGAAGTTTATGAAGATTTGTCTGAAGAAATTCCTCTTACTAATATGTCTCCTAAATTTAATTGTAATTTATAAAGACCTCGTTCACGAAAAAGTGCATGTTTGCACATTGACTATTCTGACCGGCTTATGTAGTTACAATAGGTATGAAACAATAAGGTTGAAGTGTTTTCTGTTCAATTTTAAATCTTTCGCAATTAGTCCCAAGCTAATTACATTCTATATACGATGTTAAAAGTAGGCGAAAAATGGCCCGGTGATAAGCAATTGAGGGCACTGCAATTGTGCAGCTACTGTCGTATGTTTTACTGAATGCGGTAGTGAATGAGCATGATTCACTACAGATTTAATTGGAAACGTGCGTTTCATACTGAAAAGTAATTAATGACTTATGATATCCCATCTTAATGTTAGGTAACCTTTGCTAGGACTCTTCCTTCGGGAGGACGAGATGTAAAAGTAAAGTAAAGATGCAATCACAAAATATGATTAAAACTCTTGGTTTCAATGCAACAAAACTCACCAATTCAATGATGACCGCTCTCCGCTCTGGATTCGCTGTTGAATTAGAAGAAGTCACGCATTACTTCTTCTCTCAAGCCTCATTTTTGTACAGAGGTTTGAATGCCAAGACTAAGACCGAAGATTCTTGGTTTGTCAAGAGAGCCAACAAAGCTCTAAAACCTAAGTCAGCTTTGTATTTTACGAAGTATGACCATTCTGCTTTGTTTACTCTGGAAGAATTAGCTTCTAAAATAACAACCCATGAAGTGATTGTTAAGAAATCCATTCCAACACCACGTTATATTGTTGAAAGAGAACTTCACCGTTCCTCGCAACCTGGTTATGATCCTTATGATCCTAATCCAGCTATATCTGAAATTGATAATGAAATTGCTCAAGATTCAAGTTATGGTGCTATTTTAGCTGCTACACAAAATCAACGTGTTCATTCTTTAAATGGTAACATTGACCGCTCTAATGTTTATTTCGCTTCAAGAAATTTCAGATCATTACTTAATGAACTTTCGATGAAAAATTCTGTTCGTTTCATATTTTCTCATCCACGTAGAATTCCCGGCACTCCCGATCACGCACCAAAATTTGCTTCTAGTTTGTATACCAATAATTTCCCTGTAGATCCTTTAGTTACTCATGCTGACTCGAAAGTTGCTGTTCATGAAAAGCTTTCAAAAATGTGGTTTGAAGAATATCTCAAAGTTCCTGATGTTTTACAACTACCTTCCTGGGTTTCTATTTTGATGACTGAAAACGGATATTCTTTAGCTCAAAAGCTCTCTCGGAATGTAGAAATGCATTAAGATAACGGAAACATTTTTACTCACACTATCCCTCGTGTCGATGTAGTTATAATTAAGAGTTCAGATGATTCTATCATATTTGAATTTAATAGAAAGCGTTATGAATTTGTTCCTTCTGACATAAAATTAACTGAAAACGATTTAATCATAACTTTTGGCTCCCGTCGTTCCTATGATGAATTTACTAATCAGATTACTCGACAAACTATTTCAAATATTAATACAACTGGATTTTTGCCTATCAAAACTAAATCTTTCTTGAATGAGTCAAATAAAAAGTTTTCTTATAGCAATCACAGAAATTTTGATCCAATGCTCCGTTTGATTGTTGAACTCCATTCTGATATCAGATTGACAACTGAGACTACTGAAGGTCGTGTTGGTAAAATTGGAAAAGTAACATTCGCTCCCAAAAATTTGATGAGAGTCAATTTTGAAAGGAGATGGTATTATGGCTCCTTGGTTCCGACTAGCCTGTATCCCCCTGTTGTCTCTTCACTACGAAAACAATCGATGACAAAAGAACAATTGTATCTTTCTGCAGCTCAACTTTCAATTCTTAGAATGTTTAATTTACAATATAAAGGTTTTAATGAAACAATTTCACTATTTTGGCGTTTATATAATCTGCACATAGCTGAATTAAATTTGAGTCGACAGATTCCTGTTGATTTAGAGGAAGCTTGGCAATTCATTTCTACTCAAAATATTAAGATCCCAACTGAAGTATGTCATTATGGAAATATTTTAGAAGTTCTTTCTCCATCCAACAATTACAATTTCCCTGATACAGATCAATGGCCAACTACTGATTTTTTAATCAAACATGTTGAAGTTTTAAAGAATGACATAGAGAATATGTCGCGTGAGGAAATTACTAATCTCTTTGTAGCTGGTGGACTCGAAATTCAAGCTGATGAAATCAAAACTCCTATTTTTGATTTTAATAGAGAAAAACAAGCTATTCCTAATAATATTTGTCTCCAAGATTACGAATTAACAGAATCTGAAGAATTTTTAGCTAAATTAGTTTATCATCATATATTTGATCCCTCTATCACATCTGTTTTAAAAGTCGTTTTACCATTTGTTTCTAATGAATTATTTAGTAAGATTATGGACCGTTTAGTTAAATTCTCATTTGGAGGATTTGTTGATGAACGATTATCCAATATGTTTTCAAAATTAACTGCTATTGATGAACTTCCTGAAGATAAATCACAATTAATTGAATTAGTTGTTTCGAAATTTCCTGGTTATAAAAATTTCGCTAGGAGATGTCAATTAGAAGCTCAAGTTTGGTCTAGAATTTTAGGTTTAGATTTTCCTCGACAAATTTTTAATAATTATTCATTCGTTAAAAAGATTGCCATTCATAAACTTTCAAAAGCTGAACCAACCATGTATGATCAAGAAGCTTCAACTTCATCTGAAACTACTTCTAAACGTAAAGGTTGGCTCAAAAACATCTTTCCATATCTAACTCAAGCTAAAGATATTGTAAAGGAAAGTTTGTCAAATGCTGCTGAAGGAAACAAGCTTTGGGCGGAAAATCGTCCTAAACTTATGGCAATGCTAGACAAATTGGATTCTCCATATTTACCGAAATTAGTTGAATGTGATTTTTCAACTTTTTCAAGTTCTCTGGCTTCTACAAAGAAAATTGTTAATGATTTATTCCATACTCTCCTTGCAACTGTCACTAAATGGCTTGGCATTGATTATGCCAAGTATAAACCTGATATTGACGTCACAACTTTCTTCTTCTATTATTTAATTTGGAAAGACACCACTAATATTGGAATTAAGATTATGATTCTCGTCGAAGTTTTAAGCTCTCTCAAAATTATTGATAAATTTACTTCATATCTCCACAAACTTTGGCTTTTAATTAAAAAGATGGGAAACAAAGTCTTTCAAAATTGTATGAAGACTGCTGCTGAGGAGGAAGAGTTTGAAGCTTATATTCAAGAACTCTCTAAAGATACAACCAGATCAAATGAAGTAGCTGGAGAACTTTTCCAAACTACCGATGATCCTGAAGAAGATGTTTGTTCAAATACTTCTTTTATTGAAACAATTCTTGGATATCTTGAAAAAGGTTCTCCTTATTTCCTCGGAGCTGCTGCTACACTTCTACTCATGTCTTTTGCTACATCAACTCCAATTCTAGATCCTAAGAAATATGATTTTATGGCCTATGGTAATGAAATTATCAAGTCGGCTAGAAATCTCAGTTTTCTTGGTGCTGGTGTGGCCGCTGCTCCCAAAATTTACACTCATTTTGTTGCTGCCTTCAAGTGGGTTGTTGATCAAGTTGAAGCTATTGTTAAGAGTGATCATCTTACTCATTATCAAATTAACAAGAAGGCTGAAGAATGGATTAAAGCAACTTCAACATATTCTGGAAATTTAGCCTCTCGTTTAGTTCGAGCTCCTGAACTTTGCATTAATTATCTTAACTTGTATAATGATATGCTTTATCTCAAGCGTCATGATATTAAATTCACAGGTCGAACTGCTGTTTTATTTGCAGCTCGTGTTAAACAATTTGAACCATTCTTTGAAACTGTTAAAACTGTCATGCATCAAAATTTTAATTTAGAGGAAATGTTCCATATTCAAGTTTGTGGTGAACCCGGTGTTGGCAAAACCGATCTTTGCGATTCTTTGCTTCGTGTCCTCAAAGACGCATATGCGAGCTCATCTTTAAGTTTCGGTGAAGCTGCTCAAGGATCAGCCATAGAAATTATGCATAAATTCAACCAAGCTGGACATGGTTTTGGTGATATTTATAACATGAATGAAACACTTAAACACATGGATGCATATGAAGGTCAAAATTTCATCCGTGTTGACGATTGTAATTTGTTCAATAATCCTGATCCAGATGCCGTGACAACTCAGATCTTAATGTTATCCGGAACTGCAACTATTGCAAATAAAGCTAATCTGAATGATAAAGGAATGACTGTTCAAGCTAAGGCTCAAGTTTCTGCTACTAATAATCCATTTTTGAAACCTCAAAATATGCCAACGTATAAAGCTTTATGGCGTCGTCGAATTTTAATGCATGTAGGCGTAGCTAAAGAATTTAAAACAAATAAAGGAACTCTTTTACCTGAACCTGAACTAACTGAGAAATTTACTCAACTCGGTTTGAATCGTACACGAGGAGATCATCTTCGCTTAACTGTTCTTGATCCTCTTGATGAAACTTATCGTCCACTCAATAAAGTCTTACAGGATATGACTGTCGATCAAGCTCTTCGTTACATTAATGCTAAAGCTAAAAATCATTATGCCAGAGAATGGCGTAGAGGTTTTGAAAAAGATCCTTATGCCGCAGCAATTAAAATTAAGTTCAACACTTTAATCAAACTCCTAGAAAATGATGTAGATCGTCAAGCACCTAAAACTCGTGAAGAATTTAATAAACAAATCAAACTTATTGTCGATAAGATTCTTGACAGAAGAAAGATTCAAGCTGCAAAATTACCTGCTGGTTCTGAAACTTTGAAATCTGCAAGACCAGTTCCTGACGATGACACTGTGAGAGATGATTTAACAGCTTTTGTTGGTTCAATGGCAACTTCTGTTTACAATTCTGATATTGATGCTTATCTGGCCGAAATTGACGATGTTAGACTTAATTCGCTAACTGAAGAGACAATGCTTAAAAATTTAACTAAAAATGAATTTGGCACTTTAGAAGTTATTGAACACATCGATGACTTTTCATTTGATCCTCATGAAGACGCTGTTGAAGATATTGAATATTGTCCTAAGAGATCTAGATTTGTTTGTAAGATTTCAGAAGAAGATTTAGAAAAGAAAGGTCAAAATTATGTAAATAAGGTTGTTGTCAATCTCCGTTTTCTTAATGCTCTATCTAAGACTAGTGCTGATGCTTATATCAGAAAAGCAAGATTAGTCAAACAAGTTGAATCAAGTCCAATTCTCGAAAAGCTTAAAATTGAAGCAAAGTATCGTTGGGAAATTACAAAACAAATCTCTGGCGAAGCATCCCGCTTCATCATGGATAAAGTCTGTAGTTATATCGGAAAACCTTTAGTTACCGGTATGTGTGTTACTGTTGCTTTATTGGGACTCTTTTTCTCTTGCTCACTGATTGGTCAAGCTCTTGCTCCATCTCCAACAATGTATGCCCCTGGACAAAAACCACTCAAAATTTTTGGTACTGGAACTCAACACACTTATCTTGAAAAAGAAGAGGTTGATAAACATTATCAAAATCATGCAGATGGTCTCGAAAGACAACTTCTTGTTGTAAAAATTGGCGAATCTCGATTCATCGCCAATGGTGTTCAAGGAAATATATTTATGATTAATCATCATTGCACTAGCCTAATCAAGAAAAACACCAAAATTGAGTTATTTGATCCAATAACCGGAATTACTATTGATCAATATGTTGGTCCTTCTGACTACCATAGAATCAATATGCGTTTAAAAACAGATGCCGCTTTAATAAATTTCAATTCTGTCAGAACTCGTCGAACAATTGTTAATAGATTTATGAGTGAAATGGACATTCAAAATAAGATGTCAAATCTTAGAACATCAAGTGCCATGCCTGTGATCTATAGAGATGATAAATTTATTGATAGAAAATTCCTCCCTCTCATCCCAATCACCCCTGATCTTGATATAATTGAACAAGAAAGGTTAATGGCAGTCAACATGCATGTAAATTTAGGAGAATCCGGCTCCCTTTTCACTCATGACAACACAATGTTAAGTGGTCACATTTTAGGTTTATTAACTTCTCGTAATGTTTTAACAAATCAAGCTTTTATCGGTATAATCTCACGTGAAGAAATTGAACACACTCTCAAGAAATTTGAAGTTAAAGACAAAATCATTGTTAATCCAATAGAAACAACTCTTGATCCAGACCACACAGCTCATACAATTTTTAACTACAATCAAACAATTAAGAAATCTCCTTATCCAACTCAATCCATCTCCAAGACTAAAGGTTATCGTGAAACTCCGTTCCATGGTATATTTAAAGTTGAATCAGAACCAGCTATTCAGGATGAATCTGATCCACGTTGGAATAAAACTCGTCACTTCTTAGAGGTTTCCTTAAATAAAACATCTGGTGCTCATTTTGCTAAGTTTGATTCAATTGAAGAAAAGTGGATGAAAGACTTTTATGAAGCTGTTTTACTCACGTATATTCCTAATTTAGACAAAGTAATGCTTTATTCAACTCAACAAGCAATCATGGGTGTTAGAATTCCTGGCTCGACATCAATGGATCTCAGTACTTGTGCTGGTCTCCCATACAAATTAGCCAGAGGTGTTGTTGGTAAAACCCCATATATGAGCAAAGACTACAGAGGAACTTGGAATATACAAGAAATTGTTTTCCATGAAGTAGCAAGATATGAATCATCTTATATCTCCGGTATTGTTCCTCAAAATGTGAAATTAGAATTCAGAAAGAAAGAGCTTGTTGGTCCAAACAAAATTCTAACTCCAAAAACCCGTACAGTTGGTATGGGCAATATGATTCATCAAATTATCTTTATGAAGATTTTTAAAGATTTACACACCCTAATTAAGAAAGTTTGGGCTGATGGAGGTAGTATGCCCTTTGCTTTAGGCGTTAATCCAAATTCCGAACATTGGAATCAAATTGTAACTCATCTTAAATATACTGATTATATGGTAGACATGGATGTCAAAGCATGGGAGGAGAAAATTTCACAACGACTTCTATTTATGTGCGATGAAGTAGAACTCAAAATTATTCAAAATGCATACAAATTTAGAAATGAAGAATTTCCTTCTGAAGTCTTCAATATTGCTTATGGTTTATCTGCTGATTACACTCAAAGTGATGTAGCTTTCGAAGATTTTATTTATGAAAAACCAAGTGGTTTACTTTCTGGCCACCCTGGTACATTTATGCGCAATTCAGCTGTTCATACGATGATTATTGGCTTAGCTGCCCGTAAGATTCTTTTGCGCAAAAATCCACAACTAGCTTCAATTCCGTTTATTATTGAAAATGTCCGCTTTATTCTTGCGGCGGACGATGTTGTCATCGCTATTTCTCCCCAAGCAAGAAAATATATTACTGTCGCCGAACTCGTCAAAGCATATAATGAAATAGGTTTCGAAGTGACAGCAGCTGATAAGGGCGCTGAAATCTTGCCCAAAACAATTGAGGAAGTACAATTTCTTAAACATCATTTTGTTCCTCTTCCTCGTCACTGTATCGAATGTCCTATCGAATATAAGTGCTCCCCAAATCTGTCTATTATTTATCAACTTGTAAATTGGTACTCTACCGAATCAACACTTAATAAAGAACAGCAAATAGCCAGTAATTTAAATGATGCTCTAAATCTCGCTTGGCAGCGAGGTCCACAGGAGTACGACCGCATAAGAGACACCATTAATTTGGCTTGTCAACGTCTCAAAATGAATTATGTGGATACTCTGAGCTATGAAGGACGCCGTGAATTGATCTATCATAACATGGCAGAAGAGAGACGTGCATTCTATTCTAGCACGCCCCAAGTAGAAGATACTGATCTTGATTACGTGGTGATGTAGGTTCATTTTTTCCCTATATACTAATCCCCATTTATAGATTTTAAGTTCTCGCTTTGATTTTTACTATAATAACTCTTAATCATATCTAATACTTGTAATATTAACTACGAAACAACTCTGGTGAAGGTTCGAGCCCTTCGTGCCTACTTTATTAAATTAAACTAGGTTTATCCTTGCAAGTTCGTTTCATATAAGGACCTGGCCTATAATCCAGACCGTTTGTTAGTAGTACGTTTGCGAAGGCGATTTTATCGTAACTAGACAAAAAACTAACAGTTAGTATTAAGCCAGCGACTGGTTGCCCCAGGATCGTATTTTTTCAGAAAATCGAAATATTTAGTATATATTTCTACTGAAGATAACAATTTTAAATTTTAATTTTTAATATTCTTATTGGATGTGGATTATTTCCATATCCGGCCCTTTTACATTCATTTCGTGTTATTGAGATGTTTGAAGAACAACGTGCACTTCGCTGTTGATAAGGCTTCAAATTTCAAATAAGTAACAGTTGTAGAATAAACATCAGTTTATTTCAACCAGCTTAGATAGTTGGCCTGCAACATCGAAT
>Ga0129338_1597367_pt1 | contig 9047 bp, 2 predicted proteins | sample CPB6_02_RNA2_FD_109914 | JGI IMG/M metagenome (GOLD analysis project Ga0129338, IMG submission 109914) | Freshwater to marine salinity gradient microbial communities from Chesapeake Bay, USA - CPBay_Sum_0.6_0.2_RNA2 (Metagenome... | ecosystem: Environmental > Aquatic > Marine > Coastal | place... | reverse complement strand
TGCAATTTCATGCCATCATTAGCAAAATGTTGCAATTCCATCTGAGCAAAATTTCGTCGCGGCTGCGCCGCGAGTACAAAACTCTTGATGAAAAACGCAACCGCTAATGCGGGATGTAGCTCCGTTAGGAGACTCACCGACTGCAACGATGAGATTTTATTTGGGATCCTTAGACAGGAACGGGATCACCAATGAGATTATCAATGGTGGGGCAACACAAAAAGAAGAGACAAGTAAAGTCTGATCCAATGCCTGCGGCTGTCGAAACTGTTGTGTATCCAACACGGTCCGTAGTGGATGTGTTAGCAACAGCAATCGACACCAAAGCGCCTTGCAAATCCGTTGAATCCTTATCGGATCCCTCGATCCAGTTATTCCAATCGGACAGGGTAAAATTATACCCATTGTTGTCCGGAATGGTAAACTGAACCGTTGGCGCCACACTTGTTGATGTGAGCACCATACCCCCAATTCCGTCGCGTACGTTCCAAATGGAGCCAAGTGCCGCCGTTTTCGTAGAAAACGAGGCACTGCCCAGAATTGACGCGTTGAGGGTGACGAGACGGTTTGATGCTGTCACAGCCCCCTGGTCTGTGGTCCGCATGACACGAATATCATCAGGACGCACATCAGGGCTGTTGACCGTGAGGGTGTAATTGACACCGCCTCTAATCCCCAGGTACATAGATGCCACCCAAGGGATTATATGCATTGTTGTAAATGCATACGATGCTGTCCCACTAGCTGCTACCACCTTATTAGCAGATGTGGGAAAAGAGGTGTTAACAAATCCAGGTGTGTAGGGGATACGGAAAATCCCTTTCCGATAAATGTTCATTGCTTGTGTAACACCTACAGGTAGCTGAACTGTGTCGGCGATATGAGATCGCCGCATCAGCTTCCTTAATGAAAGCACAGATTCCCCATAATTCTGTCCATAACGTGATGCGTCAGCATTTGTCTCGTCACCAAGTACACGCTCACCTTGCAATGCAAAGAAAGAAGGTACGTCAGTATTGGCAACAGAGTCACCCGCTGTAATAAATCCCTTTGGGTTGTTAAACTCAAAGTCATCACCAGCGGACACGTATACCAGAATTTTGATGGGGGCGGCACTTGGGGCTTCCAAAGTATTGTACACACGAACGGCAATAGAGCCGTTGTGTCGCGTTCTATTTACTGTTCCCAAAGTACCTGAATTCGTCCAGCCATTGCTGACCGAATCCGGATCAGTGCGTAACCACGCAATTGCTTGGTGGTAGGGCACTGTTAAAGTAAAATCTGTGGTTTCTCCGATATCCAAAATGTGCGTATAGCACTCATTTAGTCCAGGGTCAGTTGTATCAATACTATTCAAAGGGTCCCAAGAAATTTTAAGACGACCTTTGTGGTACTTAGAACAAATGATATGGAATCGGAATTTCATTGTTCCCCGCCAATCGTTAAACACATAACTCAAATGAGAAAGAGGTGTATTATAATGTCGGTATCCTACTGTGGCGGGAACTGAATTTTGAAGTGGCACAGATGATTTCAACGTGGGAGTCACCAGAGTGCTAAAGATACGAACACCTTCAGCATCAGTCGTGTTCCACGTCATATCACCCACAAAAGACTCTTTCTTTTTCAGATAGTTGATACACAATTCATCTTGATTGGGCAAACCAAAAATAGATGGGTCTATGGAAAGTTCAGTCTTTGGATCTAACGTCAGCTTTTGATAAGGAACACTAATCTCAGCTGTAGCTAGGTGGGGTGCCGACATCTGGTAGATCGGACGCACGTTCTCAATGTTGGGTGGATTTGTAAATCCAAAAATGGTTGCAATTTTGGATAACGCAGATGCGCCGATTTCCGTGGCCCTCGCAAATCTGCCAATGACAGGCACATGAGTTAAGTTACTAGCAAAGTTCGCCACAGCAGTTGCTGGAGCGGACACAGGCCCGTTACCATACTCATCACCTTGCAGCGCAAGCGCCGACGTAGCACCCATAAGCGTGACATCTGACATCCACGCAACAACCTTCACAGTGAGAGTTGTTGGTGCTGTCGGTAACGCCACAGCCAAGGGTGCATACACCACCAAATTGGCAGTACCCATTTTCTGAACATCGGTTGCAGATGTAATATCCAGCCAATTTTTATGGTAGAAAAATGGACATTCCATTTCACCACCAGTATTTGCCTGTGGTTCTATGTAAAAACCTGGTTGTTGAGAATAGGGAATTCGCAACGGTTCATCAGAAACCGTATTAGTGCGAATCTTACTACTGATCGTACCAAGAAGTGGTGAATACGAACAACGCAACAGTCCATATTGAAATGGAGTAGCATTGATAACAATCTTCATGTGGAGTTTACCACGCAAAAAAGCGTAGTTCTCCAACTTGTTCTTCACTGCTGCTGTGTTCATATAATCGTACCACGGTTCAAAAGTCCGCAACACTCCAATTGGATCTGTTGTTGACCATGTGTAGGTACGAATTGTGACAGGACGTTGCAGAAAGCGTCCCAAGTCAAGATCAGGTGTGGCATCCACCATCGCAACCGAATTGGAAGGCGCTGGTGTAGCCTCAATCTCACCTCGGGACGTTTCTTCAAACGCTGCCGTTTCTGCTAGGAGCGTTTCACCCGAAACATCACCTTGCAGTGCAAAACGAGTCGACATACTCTTGACACACGCGCTCGGAGACGTATGACAAGGTGCAGTACTTTTAGTGACTGCTCCAACATTCTTTTCTTTACTTTTTTCTTGAATGCATGACTATAAAAACATGTACATGAACCGCCAAATACATATACAGTGGTCAGGAACTACTCCAACCCTTTCGACGCCTCCCTAAATCTCTTACAAAGAGCATCCCAACCAGGGAGGGTGTTTTCTTCAACATAATAGCTGAAGGGTTCGAGTTCCAACACATTCTTGAAGAATGCGTGGTGTTTTTCGAAAACTTCTCGTCCATAAAAGAAGTACTCGGAATTGGCGCTGCTAATAACAGCGACCATTTGCATGTGTTTGTCAATAGTGCGAGATGGCACCCACATAGTCAATGACTTGTGGATGGACTTCTCTTCCAAAGGACACACATACGCTTGGAGCTCCTCCTCCCAGCGCCATGAGCGTTTGAGAAATGAGGTCTCCTTGAGGGAAATGTACGGAACAGATTCTGATTCCTTGTCGGCCATGGTGTACTCCACACCAATGGTTTGCATGTGCTTTTGAATCACACAATGGTTGAACCAAGGACACGCCTTGCTCACTCCCATAATGTTATCATCTCCATACGTGAAAAGATGGACATCACGTTTGAAATTTGCACAATTTTTCCCTTCAGGATTGGCCAAACAATATGCGTAACGCATATACAAACTGTTGACCAAAGAGTTGACAATGACAGTCAGCGGGTGCCCAGAAGGATTGGTGCCGTAAAACTCGATGATGTCACCATTCATGTTAACCACAGGAAATGCTGTGTCAACACCAATACATCTGATCTGGCGACACTCATCATCCGAAAAACCTGCTTCACGGTACACGGCAACGATGATGTCAAACGCAGCCAGCACAAATTGTGCGATCATGCGCTTGTCAAACTTGCCGTAATCCCCAGCAACAATCTGCTCTTCACCAAATTCTGTGAGATATTTGTGGATTTCTGTCCACTCCACAGACTGACACACTGTGCCTGGTCCGGCTTCGAAAATGAATTTGTTCTTCTGCAACAGTCTGACGAATGTGAGTAAACGCGAACGCACTACTAGACTCCAATCCACTGGAGCTCCGGTAAACACTCGCGTCTTCTGCTCTTCGATCTTTTTCAAGGCTGTAGGTTCGTCCTTCAGATGGCCAGTGAAGATGGGATAGGCACGTTCACCACGAGCGTAACTTTCCTCAATCTTCCGGACACGCTCCCACACTTCAGGCGTGAAAGTCACACCTTCAGGGTATTCGGGTGAAACGTCTGCCTCCAAAAATCGCTTCTTGGGTGTGGACCATGGGAAACCCATGGATGTGTTGGTGTTGATACGATCCACATATTTGACCCCTGGAAGACCGTTCACAGCAGCTCTATCGGATAAGAATACAAGTTGTCCCTTCCACTGATCACCATGTTTGGCCGTAAGGCCCGCAATGATATCAGTGCGGAATGCTTCTGTGCAATGCGTCAAAATGGACATATCAATGTCCATATGCGGCTTCACCATTTCCACCACGTTCTTTTTCCACGGTGCCCATCCATCCATAACAGGTGGGCCGAATTCAATATCCACACCAAAATGCGTACACATCAGTGGTTGCAGTGGTGTGGTACAAACTCTACTTTTAGGTTTCGCTCGAAATCCTGGCAAGCTGCCATACACTCGAACTGTACCTTGATCCATGTACCTAAGGAGTGAACGATGGTGTGGTGGACTAAGCTGAATGTCGCCATTCAGACTCATCCGTGGTGGGGTTCCAGCAACAACAATTTTGTCATCACCAATCAACTTCTCGATATCACTGCGCAAGATGCACACGAACCCAGCAGTTGTGTTATGGCCCAGCATATGCTGGCCCACAATCACTGGTCCCATAGGCGTTTTGGCAACAGCCAGTGATCCACAATCACCAGTCTTGGTGTCAATAGCAGATTGACCGAAATAGATCGGCATTTTGCGGTCCAACGTTGTGACAGGAAAGTCGTCGTTGTAGGCACCACCAAACATTTCGATCTTAGACACTGTACCGTCGAATTCACGACGTACACTCACAATGTTCGTAGCTGTTATCGCCTGGGTTCCCCAGAATTTGAGGATGTCTTTGACTGGTGGGTACCCACGTACGTTGATCAAGGCAATATCACGTTCCGCGTTGATCTTGAATTCCGAAACATCGAAATAAAAGGTCACATTTGGTGTCAAGCCTTGCGATGTGGGTCCAGTTACAATTTGCATTTCAACCCGAGTATCTTTTGTCCAATCCACAATATGTTTGTTCAAGAGCAGCCATTGCCCTTTTACAAAAGTGCCGCATGTGCGCACAGTAATACCACTGTTGCACCCCTTCAAGACCAATCGCACGCAATTAGCCGAAAAGGCACTACGGATATCTTCTGGTGTCGCCTTACACAAACTTTGTGAAGCAAGCGGTACATCAAAACGGCACATTTCAAGTGTTGAATTGTACCACACATTCTGTGAGGTTTCCTTTGCCAACTGTTCTTCCGTCGTACCCATCACGTTACCCTGCTCATCAAATTCCTCAACGGATTCAACATCCCATTCAGTCGCCTTACATGAAGGTTCTGAAATGGATTTCTTCTTGGTGATGGGCTTGGTACAGTGACGCCAAATGGCACTTGAAGCCTTGTACGTGATAAACATGGACGCTAACAACTTACCAACGACCAAAAGTTTTCGCACCGTCACTTTCAATTTCACATTGCGGTTAGAGTTCAGGATACCACTAATCTTAAACTCCACACCTGCATCGAGGAATCGTGTTAACAACATGATCCCCATTCGGACGCCATAAAAACGTGCCAGGTAAAGACAAAGCCATGATGTCATGAACCATGCCAGAACGTTTTGGAAAATGTTCCACACAACGTCAAACAGCATGATACCCGCAATAGCGCTCAAAGCGCCTTGCTGACATGTGCATTCCAATTTGAAACACAACTGGCAGATCTTTGGACATGTGCATTCCTCACTATCGCAGATGGTGCAGAATTCGTCACAACAACACGGGTCCACTTTGCACTCACTGCACATGCGGATGCACTTGCATTCTGTCAATTGACACTTTGCACAAGTGCGTCTTTCTGCAGGGCACCAACATTCGCCAGCACACCCACAACATGATGCACAAACATCAATGTCACGCATGCCTGCATCACAAGTTTGCGATTTATCCTGCGTGGCTTTGTGCGCCTTGGTCGCCTCACCATAAACACGAAGAAATCTCCGTACGTCTGTGAAGGTTTCGACATCCACCAACTTGGCAGAATCGCGACCTTGATAGCGCACCGGCACTAGCTTTTGCAATGTGATGATCCAATAATCTGGATATGCACCTTCAATGGGTGGCAATTTCGACGGATCGATGAACTGCTTGTTCTCTGAAAGGTACTCTTCCTTTGGTCGGATATTCACGACAAATGGCAAACGGCGACGCACAGCCAATGGACAGTAAAAGTATTCCTGCGCATTGATGTGTGCCGCATTAGTAGTAGCCAACACCAAATCGGCCACAACGGGTGTCTTGCCTTTGTCCTCAAGAGCCGCTTGCGGGGGCACATATGGAACGTTGTTGATGACGTTCAACATTTCTTTGAGCGTCGCATCAACATCACTGCTCTTCGACGGAAGCAAAAAAGCTATGTCGTCAAGCTGGATGCACCACTTGCTGGAGTCAAAGTTACTCCAGTACTCATCTGTGGGATTACGCACATAGCGAAAGTGATCATCGGTCTTAAGGCCATGGAGTTTCCCATAGTAATAAAACATCATCTTTGTGAATGTGGACTTTGCCACACTCGACCCACCATAGATGAGCGCACCAAACGGTGCCCGCCGCTCTTTCTGCGAAGCGCGGCGCGTAATTTCTGTGTTCTTGAGCATACGCAATGAATCAAGCTTTCTACGCATATGGTATCCTTCCACGCCACTATGAGCGCGCGAGTAACCACACATAGCTTCCCCGCGCTCAAGGGCATCGTTGAGATCCGCCACAAATGCAAAGTAGCTCGTCCCATGGGCCTTCAAGTTCGAGGTGAAGGGAGCCAAACCCAAAATGCGATCAGCTTCCTTCAACCATTTCGCGTAAACGATATCATCGTGTACCAAGGCGCACACATCACCTGTTAGAATGAACGCATCAATGCGTTCACAGATCGTAATGGCAACATCAAACATCGTGAATGCCATATTCATGTGGTGTGAATTGTCCACTTTGATCTTTGCCTCCATTGCAAGGAATTGTTCCTCGCTAAGTGACAAACCAACGGGTTTGAGAATACCCTGGACTAACAGATATGTGTACACTTTGCGCACTTTCATGAGCAGAGAGTCCTTGCCTATCATTCCATTTGTGGTGGTGTACAGATCACGAAGCTGTTTCACAAAATTCGTGAATTCACCTTGCAATTCGGATTTGAAACCAAATACCTGCATGAAACGCGATGACATGCTCTTGCCAGTCATCAGTTTATGTGCCAGTGCAACAATGACCGTATAGTCCTGCACACACTCACACTTCTTGAACCAATACACGGTGTGAAAGAAACTCTCAAGAACCTCAAACAACCATTCGTGTTTCAAGAAGAGAGTATCTTTGACGGTGGATAACGTAGTCATGATGGCTTGCACGGATAGTGAGCTATCCTCGCTAGATCCTTGCAACTCCAACATGCGACGCATGTCCGCCATGGCTCGCATTTCACCTTGTGCGTTTTCCTCATCAAGCAATTCCCGTTCGCACTCACGCACATGGGTATACAAACGCAAATGATGCGTATGTCCATGGTGTGTCAGCAACTCACGATGCGTGCTTGAACCACGATTCTCACGCAGCTTAAGACCCACATTTGAGCCACCAAACAGGCGACCATGGGAAAAAATTGTGGAACCCTCACACACACCATACTCACACAGAGCGATGGTCGTGCGCAGGGGTTTACTATTCACAGTGAACCACGCCCCTTGGAGATCAATATTGTAGCGAAATGCTACTTGTTCCAAAGTTTCGCGAGGTTCAACTTGCAAGCACTGCTTGATGTTACCTGCACATAGAAAAACATTGACGAAGGGTCCGTCACACACAATCTTGCGTGTGGCGAACAATTTGGCCAACTTGTTCTTCTTGGTAACCAAGGTTGCTTTGCAACCTCGTTGTTTTGTGTTGTACTTCCTGTCAAGCTGCCACAATTTGTAGACAGCGACAGGAGGTGAGATATCGCTCATAATGATACGAGCGCGTTCAGTTTGGTAGTTTTGGGGGAGTTCGTGCGTCGATGTTAACAACTGTTGATTCGACATGTTTCATTGGTGGTTGTGTACAACCATCTTTGTCAACTGGTTAATGTTGACCAAAACCAAAATTCCTTTAATTACTCCCGGACGGTCCGGTATCTATTAGTGCTATAGTTAAGAGCACTCATACTTCTCCAAAACAGAGGGGGTGAGTTGCAGCAGAAGCGCCACAACTGGGTGTGGGGGTATTAACCCAAAATTTTCTTCATTCACCACATTGTGAGACCAGAGTCTCTCATGCTGACAGATGCTTACACACATAACTCCCAGAAATGTATGCTTGCAGAGCTGAAATATAGTCTCTTCATTGCCTGTGCAACGGATGATCGATTATCCCAAAAATACTTCGTAACGCAGTGGTTCTTTCTGAGTCCATCAGATAAGTAACTTGCTAACGCGGATCATAAAATATCCCTTCGTACTCGATTGGGGTTCGATTTCTACGGTTACACATTGATTGCCAAGACATAAGGCAAACTACTGTTGTTTTTTAAAAATATTTTGTCTCCCCGGGGCTAATTCCCGGCAGTTTAAAGACGTAGTGGTCTATATGAGACGTGAATTTGATAGTTTATAATGGACATAACGGTCCAGAATATACATAGTTTAACGACATCACGGTCATACGCTAGTTTTTCGACATCGCGGTCAGATTTTTGTTTCCTTTTTTATTTTATACAAATAAGAGGGGGGGGGGGTTTTTTGTGGGTAGTCAAAGTGTTTATATCACTAGTAACATCGGGAATGATGCACTAAATCTTTCCTACTCCTGCGAAAATCTTCCTCGCTACACTCCTACACAAAGTCTTCCTGGTACCATGAAGGCCCTCTAGTTATGTGTAGTGGTCCGTCTAGTTATCGCGGAGTCCATACATTAACATCAATTCAGATCTAGGTCTTCCTGGTGCCATCTTTCAGGCCCTATAGTTAAGACTGAAAAATGTTCGTGTAGAAAAGCAGATGGTGATCCATCCTAGAAGCCAAAAGGCTTCCTAGAAAATAAATGTATGTGAATGTGACAAGCATTCACATAC
>Ga0129338_1251499_pt1 | contig 9069 bp, 1 predicted proteins | sample CPB6_02_RNA2_FD_109914 | JGI IMG/M metagenome (GOLD analysis project Ga0129338, IMG submission 109914) | Freshwater to marine salinity gradient microbial communities from Chesapeake Bay, USA - CPBay_Sum_0.6_0.2_RNA2 (Metagenome... | ecosystem: Environmental > Aquatic > Marine > Coastal | place... | reverse complement strand
TCCCCTCCCTTTATTAAAGCTTCTAGTTCTTTGTATATGTTTTCTAGAAGCATTGGCAGTCAATGTATTGTAACCTTGTTGGAGTACATTCGCTGCCACTTATTTGGTATATTATCGTCGTCGTCTGTTTATGATGGACTTCCACCACTAATATACCTATTATAATAGGCTAATTTAGCCAGATAATAGATTAACTTAATTTAATAGTCAATTTATTTTGATAAATCCACCTCGCGTGTATTTTACATGCGTGTAATTGTCGTCAGTGGAAAATACGACTAAATGAACCTGCCTTTGTAATGATAGTCAGCAGGAAATACTATCGCTAATACCTACCCATTTTATATGGTAATGGTAGTCAGTAGGAAATACTACCAAATTCTATAGATGACTATAATTCAAATCTTTGTTTTATAATATTGTTGTATGTCATCCACACAACACTTTATGTCTGATTACGGCATGCTAGGGATTAGTCACCCTAGTATGAACGCTTTCATAATGTTTTTATATGGATGTTTATCCATGACAATCCTCACTTCTCTAATGGTAATATAAGAAGTGAAAACACCTTACCGCTAGGTTTAACGAAAATAAAAATAGAAGTAATAAAAAATCCTCCTCAGAGGGGAAAGACAGTGGAAGAAACCACGTTAAAAAATCGGATATTAGTAAGAAAAATTTGAAAAACGAAGAAGAGGAAGAAGAAGTTCGTCCTTCTGTTCCTAACAGATCATTTGCTAAGATATATGATAAGCCACTATCGGATGAGCAGAAGGAGAATATCATTAAGTTCTTGATGACATATGGTAAATCAACGAGACTTAAGAGGAATACTCTAGATATGTACTGTGAACAGAATAATCTAGATTTATATAAGGATATTCCTCTTGAGGTCTCAGCGAAGCCGAATCGAGTTCAAGCATTGAATGAAGAACTAATTGACTCTGATTTAATCGCTACGCCAATCTCTCAACGGGAGAAGAACAGAGAAATGCCAAATTCCAAAAATCGTTCTAAGCGATATGCTACCAAGCGTGAAGAAAACGCTGTTCAGAAAGGACAGAGGAAGACACACGTAGAAGATAGAAGGAAACAACGGACCTCTATGAAAACCCGTACTGACACTGATGAAAGCGATCATATCAGTATGGAACAAAAGAGTGCTATGTTGCGCTATAATGCTGAGAAGAAAGAGTTAAAGAAAAACAGTAATATCAATGTTCTTGCTATTAAAGCAAGACAGTCGAGTATTAGTGTTTCTAAAAAGGCTCGAAGTGAAATTAAATGTTCTCCCACTGAGCCTTCACCTTCTCTTCCATTTGCTGAGGAAAACGAAACTAAGCAAACTGTTTCTATAAATAAAAGAGATGAGCCAGTTTATCGTAATGGTGAACTTGTTCACGCTAATGGTTTTACTACTAGTGAGTCAACCAAATTTAGGGAACAATGTAGACTGAAGCGACGTAACAAATTAGTCCAGAAGAAACTCAGGAAGAGTAATCCACAGACCCAGTCTGGCACGGTTAACCAAATTGTTGATCTCATGGCTCAGGATGATCCTGAGGCTGCTGATTTCATATCCTTTCTGGATGGAGTTATTCGAGCTTATATCGATAGTGCCAAACATATTATACCTAAAGAATTGTTCAAATATGGAGCAAAAGATTATCGTATGTTATGCTATCGCTTTTACTCCCTGTATAGGGCCACGAGCGCTATGGATTATACGATTGTGTTCTGCGACATAGCAGACTATTTCGGTGTGTTAGATTCCGTGATTGGTATTATAACCAAGTTTGTTGAAGATAATATAACTCTATTGATTAAATGGTCACGTGACACTCTTAGAACTCAAGTTGGGACTACTCTAGATAAAATACATACATTTTTAGAATTACTAATAGAATCAGATTTAGTTTCAGCTATAAAGGATTTATTCTCCTTAATAGCTAAACATATTTTTAATTTTAATGAATTTTCTGAAGTGTTTGATAGTGTATTTAGTGCTGGTAAAACATCTATGATAGGTCTCATTGCTGCGACTATTAAAGCAATTGATATAGTTTATAAGATAGGAAAATCTATTTATAATGGAGTTCCCTGGACAAGAGCTATTCTTGCTACGGACGTAGTAGTAGAGTCATTTAGACAACTGGAATTAATTAGAGCTAATCGTAATATAGTTTACTTTGGTGCCCCAAAGCAAAATTATATAACTGCAGCTCAGTATGCCAAGGAATCTAATGACTCATTGAAATTTGTTGAGACTGTATTAAAGACAGCTTCCCCAGCTAAGTCCGCGACCCATAAACTCAGGTTACTTTATACGACAGTTATGAGTGAGTATACTGAGTGGAAGTCTCAGGTTGCCGGTGTTACTAGAACTGCTCCTTTAGCTGTTCTTCTAACAGGTTTACCTGGTATTGGTAAGTTACACATACTCAAGTATATATGTAAAATGTGGAATACTTATAGAAATAGGAAGCATGATATGTGTTATGTTTTTCCAAGGAACACCACTTCTCAATATTGGGACGGATATGATCCTATTTCCCATCCTATAATTCATTACTCAGAAGTGGCGAAGTCTTCAACTAGTATAGCTAAAACTAAGCTTGATGAAGCTTTTGCCGAATTACTTAGTGTAATAGATGGTAATGCTTATAGAGTAAATACCGCTTTTGAGGATAAAGGTAAAGTGCATGCTAATCCAGAGTTGGTTATATGTGATACAAATAACTCCAACCTTAATCTTAAGGAACAGTTCTTTTGTCAAGATGCATATAGACGTCGATTTCTTTATGTTGAGGTTGTCGTTAAAAATAAGTATAAGAAAAGTGGAGGTGGCATAGATGTCGCTAAAGCTATGAGTTATCCTGATGAACATCCATTAGATAAGTATCTTTTCAAAGTTTATTCATATGACGGTGCTTCTCAAGTAATACATGTTGATTATAAACCTCTTGATATATTCACGGAGTATATGATGGAATATTTCCATAAAGAAACCAAGAAACGCACTCGTAGTAATACAATAGATGATAGTCCACTTTATTTTCCACCTGGTTCAAGTTATGATCCGGGTGGGGACAGTGATGACCCACATGGAGATGACGATGATGTTAATCATCAACACCCGCCACATACTGATTGTCATTCTTATATGTATGAAGATGTATATCCTAAATCTGACTCAGATGTGCCATGTCGCCTTGAAGAAAAGTATCCAGAAGAATATTTGGTAAGAACTGATAGTACCATACAATTACAATCGGGTATATTCCAACCCATTTATAATTGGACTATTAAGAAAGTAAAAAATATTTTTACGGAATATATAGTTATGTCGTTTTATATGATGGCACTATCCTATATACGTTATTTGTTATATTCAACTCTATATACTATCCTTGAAATTCCCGATGAAGCTTATATTGTGATAGACCCGCTCAGACTATTACTGTTATGTTTAAGCATTTATTCTTTCGGCTTCCGAATTATAGTCTTTGTTCCTCTGTTCTTCATAAATTATGGACGATATTTGTCCGATTGGGCAAGATCTAAGGCTCGTTATTTAGCCAATCATTTTAATATGAGAAGTGCCTGGCATAGACAACATGCTTTTTCGATCTTTAGAGAGGGCACATTTAACCCATTCATGGCATATGATGATAACACTAGAATATATTCAATGTTTTTAATAACCACTGTATTATTTCTAGTTGCTTATAATCGTAAGGCATTGAATTCTATTTTCTTTAAAAAGAAGAGCAGAAGTGGAATAGCCCAGTCTGGAGATGTAGCTGATAATGAGTACTATACCACCTATGAAAGAGAACAATATGGAGCAGGTGTGCATAACAAACGCATACCAGTTCAGGGTACTAAAATATGGAATGAAATGGAAACTTTTAGTCAGACTCCATTCACTGGTGATATAGCCAACTTAAGTGAAGCGGTTAAGAAAAATGTGAGATTTGCATTAATCTCTAGTTCATCAATATCAAAACCTAAAACTACCTATATATTAGGTATTAAGGGAAACAAAGCTCTTATTAATAAACACGCTTTAGGAAAAGATAGATTAGTGACTATAAGTGTCTCTAACTCATCTATCCATACATCTGATAATAGCGGTTTCAAGGAACATGTTATAGATGCTACTACTTGTATTCAAGTTACTGATGATGTGGTAATAGTTGAGTTATCTAGTATGAGATTTAGGAACATAACCAGTCACTTTATAAGTAGTACTTTTAAACCAAGTATAAACATATTGGATGGTATTATTAAGGACACCCGAACTAAGATTACATACTATCCTAATACTTCTGTAGAAGTTACCGACAGTATAATGGGTAAACTTGTTATAAAAGGATTTGCCACATGTAATATGAGGCATCAGGCGGGAGATTGTGGTCTTCCACTTGTAGCTAAGGTGAATGATAGAGGTGCAATACTTGGCATTCACTTTGCAGGAGCCTTTGCTGGAGAAGCCTTTACTAAAATTGTAACCCAAGAAGATATAACGCGATCATTATCTGATAGTCTTGATCAATTTGAGGTGTTAAGCCAATGTGCTTATACTCAAAGTGGTGAGTATATCGATATTACTAAGCGTCCTTTGAAAATGCCTGGTAGAAAATCTCTTACTAGGTTTATGCATCTTAAAGATACAACCTATGTTGGTACTATACCCAAAGCTGTTATACTTCCATCAAGATCTAGGGTTGTTAAGACTAAGATCCATGATCGTGTCAAAGCATTCTTTGAGGACCATGATATGCCTCCAGGGGATTACGGTCCACCACTTATGACAGCCAAATATGTAGATGGACAGTATTTGAATCCATTTAACATAGCTATGGAAGTTATTCAGCGTAAAAGAAAAGTTTTAAATCCTATTGTTTGTGATAGAGTTGTTGAGTATCTTTCCAGAAGAATAATTAATATGTTAGAGGTTAGGGATGTTTTTCACATCTCTCCTTTAACATCGATTGAAGCTATAAATGGTATAGATTCCGATCCGTTTACTAGATCGATGAATTTTAATGCATCTGGTGGTTTTGATTTCTCAGGTCCAAAAAAGAAATATCTCCCACTCTTAGATGATGGAAAGCGCTATATGACTAAAGATCTACGAACCATAGTTGATCAGTGTTTAGCAAATTACGAGTCTGGGATTTCTAATAATTTTGTATACTCAGCATCACTCAAAGACGAGCCTCTCCCGAAACGTAAAAGAGATTTGGGAAAGACTCGAGTCTTTTGCATGAGCTCCCTGCCTAATCTAATTATATCACGTATGTTTTTATCTTCGTTTTATACGTTGATGGTGGAACATGGTGACATATTTGGGACATTTATAGGCATAAATATGGATACTCAATCTCATGAGATGTATACCAAACTTAAGGATTTCTCTGAGAATATTCTTGAAGGTGACTATAAGAATTATGATAAAAGTATGCCTGTTGAGGTTGCTTACATGGTTTCTAAAATAATATACAATGTGTGTAAGCATCTTGGATATAATGATAGTGCCCTGAGGTGCCTTAGAGGTATTTTAACTGATAACATATACGTATATATAGAAATGCTTCAGGATATTTTTCTCTGTGTTGGGATTCAACCCTCTGGTAAGTATGGAACTGCGGAGGACAATTCACTCAGAGGAATATGTCTTCTATTATATGCATGGTTCTATAGTGATTTTGATGCCGAATACGGAGATTTCTTTGAAAATATTATGCCCGGTACTTACGGAGATGATATTTTAGCAGCAGTAAAACCTATTAAGTTTAATAATTTATTCTATCAAAGTTTCTGTAGGGAACACTATGGAATGGATTTTACATCTTCAGATAAAAGTGAAATTATGAAACCATTTCTCAACCCTGATGAAATGTCTTTCCTTAAGAGGACTTTTGTTTATAGCAATTTTAATTCTAGATATGTTTCGCGTTTATCACATGATTCTATATCCAGATCATTGATGTGGACTATACCCTCTAGTAATATTACTATGGAAGATCAGATATTATATACTTCTATATCCGCTATGTATTCGTTTTCAGTAGGATATGAGGATTTAGCTGAAGATTTTAGGAATTTCATAATCGGTGCAATTTCCAGCGAGTATGATATACCTTCTACAATCCTAGACGGAAAAATTCCACATATGTGGGAGATCTGTAATAGGATTTTTAACGTAGACGCTAGTGTAATCGGCCTTGATGTGCTAGATAGAGGCTTAGAGTTAGCGTTCTATAAGTGTCATTCTGATGTTTTCACATCTACGGCTGACAATAAAGAACCGATAGCAACAACCGAGTGTGGTGTTAGCTCAGACCACGCCGTATACCGAGCTGCTACCTTATTAGATTATATTGAAATGTTGAAAGTTGAAGAAAAAGAATTAGAATTAGAGATCAAAGATTCAGAGTATTATTCAATTGTCTTTGAATCGGATAAACACTATACGGATGTTTTACGGGAAAGACCAGAGTTTGTTCCGACAGAATTTTATACTAAGGTTTGCCGATATTTTGATGTTCGTGCGACGTTACGTTCACTTACACGATCTCCCTTTACTCAATCCGGAGAAATGGAAGTTGGTGCTATGGAACACGTTCAGGCTCACCAAAATATAGTTGATGACGCTGGGGATGAACAGGTTCAAGATGATGCAGGGTCATCATACTATCCTAATAGTGGTGTTGATGATAAGCTTAATGTTGCTAAATATTTAGAACGCCCAGTACTCGTAGGCAGCTTAAGTTTACCTACAGGTACGGAAGTGTTTACCAATTATAAGATTTGGAATTTATGGTCGTTGAAACCATCTGTACGTGCTAAATTGAGAAATTACTCATATTTTAAAGGTGATCTCAACTTAAGAATTGCTATATCAGGGTCCCCTTTTCATTATGGGAGAGTACTTATATCTTATCAACCCTATAACGATTCAAATTCCGTTCTAGGAAAATTATTAAGTATGAATCTTACTTATTCTGATATGCGACCCCTAGTTATAAACTATTTGAGTCAGTCAGAAGGAGCTATAACCATGGATGTCAAAGCCAATGAACCAGTAGAAATGAAGATACCATTCATTAGCCCTAAGCCTATGTTTAGACTATATAATGAAAGCGCGGCAGCATTGTCAGCAGTTACTCCATATGATGATTTCTTATATGCGGGTGCTATATATGTTATCGGAATTAATCCAGTAGCAGCTGTATCAGCAACCCCATCTACGGTATACATGCAAATTTATGCATGGGCCACTGATGTTAACTTAGGACAGCCCACAGCCACACAGATAGAGATTACTACTGAATCTGGAGAGGATGAGTTTGAAAGAGGACCAGTAGAGAAATTTTCATCGGGTGCTCAGGAAATTAGTAAAGCACTAGAAACAGTTCCTATGCTTATGCCTTTTGCTAAAGCTAGTACTATGTTCTTTGGTGCTTTAAGATTAATATCTTCTCATTTCGGATGGTCTACACCACCAGTTATAGATTCTCCTGTTTTTGTTAAGAATGATCCTTATGTTAACGGAGCTCATACTATGGGATCCCAAACTGTTCTTAGGCTTACATTGGATCCTAAACAGGAATTATCTATAGATCCACGAATTGGTGGAGTGCAGAGGGACGAGATGTCTATATCTGATATAGCTTCGCGTCGTACCTATCTCACGACCTTTGATTGGTTAGATAGTACTCCGGCTCGCACTCCTCTATGGCTATGTAGGAATCAGCCTATATTAAATACTATAGCATATAATGGCATTAACCATTGGCAACAGCCAACCGCGATGTCGTTTGCCGCGTTACCATTTAAGTATTGGAATGGCTCCATAACATACACTTTTCAGATCGTATGTTCCGCTTTTCATAGGGGAAAACTTATGATTATCTTCGAACCTAACGTAGTGCAGTATTCTCTCATAAATGCGAATTTATCAACCAATAAACAGTATATGATTATAGTTGATATTCAAGATTCTCAAGAATTTGATATTACTGTGGATTGGTCCAAACCTCAGATGTGGAATGTTATGCCGGCCTCCACTACTGTATCGCAATATGGTACTTCAACGATAAATACTACATCGTCGACAACAAATGGATATATTATAGTGTGTCCGTATACGCCTTTGCAATCTCCTGATAATAGCGATGTTCCTATCAATGTTTACGTGAGATCTAATAATCTTAAAGTAAATCAGTTGCTTAGTGACAATTTACCTACGGCGCGAAAATTACGTACTGAGTCTGGTGTTTTCTGTAAGGAGATTTCTCATGAAGTTATAAACTGTGATTCATCATCTTTGGATAGGTGTTCAGAATTATACTTTGGAGAGAGACCCGTCTCATTTAGGGCCTTACTCAAGAGATATACCACTAGTAGTATTTACTCCATTACAATAGGTACGTTAGCTACTCATGCATATGGATACCTTATTGACAGGATTTTTCCTATTAATAATCTTCCATTAGATGCTACTGCACCAATAGATTCAAGGGTTTCTCCACTTATGACGTATCTACAGTATGCTTTTATGGGAGCTAAGGGTGGTATTCGTAAACGTCTTACCACTAATGGTTTCTCAGACGCGTCTGTTACTAACTCTTTATGGCGAGTATCCTTAGTCTCTCCGGGTACTTCAGAAACTACAAGTACTGGTATTACAACGTCTAGTGTTCCTACTAGTAAGTTAATAGGTACGAGTAGTTTCATTACATCATCGAATGCAGGTGTAGAAGTGGAATTGCCATACTATAGTAATAATTTATTTTGGTTTGCATTTTCTGATAGTGCCAGCGGGTATTTACCCACTGATCAATATGAAAATAGTTGGACCAGGATGTATACTCTAGAATTCCAAATTAGAGGTGGTACTTATTCAGTACCGTCATACATTAGTGTCGATACTAGTACCGGTGAAGATTTTATGCTCTTTCGATATCAGGGAGCGCCGTATTACACTCATTAAGTGTGATATCGCAATAGGGAACAACTATTTTGTTCAAGCTTTAATATTAAGGTGACTTAGTG
>Ga0129338_1292233_pt1 | contig 9137 bp, 30 predicted proteins | sample CPB6_02_RNA2_FD_109914 | JGI IMG/M metagenome (GOLD analysis project Ga0129338, IMG submission 109914) | Freshwater to marine salinity gradient microbial communities from Chesapeake Bay, USA - CPBay_Sum_0.6_0.2_RNA2 (Metagenome... | ecosystem: Environmental > Aquatic > Marine > Coastal | place... | reverse complement strand
CTAGTCTACTGGATTTTGAGAGTCTTGTCAAGTGTTTTATTCAGAATCATCAGAGTACAGGAGAGACCCCTGTATGCCCTTCTAAGACCCCTTAGAGTCTGATGGGTGTCTGGTACCTTAGAACCCCTAGAGACGCCTTAGAGAGGCAGGAGGAAGCATCTAGGGATATATGGTCTGAGAATCAGAGTCTTAGGATACTGAGCAGGACACCTGAGACACTGGCACAAGGGTCTTGACGCCCACATCAGAACCTGTTAATCTACATTTGTTCCTGAGCGATTCTCATGGATTTCGACACGTTTGACACTGACATCTGGAGTGAAATTGAAGACTCCAATCGTGAAATCTTCGACCTGGACATTCCTGAACTTCAGGAGGAATGTGAAGATGAAACGTATTGGAATGAGTTTGTCAACAGCAATGTGACACTCTGACAACTGGCACATCAGGGGTTGCAGAGTCCTGTGACCCCATGCCATACTTACATTGTTCATCACTGATTCTCATGAAGTTTCAAGTTACTGACATTGAGTTTGATTTTGATGATGATGAAGAGTTCATTCAGTATCATTATGATAACATCACTGCTTACACTCTCGGTACAATCTGGGATGTAGATGATGAGGAAGACCTTGTAGATGAAATCACCTGTGCTACAGGTTGGTGTATCAAATCTATTGATTATCGTCACGTTCTTTCTTGATTATGGACCGCACTGAACTTGAGTTCTTTTTGAATGAGAAGTGTCGTGAAAATCCTGACCTTCTCTCTACAGTAATCAGTGAGTATGTTTGGAATCTAAGTGAATCCAAACTCGATGAACTTAAAGACTTTCTCACCAACAACTTCGGAGACGACTGACACTCTGACAACTGGCACAAGGGGTCTTGAAATCACCTGTGACCCCATGCCATACTTACATCGTGAATCATCCCACCAACGACTGATGACTTACAAAGAACTTCTTGAGCAACTGACTGAGGAACAACTCAATCAAAATGTTGCTATTATCTCCGAAGATGACCCCGACGACTATTATCAATTTGGTTTGGAGTTGGTGTTTGTAACTGACGAAAGAGGCATCGTTCATCCTATCATTCAATTCTGATTATGTACCGCACACTTTCTGAACTTCGTAACTCAATCGACAAGATGATTGAGAGTCAAGGTGAAGATGCTCCCTGCGCTGCATTTGTATTCACTCAGCACGATGTATTTGAGTTCAATGAGGAAACGAATCAAGACGATTATTTCTCATCATTTTTCACTCAAGATGTTCTTGCTGATGTAGGAGGTTCTTCATACATTTACGAACAGGTTGGTGAGATGATTGACGGTTCAATCAGTTACCGTAAGAATCTGTCTGTGTATAAGGACAGTAACTGAACTGGCACATCAGGGGTTGCAGAGTCCTGTGACCCCATGCCATACTTACATCGTGAATCATCCCACCAACGACTGACATGACTCTTTCTTCCCAACAAGTTAATTACCTTCTGGGCGCACACTGCTACCGTGTGATTGATAACATGGATTCGGATGATTTGTTTTCTTATGCTATGCAAATGATGATGCAATCATTTGATAAGAATCCAGGTCAAGGTGATACTGATGTTGACATGCTAATCGAAGACATCTGGGTTGCAGATGGTGAAGACGATGATTCTACTCAAGAGTTTATTGCTGGTGTTGTTGGCAATGAACTCGCAGAGGAGATTGTGAAAAACACCCAGTTCTGAAACTGGCACAAGGGGTCTTGATTCTGCTCAGGACTCCTGCCATACTACCTTTGTTCCTGAGACATCACCTCATGTCCCTTTTGTTCGATAAGTACAACCTGTTCAATCAATCTTCCGAGCATGATTGGAAGATGAGTGAATGTGCTGAATGGGTGAAGCACTACAACAACTTTCTGTCTTGGACTGCAATCACAACTGAAGAACAACGTTCTTTCTTTGAGGAAGAACTCCAAGAATACCTTTGTTATGATGTTTGATGTGACACTCTGACAACTGGCACAAGTCACTTGACTTCTCCCCACTGACCACTTAAACTCTTAACAGTTCACTTGGAATGGCAGCGCCTTAAAGACTCCTAATCAACTTACGTTTCTCTAGAATCTCATTATGACGACCACTGCTTCTCTTTCGACCATTGAAATCAACGGTGTTACTTATGCACCCATTGGTTCTACTCCTACTGGCAACCGTCACGTTGTTGTAATTGACCGTGGATGGATTGTTGCTGGTGACGTGAGCACCGATGAAGTTACCAAGGAACTTGTTGTTTCCAATGCTATTCATGTGTTCCGTTGGGAATCCATTGGATTCGATGGTGTCCTCAAAGACCCTAAGAGTTCCAAAGTGACTCTTAAGACTCTCCCGTATCCGGTGAAAGTTCCTCAAGGTTCCGTTATCTTCACTGTACCTGTTCCTGAAACCTGGGGCGTTTGATTGTTTGTTTATGGGGGACAATTATTGTCTCCCCCCCCTTTTTTTTATTCAGAGGTCTTAAGATGACTGATTACTTCTATCCCGTAGGTAACGGTTACGGTGACGGTTACGGTTACGGTGACGGTTACGGTTCCGGTTACGGTTCCGGTTTCGGTTACGGTTACGGTTACGGTTACGGTTACGGTTACGGTAACGGTTCCGGTTACGGTAACGGTTCCGGTTACGGTTACGGTGACGGTAACGGTTACGGTTACGGTGACGGTTACGGTGACGGTTACGGTTACGGTGACGGTACAATCACCACAAGAACTCGTCGGAGGTCATAAGATGACTGAATACTTTTATCCCGTAGGTAACGGTTACGGTTACGGTTACGGTTTCGGTAACGGTGACGGTTACGGTTACGGTAACGGTTCCGGTTACGGTTACGGTGACGGTTTCGGTTACGGTGACGGTTTCGGTTACGGTTTCGGTTACGGTAACGGTAACGGTTATGGTTCCGGCACAATCTCTACAAAAACTCGTCGGAGGTCATAAGGTGACTGATTACTTCTATCTTGTAGGTAACGGTTACGGTAACGGTTACGGTGACGGTTACGGTTCCGGTTACGGTTCCGGTTACGGTTACGGTTCCGGTTACGGTTACGGTTCCGGTGACGGTTACGGTGACGGTTTCGGTTTCGGTTACGGTTACGGTTACGGTGACGGTGACGGTGACGGTTACGGTTTCGGTAACGGTTCCGGTTACGGTGACGGTTACGGTAACGGCTTCGGTTCCGGTTACGGTTACGGTAACGGTACAATCTCCACAAGAACTCGTCGGAGGTCTTGAAACTCATGAACATTCTAATTACATCAATGCCTGACACTTATCAATTTTTTGGCAATGCTAATACCTACGTTGGCGCTGTTGCCCTTTTTGCGACTCCTGTGCTTCTTTATTGGATTTTCCGTTCTTACTGGCGGAGCCCTTATCGTCGCTAAGACACTCTGACAACTGGCACAAGGGGGCACCACCTGCCCCCATTCATCCCCTAAGATACATTCGTACCTGAGGCACTCAATGGACACTCCGCTGCTCATCATCAACTACAAAGATGGCACGTCTCAAACCCTGCGAGTGTACCATCTTCTGATTGCTCTTCCGTTCCTTGTTTTCTTGTTCATCCGATGACTCCTGACACTCTGAACTTTAACGGTGATGCTATCACCTTCCTTGGTCTTATTGGTGTGGTTTCAACGTTCATTATCGTTGTTACTTCTTTCCGTCGTTATTTCAATTCTCCTCTTCGTAAATGACCTATAAAGAACTCCTGCAACAACTTCAACAACTCAACGAAGAACAACTCAATTCAGATGTTTGTATCTGGAACAGTGACGAAGATTTTGATGAGTTTTATCAAGATGGCGTAGAGTTTGTCTTTGCCACTGAAGAATGTCAGGTTCTTGATGTAGACCACCCCATTATTCGTTTCTGATGAACACTGCCGACCGTGATTCCCTGATTCAATCATACATCGACCGTGTGATTGATAACATGAACACAAAGGATCTTGTTCGCATTGTATGGGAACAACTGGAGGAGAATCTTTCTCTCTATTCTGATGAAGAATTGAAGACCGAGATTGCAGACCATTATCCCGAACTGCTGGAGGATGTGACACCCTGACAACTGGCACAAGGGCACTGGACTTTCCTCCGGTACCCTGTCATACTTACATTGTTCACCACTGATTCTTATGTCCTACACTCAGTTTGTTGCCACCGCTACTCTCACTGTCTGTGAGGGTTTCAATGTTCAATCCTATCTTGATGCAATCTCTGAGCGTTGTGTCAAGGAAGAAAACTTTTTGTTTAAAGAGTATGGTGAAGTTGATGGGAAAGTTGACATCGACTTTGGGGATTATGTTCGGGAATCTGGTGGAAAGATTCTGATTGAAATGGACACCGAAGAATCCAATGGTAACATTGAAGTCTGGGATTGGTTGATTGAACAATTTCTTCCCATCATGAATTCTGAGTATGTTCAGATAAAAACTACATGCATTGATAGTCGTTCGGGTGTAAACATTGATTTTTCACTCTACAGCAAGACTGGTAAGGTTGTGGGTCTTGATGAAATCATGAAGACCTATCAGCAGACTGTGACGGTCTGACAACTGGCACAAGGGCACTGGACTTCTCTCTGGTGCCCTGTCATACTACATTCGTACCTGAGACTCCCAATGGAAACTGTAATTGCGTTTTCTGATGAGTTTGAGATTGTTCAAGATTCATCAGACTTTGTTCACATCATGGATGGTGAACAAACTGTCCGTCTTTCCATGCCTCGGAAGATTCTGGATGACATTGTGAGTCAAATCCACAGCAGGGTAGATTTCCACTTCTGAAACTGGCACAAGGGGGCACCACCTGCCCCCATCCATCCCCTAAGATACATTCGTACCTGAGGCACTTCTGATGTATCACATCGCCATTGTTCATCCTGAAGAAGACTATTTTGAGTCTGTGGCATCGTTTAAGTCTTATGATGCTGCTGATGCAGAGTTTGATGACTGGAGTGAGAAACTGCCTCATGCCTGGTTGGAGATTGTGACACCAGATAAAGTGGCACAAGGAGGCGTGACAGTTCCCGATTGAGGTACTAAGATAATTATGGGAATGTGGGCGCCCTAAAAGACCGCATTGTTAACAATTACTTTTTTTGATTATTATGTCTTTCGAGTTTCAATCGAGCGCCGTCGAGAACATCGAGATTCTCAACGAGCAAGTCGTCGTTACGTTCAATAACGGTCGAGATTATACCTACAATGCACCTAATCTCGATAACTTCGTATCTCAACTTACGGAAGTAGTCGAGAACGAGCAATCTGTGGGTCGCTTTATTAACGCTGCGATTCGTGATAAACAACTCGTCAACGTCTGAGTTGTAATCTAATGCGCTAGGTGTGTATTAACCTATACACCTAGCGTTTCTTATACACATTGCACATTGTAACAATGCGTAACATTGCATTCTATTTCTGTCTGATGTCCTGTATAATTGGCTATCAGACTGTAGCTCAGTCTACCACAAACCCAGACCAGGAGAGACTAGCAGAATTACAATGCAATCTGATGCCTGAGCGGTGTGGTGTGCCAGTTTCTGAACCGGCACAATGAGCCTTGAAACCCTGCCTCCCGGTGTGCCATACTGATTCATGTGGTTGAGAGGCCACCACGTTGTTGTTCTTCTTATCATGAACCTAATCAAGTCCTTCCCCCCGGTTGATGCTTTGATTGAAACCCTGCAGAACATCAATTATCGCAAGCATTATCAGAACCTGGTGATGGTTTGCGCGTTTATTGCTGCAGTTGTAACTGTTCTGCGCAATAAGTGGATTGAACATAACTGTTCGCAGCATGTTCAGCTGTTTATTCTTAATGTTGTGGATGGAGTCAATACTTTTATTGCATGGGTGCGTTCTGTCTTTATTCCTGAGCTGCAGGCTCTCTACCATGACTGCCGCACTCTTTATGTCACCCTGCGGACAGCCTGACAACTGGCACACTAAGGGTTGCGTCGGCCCCTATTCCGATGTCATACTTCATTTGTCCCGAACGGATGCCAATGTCTGACGCTTACCTGAACGGCCCCCAGATTGAAGAACTCTCCGAGTTCTTTTATACTGAAACCGAGGAAGAATACTTCCTGGACAACTACAGCGACGATGCCGAAGCTCTGGCATCTGCTGGTTTCGGAACAGATGAAGACTACGGCTGTTTCGATTGTTTCGATTTCTGATTCTCAATCGCTCTAGAATTATGTTTGACGTTGCCTTTGTTGCACCTAAGAGTAAGAAAGCGAAGAATCGCTTTTTTAACCTGATGGAAAGCAATTCCGAATGCATTGTTGAGCAGGTGAAGCAAGATAGGCTCTTTCTTCGCTCAAACAATGGCCGCAATCTCTTCTGGGTTTCACTACACAATGACCCCGACTGGAGTGTAGATTTTTGAGAAGAAAGAAGCTCCGGCTCAGTGGTATTCTGTTTCAAGTCTTGCCACTGAGACGTTTTAATCGGTTCTGCATCTTAATGTTGCAGGCTGTACTGATTCTGTTCGTGTTTAATGTTTATCAGAACAGTACCCGACCGATAAGCAACTCTTATCAGTCAACCTCTTGACTCTGGCCCTGGTTTGGTGCCATACTACCTTTGTTCCTGAGGGATTCCAATGTCTGACCGCCGTCTGACCGTGAATGAGGCGAAGTGTGCAATCTATGGCCTGGCTGATAACTACAGCTGGGAAACCGTGGCCCGTGAAATGGTCGCCCGGATGTCCGGCGATGAAGCTCGTGACTTTCTCAGCGACTTTCAGCTCCTCTATGGTGACAGCTGACTAACTGGCACAAGGGGCATGGACAACGCCCCGCCAGCCCCCCTATACTGAACAAGTCAACCGGACACCGCACCATGACCCAGCAACAGCTTCTCCAACAGGCCCGCAACGTTCTGACCGGCAAGGTCTCCGATGCCAGCCGCAGCACCCTTAAGACCGCTGCCGTGGCAATGGGCCGCAGCCAGGCCGCAGCCAGCAAGGCCGGCACCATGCGCTTGGCTCTGTGGGTCAGCAAGGGCACCAGCGCCATTTAACTAACTGGCACACTAGGGGTTGCGGGGCACCACAATCCCTGTCATACTACATTCGTACCTGAGACACTCCAATGCTTTACGCAACTGGTGATTGCACCCAGAAACATTATGGTCATGTTGGTGAGGAGATGCTTACCAAGGCACTGAACTTTTTTTACAATGACATCACCGAAATCCAGGCGGATGGTGATGAACTTGTTAAATGTTGTGAGATTCTTGGTCGTCAACTTCCCAAGTGTCGAGTTTATACTTTCTTGGGCAACAATGCTCAGGAGATTGCCAGAAACTGGGACAGCAAATGAACTGGCACACTAGGGGTTGCGAAACACCGCGACCCCGTGCCATACTACTTTTGTTCCCGAGGGATGCTCCCATGGCCTACATCGACAATCCCGTTGATTCCAACAACTGCTGGGATTCCAGCGACTTTATCGCCTTCCTCGCCGAGGTGGAACACTTCACCGACAACGCCGGATGGGATACTGGCGACATGCTGGAACTGATGATTGACTGTTACAATGATGGTGATTCCTCGGATGAAACAGTCAATAAGATTGTTGCAATCTTGAAAGAGAACGATTAAACAAAAAAGGGGGAGATTAACTCTCCCCTTCTCTAAACAATTCTTCCCTGTTTTATCATGAGAATCGAAGTCCGCTATCGGATTCCTTATGGTGACTGCCAATGGAAATCTCAGTGGTTCAATACACTTTCCGAGGCTGAAAGCATGGTGTCATTCTATCGCAGCTGCGGTAGTCCTGCACACATTGCACCTAGCAGCCTGGCACAGTTTGAGCGATAATTAACAACAACTGGAACGGCAGCGCCTATAAAAGACTCCACCCAAACTTCTGTTCTTTGTTTATTTTTTATCATGACCCGCAATCTTGCTGTTACTCTTCTTGGTCAGGGTAGCACTGGTGATGAGATTCTCCAGATTCTTAATACAATCTCCAATGGTATTGTGAGTGAAGCCGACTACGTTGATTCTGACGATGAGCTTGATTATGAAGCCGTAGATTCTGAAGTTGAAGAATACGAACCAGACGCCGAGCTGGCGGCACTGTGACAATCTATTAAGCTGCACACTGGGGGCCACTGCGGCCCCTCCTGAGGCTGTAGACTAAACAAGTCAACCACAGAGGCCCCATGGCTCACACCGATTCTATCCTCGCAACCTATTTCCAGTCCACCGCTAGCGACCGGGTGACTGGGCGCCAGTGGTATAACAATGCGTTCCAGGTTTGTGTAGACCTGGCGGCGAAGTATGGGGTCTCCACTGATACCGTCGCCGGTGTGATTGCTGCACTTTCACCTAACAATAAATGGGCGAGTAACATTATTGATGCAGAAATTATGCTGCGAGCATGGGCAGCTGAAGTCCCATACGGTAGTGTTAAAGTTGGCACCTATTCTATCAATAAGGATAAAGCTGCCACCATTCTTGATTGTCAGCTTGACCGCGAACAGATTGTTAAAGTTCTGCGGGGAAATAAGGTGGTTGCTTTCTTTCTTTGCATTGCAACCGATGGTGATAGCGACACGCCCTGCATTGATGGTCACGCTTACAACATCTGGAACGGCACAGTCTCTAACCTTAAAGAGGTGCCCGCAATGAGTGACAAAACGTTTCGCCACATTCAAGACTCTTACCGTGACGCGGCCAAGATTATCACCAGCGTAACGGGTTTGCATCACTCTGCGGCGCAGGTTCAAGCTATTACGTGGGTCGCGTATCGTAAGATGCACAAGGGTCTCGTGTGACAATCTGTTAAGCTGCACACCGGGGGTCGTCGAGACCCCTCCCGATGCTGTAGGATTAACAAGTCAACCGCAAACGAGACCGACCGATGACCAAGGAGCAAGCAATCGAGATTCTTGCCACCGCTCACGGAACCTACAAGGGGTTTAAGGAGGTTAAACTCTCCGAGAATCTGATTGAGAACATTATGAATGAGGATTGCATCGGTGAATACTATCACCACTTTGGTGATAAGACTATCATCAGGGATGATAGCCTGATTCCGTTGGCACAATGGGAAATGTCCAATTG
>Ga0129338_1275917_pt1 | contig 9140 bp, 2 predicted proteins | sample CPB6_02_RNA2_FD_109914 | JGI IMG/M metagenome (GOLD analysis project Ga0129338, IMG submission 109914) | Freshwater to marine salinity gradient microbial communities from Chesapeake Bay, USA - CPBay_Sum_0.6_0.2_RNA2 (Metagenome... | ecosystem: Environmental > Aquatic > Marine > Coastal | place... | reverse complement strand
GTCGATTTCTATTCGCAGCAAATCTTCAAACTTTTCGACTTCTATTAGTAAAAATTTCACCCCTCACGGGGCTACAAACATCTAATGAAGAGTTTTTGAAGACCCGCAAGGTTTAAAACCTATACGAATTTTACAACTCACAGATAAACTGTGAGACACGTCCGACCGAACCGGACACTTGCACTATCCAACCATGCAAGCACGTTACGTGTTTTAAATCTAAGGGGTTTTGTTTTTCCAGTCCCCTTAAAACTGGATCTCACCCTTAATTAGAGGGTGGAGTGGCGGTAATATTATAGAATACCGGCACGTTCAAAAAGAAGTGCAGGTTAAAATCTGTACCGCACCCAGCATATCGCCAGATCTTAGTGGCTCGCTGTGATGTGCCTAAAGCACCATCATAATGCGAAATCCACCACCTGTATCCATCGCGATTTCCACCATCATAATAGGCATCAGTCGTTGTGGATGTAGGTGCATTTACTGATTGAGGTCTCGTTGTCATAAACTTGTATTGAGTATAATTTGGCATCAAGACCGTCAAACCAGCATTGGTTAGCTGCGATGTTGCAGCAGTACCACCGTTCGTTGCATCAATAAGATTAAAATAAAATCGTGCATTACCACTAGGAGTTCCACCAGCCTGAGAAAAATTAGTCTCATTAGCTGTGACACTGATGGCATTAGTTCGGATACATTGAACGTTTTTGATTGCATCTGGGGCATCAGTATTGACCGTCCAGATATAACTTCCCCGTTGTCCTACGAAAGCAGGTGCAATCCAATTATAAACTGTGTTGTAGACGTAGTTAAAATTGAAATTACTTGCCGTGGCTACAAGGCCTTTAGCAGAATGAACACCCGCAGGGTCATATCCAAAATACATGGGGAATTTTGTCTGCTCCAAAAGAGTTAGGGAATTTGAAAATCCCGAATCCGAGGAATCATACACAACTTCAGTTAAAGCCATACGCCGAAGTAGGGGTCTAAGTGACCTAACCACCTCACCGAAATTGACTAAATTTCTTTCTGGAGTCATGATTGGTAATGACTTACCAGCAACCATCTGAGTCGTGTAACTCTCATCGCGGGATGTCCCCGCCGTCTTTGTTTCTTCTTCAGATTGAATTGCAAAAGGCGTGAATGACGTTCCCACATTAATGGGATTCGCCAATTCAAAATTCTCAGCAGCACGCACATAGACTAATACCTTAACATTAGATGTAGCAACCGGAGCAGTAAGAGCATTAAATACTCTAACTGTTAGGACGCCATTGTCTTGTGTATCGTCACCAGACCATGTAGGCGAAGCTGAAGTAGACCATGGAATATTGGTCGCCGAAACCACATTAGGCACATTTAAAAATGGTAAAGCCTGTTGGTAAGGAATACGGATTTCTACATCTTCTTCCTCACCAATATCTATAACTCGAGAGAAAACACTCTGAGTTGTGCCTGTGGTATTCAAAAGTGAATTGGCACTCTTACCAGCGGGATCGTATGAAATTAACAAACGTCCCTTGTGATACTGCGAACGCACCACTTTGAAACGAAGAATGATATCACCACGCCAATTTCTAAAACAATTCGATACCCAACCAAGGGGCGTCGAATAAATTTTGGAATTATTAGCGATATTTTCATAATCGTACATTGTGGGATTAATCCGTGTTGTGAACAGGATTTTATTCGCAGAATCTGTAGTCGCCCAGGTTGTTGTACATAAATAACTTTCTTTAGTTGCTAAATGCTCAATCGATAATTCATCTTCATTATCTGGGAGACCTGTAATTGTTGGATCAATCGACAATTCGTTCTTAGGATCGAGTGTCAATTTCTCTGTTGGATACCCGATTTCGGGCGAAGCAAATTGAGGCATAGGCATCAATTTAACTGGTTCAGCATCTTTGATATTTGGAACGTTAGTATATCCAAACAAAGAAGCAATACCAGAAACCGCATTAGCACCAATTTCAGTAGCTTTGGCAAATTTGCCAATAATAGGGACGCCTGAAAGCATCCCAGCAATACGGCCCACAGTACTTGCGGGTCCTGAGATCTGTCCACTCGGTGTATATTCATCACCTTGCAGCTGTACATCAACAGTGGGACCAGAAAGGACGGCGTCCTCCATCCAAGCTAAAACTTGAATTGTAACACCAGCTCCAGTCGCACCATTGGCGCTCTGTAGAGCAGAATAGATCACATATTTAAACTCACCCATATCAATTGTATCTTGTAGGTAACCTAGACGCAGATAATTCTTAGGATAGAAGAAAGGCAAAGTGATTTCGCCACCTTCAGAATCCTGAGGTCTGATCCAGACTCCTGGTCTTTGTGAATATGGTATGAGATATCTCGTTCCTGCATCATTAATGATAGTGGAAGGACAGAAATTTTGTAGTGGTTGGTAGGCCAAATACATAGCACCGTAATAAAACGGAGATGCATTGACTAAAACCTTCACCTTTAAATTCCCTCGGATAAATGCAAAATTGGAAATTTTCTTAGCAATAATTGAATTGCTTAAAAATTGCCGCCACGGATTAAATGTAGCAAGCACTCCAACGGCATCTGTCTGAGCCCAAGTCTGAGTCGATATAACAACTGGGCGAGATAAAAAATCTCCAAGGCTAGCTGCATCAGCAGCATCGTGAAGAATAACATCATCATGAGAAGAAGCAGCTCCGATCTTGAGTCCTGTGGTTTGATCCACAAAGGAAACGGTCTGAAAGTCTGTAATTCCCCCTGATGACTCATCAGCTTTATGAGGCATAACCTCCTCTTCTGATTGAATAACGCACCAAGTGCTATCATCACATTTCGATGTACAGCATTTATCTTGGTTGGAATTTGCATAGCGAAATTCTGAGTCAGTAATGTCCCAATCGTGGAACTCTTTGCGAAATTCATCGCGCTTAATTTTAAGTATATTTGAAATTTTGAACATGCAATAATACAAACATGTGGTCGCATTAAACCACATGCAGGTTCAATACAATTTGTGCGCCAACTAGCACTTCTCTAAATAGAGATTTCGGGGAACGCCCGCGTAGGCTTTTTACATTTAAATCCATTCTCATTTATATACAGTATTAAATATATAATATGCAGTAAACTACCTAAATGCAGACTGTTTGGTTTAGAGATCATTATCTCTTAGACGCCGTTGCCGCGCCAAAATTGCTTTAGAAGACTCATCGTATCGGTGTTTTAAATCATCCCATGTTGGGAAGGTACTATCTTGTACATAGGGTCCTAGATTACATTCTTTGACCACATCTTTTAACATTTCACTTCGTTCTTCAAATGTTGCTCGTCCGTAAAACCAATATTCCTGGACAGCTGCACTGATAACCTCAATTGCATGCTGCTCAGGTGTGATTTCACCGCTTGCTACACACATAGTGAGCATTTTATTTATAGAATCATGCTCTAATGGGGCTAAATATGCCCCAACTTCCTCATCAAATCTCCATGTTCTTTTTAAGAAAGAAACTTGGTCGATATGAATGTAAGGGACTGATTCAGCCTCTTTATCCGCCATGGTGTATTTCACATCAATGTCCTTCAAAGCTTTCTGGATTGAGGTGTGATTAAACCACGGTACTCTGTCAGAGACTCCCATTGCGTTATCATCACCATAAGTCATGGCGGCGACATTATCTTGGAAATCTCGGCAATGATGTTCTGGATTCAAAACTGTGTAACAATACCTTAAATAAAGACTATTCGCCAAACTATTAATAATAACAGTAAGCGGGTGTCCTGATGGGTTTGTTCCATAAAATTCAATTAAGTCTCCATTGAACTCGGTTAGAGGAAAAGCTGTGTCCTCTGCAATTCCTTGCACGACCAATAATTCCTCCTTTGAATATCCTGCTTCTTTGCAAATTCTCTTGATCAAATCAAAAGACGCCAAAACTAATGCAGGTGGCATTCGCTTATCGTACTTGGAGTAATCTCCAGCAACCATTCGCTCTTTGCCAAATTTTGTTAAGTAATCGTAAAGCTGTTGCCACTCAACTGATTGCGTAATCATGCCGGGGGCAGCTTCAAAAATATATTTATTATTTTGAATCAATCTGACAATAGTTAAAAGATACTTGCGATTCACAATGCTCCAATCGAATGGACCACCGCAAAAGACTCGTGTCTTCTTGATTCGGATTTTCTCCAGAGCAGTAGCTTCATCCTTAAGATGGCCACAGAAATTAGGCATAGCCCGTTCTCCTCTCTGGTATTTCTCTATAATTATGGAAACACGATCCATGATCTCATCATCAACTTTAACTGGTTTTAACCAATCACCTGTTGGTGGTAAGTCGGTAAGATAATGCTTCTTTCCTTTTTTCCATGGGTTGCCAGCACTGGTATTTCTATTCATCTTATCGATGTAAGTAACACCAGGGGCTCCATTGATGGTAGTAAAATCATCTAATACATGAAGTTGAGATAATTGGTTACGGTCCAATTTGGCCATGATATCGTTAAAAAATGATTCAACACAATGATCTAGGATTACATTATCCATTAACCAAACTGGTTTAGTCATCTCCAAAAGATTAATACGCCATGGTTCCCAAGATCTCATCTCAGGTGGTCCTTCCTTAATTGAATATCCTCGCTCCAACATTTTATCACAAATTAGTGTTTTCTTAACTGCTGATCTAAGACGAGGTTTCCACCCAGCGAAGGAACCATAAACAGCCGCCACTCCCTCTGGAGTGTAACGAACCGTACTTTTAACATCGAGATCTACCAATTCTCGTTGTACGGAAACCGAACTCAACATCGGTTCTCCAATTTCCACCACCTCGCTCTCCATCTTGTCCACATAGATCTGGACTAGATTTCGATTGAGGGCTTGGATTCCAACTCTGCCATCTTGAAAAAGACAGAAATGAAATCCAAGTATAACTGGTCCAAAACCAGTATCACTTACAAACATTGATCCACATTCTCCATTGACTGTAGTACGTCTTGGAGTTCCGACCCATGCCTCAACAGGCATATCATCAAATTGTTTAATATGCATTACACCTTGATAGGTTACTGCATCCAATCTAAGTTGTTCTAACGAACCATCTTTGTTCCGAATTAAATAATTTCCCTTATGCATTCCACGCAAAGTGGAATTAGCAAAATAAGAAATCATATTTCTCCGTGGTGGTATATTTCTAATTTTTATAAAGACAATATCAGAATTGGGGACTCGTACAATCTCTTGTTGAGAAAGACGAATCCGCATATTAACGGTAACACCATCTTTCTGGATGTCTTGTATTAATTCCACCTCAAAGCACCCACTCTCTTCAGAGAAAAAGTGCTTATTGGTTACCCAAATGTGTCCTGCTACACAAAAAGCCTTTCCATTAAAAGACTTAATTTCGCCATCTTTCATTCCGGTCACACGAAGTGCAATGGAATTTCTGGCAAATCTTTCACAGATTTCCGTAAACTCTAATTTCATATTAGAAAGCGTGGCAGAGGAAACATCAAACTTAGAAAGTCTATAATTATCCTTATACCAAACATTCTCATTTTCTTCTTTCATCGCTACTGGAGCTCGTCCAATAGTTTCTGAAATATTTCCTTGAGTTTGCTTTTCAGCCCGGCAATCTTCACAATTTGCACAAGCTTCACATTTGTATGTGCCATCATATTGTTCATGATGACAATTTTTATCTATATTATCATCAACACCTCGAAAGGCGCGACGAATCTTATTCTTTTTATTAGGAATTTGCATAGCTTTAGAAGCTGCGTACATGGTGAAAGAAACACCAATTAATCCTGCGGCATATGGTAACGCCAGACGTGTTGCCTCTAAGGTCATACACTTAGTCATAGAAGCTTTAACTTTGTGTCCAATAACCTGAACATATTGAATAAGTGGCTTGGTATATCTATATTTTTTAAAGAGATACGCCATCACAGAAGTTTCAACTGCTTTCCCAATTATATATCGGGTGCATCTAAAATAGTTTTCTTCATAACATTTTAATAAAAAATTGAAGAATAAAGCAAGAATAATCTCACCCCATGAAAGCTCTACAACTTCTTCTCGATGTTCTCTTTTATGGTGTAATGCCAAAACCTGTTGGACCCAAGGAGTTATACTCTCTTCCGATTGGATGATAGCACACTCACACTTGAGTGTAGGTAAGTAACACTTGTCACACACACTAATCTTGGCCATAGTATCATCACAATTCATTGTTTTATTTTGTAAGCCAGTGTGTTCTTTTGCCGCAATGGAGAACCATTGAACGAATTTGTATATATCATCAAAAGTATCAACATCCTCATATCTAGAGGTTTGTCGAGCGATATCTTCCCCAACGGGGACTACCCTTTGAACTTTAATTTTCCAGTAATCTGGATATTCGCCATCCTTAATAGGAGGCACTTTACTACCATCCAACATAACACGATCTTTAGCGTATTCCTCTTTAGGTTCAATCGTGATCACATATGGAAAACGCCGTTGCACTGCAAGTGGATTTGCAAAATATGCATAAGCATTTAAATGTGCTGTGTTTGTTGTGGCAATAACAAATCTTGCTCTCATAGGTGTTCTACCCTTATCAGCAAGATCTGCTTGTGTGGGAACAAAAGGTACATTGTTAATAACCTGTAACATCTCCATCACTGATGGATCGGGTTGTCCCAATTGAGGGTTCATGAATGCAATATCATCTAATTGCACACACCATTGGGTAGAATTAAAGTTCACCCAGTATTCATCAACCGGATTTCGTGTGTATTTAAACTCACTACCAACCGGTAGATCAAAAATTTTCCCATATTGGTAGTACAAAATTTTCGTAAAAGTACTCTTAGCAACACTAGACCCACCAAATAATAGAACTGAAAATGGTGCAGGTCTCTCTTGTTGTGCTGCTCTTCTTGTGATTGTCTCTGCTTTACAGATTTCCAAATCAGCAAGAATATTTCTAATAATACGGGCTTCAAATTGACCCGTCTTTCCAGCGGCGCGCTGCATAGCGGCACCATGGTCGATACATTCATTTAGATCGGCCAACCACGTAAACATATTAATACCATGTGGTTCTGGATTATTCAGATATTTAGCTTCTTTTAACACTTTTGTGGCTTTATTAATCCACGCATCATAAGTTTTACCTGAATGAAATAAGGGATCTAAAGATCCCATTTGCCAACACTGATATCCACGTTCCAAAAGGAACGTTAATGTGTCAATCAATGAATAAGCAAAAGAAACTCCCATTGAATAACCTTTTTTAATGGCTTCTCGGTGTAGAATTTCAAAAATTTCTAAATTCATTGTTCGTCCTGCATCTTGAAAAAGAGTTAAAGACATAACATACATCAATATTTTATACAATTTCTTATAGATTTTTGTTTCTCGCACAGTTTCAAAATTATCGAAAATCTCACGAACTTGACTCATCCAACTTTGAAAAGTGGATTCATCATCTGCTTGAATTCCTTCATGAAAGAAGGTGAAAATATTTTGAACAATATTTGAAGAATATTCCATAAAGGATTTATCCCCAATTCTTAACTTAATATAAATCATGATAGCTTCTAGCATTTCTGCATAAGAGGCTGCATGAATAATTTTTGGTGTCATAATGAATAGATCCTCAAAAGCCTTCAAGGGATTGGGAGGATCAACTTCTTTGCCATAATAGTGGCGAGTATATTGATTTATCAAATTTGTGAGGATTTTATCCTCGGTTGGACGTCCCCATTGTAATTGGACATCCCATATCTTGGTCTCTTTCAGGACCTGTAATTCACACTCTCGGATATGGGTATATAATCTATAATCTTTAGAGCCGCCATGTAACATTGGGCTGATATTAATCCAATTTGTGTGATAAATTCCAAATTCACGTAATGTGAATCCTGGACGCAATGGTCTTCCATTGCAACTCGTAAAAACACCAAACACTTCGTGTTCTGCAAAGTGGGTGTATGCGAAACCATTGCATACATTAATGATTTCATCCGTAGTAGTGTGTTGATTAATTTCGTATTTTCGCTTAAAGTTTAATATATTTAACATAACATAAGTATTCTCTGGAGCAATTTTATTACTTTTAAAGAAACTACTTTTATTGATCATTCTTTTCGGAACATAACTGGTTAATGGATGCGACAAAATATCGCGTGTCTCATCACCACTGTTCAACACAGGGAGATTCTTAAAAACCTCAATCGCTTGCTCAAAATTCATCGTTAACTCGTATTATTGTTTCGTTGTATCTGGGCGTTTTGGAACTATTATTTCTCCCGGTCGTAAAGGGATATCCGGCAAACAGTGCCGGCTCGGGACTCTCGATTTTTACGTGAGTCGGTACCAATCTTATTGTTTCGTTAGATCTTACTAACGTCATGTGTGCAATCCTCGGACAAACCCTGTCTGTAATATACACATGTCTACATGAGTCGCGTCGGACCAGCTTTGGAGAGGCTTGATCGTATATCAATATAGATATTAATCAATTTTAGCGTCGCTGTAATCTCGGAGAGGCGTTTTCGACAATTCATGAATCGCTTTGGGCAGAGAGTCTCTATTCTCTAACTAATCCAAGAAGCGGATTTGCTAACCAACAATTAAACACATATGATATTTCTTAATATCTTTTTATTTGGTCAATTTTATATTTTTTTTTTTTATTTGTTTATTTATTTTGTAAAATACAATTTTACACTACAAGTTAGGTTCACCCAATTACATAGAGTAACCTATAACTTATTTAACTACAATCCGTATAAGCCTAATGTTTACGCCAACGAATTTTACATTATAAAAACATGGTTTAATTTGATATCGTAGTTATTTTCTACGTATGTAACAAGCTTTCTATACTGAATAAAAATAATTTCAATTTATACAGAAAGTTTGGAAAAATAATTCTCGTTTGAGTGATTATCAACAGTGAAATGAACTGGTGTAACCTCGCATACAAATCCTGAAATGGATGTTGCATACGTGACTGTTCTTAAAAAAATCGCACTGAATAACATCCGTTCAAGACGGAGAATAAATTCTTCTTCACAAACTGTATATATTGGATCATAATGATCCAATATATACAGTTTGTGAAGAAGAATTTATTCTCCGTCTTGAACGGATGTTATTC
>Ga0129338_1094611_pt1 | contig 9147 bp, 2 predicted proteins | sample CPB6_02_RNA2_FD_109914 | JGI IMG/M metagenome (GOLD analysis project Ga0129338, IMG submission 109914) | Freshwater to marine salinity gradient microbial communities from Chesapeake Bay, USA - CPBay_Sum_0.6_0.2_RNA2 (Metagenome... | ecosystem: Environmental > Aquatic > Marine > Coastal | place... | reverse complement strand
CTGTGGCCAAGGCCACCCTGCGTTCTCACTCGCCAGTGCCTCCTAGGGAGGACATATTTATAATGCGCCTAGAACGCCGCACACTTGTGGTGTGCGCAACCATACAGTTTTTCGCAAAGGTGGATCACTGAAAACCCGGGGCCTCGCGAGGTGGAACTACGTACCAACCTTAACGCGAGGAAAGCCCAAAAACCAACAAAAGACGGCATCATCTCCCGAGGCGATTACAATGTTCGCCCGGAAAAAGCACCAGCGATTGAAGTTTATGAGCACTTGAAAATTGTCTCGATAACCGGCAAGAGTGTGCCTAGTCGGTACAAAATTCCAACCTACAAAGTAGGGCAAAACAGTGTCCGCCCTACTTGTGACGCTCAAGTTCGGCTGTGTCCAAGCATATGCATCCTCGTGGGAAAAGCCCGGATTAGTTCCGAAAGTCATGAACAAGTCGTTCGCCATGTGTAAATGGTGGGCGACTGTCATCTGCGCATCACCAGCAGTAAAGAAACCTGGAGGATTGTTCGGATCGTCCGTTCCGGCGGGATAGTAGTTTTCGCATTCGGGGAATGAGGACATATAAGTAGAGCCTCTCACTCCAAGATATGCGGAAGCAATCCAACCGTAAAGAGTATGTTCCAAATAATTGGTGGTTCCGATAACGTGAGCGGGATATGGAATATTTTGACCCCAGGCAGAAGCGCCGTTAACCTTAACACCAACGGAGATAGATTCATAGTAACGCGCCGCACGGCACGTAATATCTTTAACGCTCTCTACCGTATCGGGAAAACAAGATTTCCCAGGATTGGTGCGGAGACCTTTTCCAAACCTAACTGTTGTTACGTCACTAACAAAGGCATTGGAAGTCATAAGAACACGCGACGTTTGAAAACCAGCGCTCGGGGCCATCAAAGTTATATCATCAGAAGATAAATAGACGTTATACTTGATGGCGTCCGTACTCCCGTTCGACAAAACAGGGTTCACGAGAAAAACATAAAGCTTTCCGTTCTCATAAGACGGATCCGTGCCGTCTGCGAAGAAAATATTGCTTCCAGGGTTTCTCAACACCGGATGCGGTTGCATATACGGGATTACTACCTCCACGGTGGTGTTTCCCGAAATGTTTACCGTGGTATTTTCAAGCGTAGATAACGCGGTAGCGTAAGTAGGTGCGGTTCCGCTAGGATAGGGATCATACGCAATCAAGACGGTCGCGCGATGGAACACCGAAGCTACAAATTCAAATGTGAATTTGAGCTCGCCATTCCATGTAGCGCAGACTGAAGCGATTCCTCCGAGCGGAGTAGGTTCGAACACGTTCGCCGACGACGAAAGCGAGTAGTACGGTGATACATACATCGTTTTCAAAAGAGCACCAGCGGCAGTCGCCGCAGTAATAGATTGATCAGCAGAGACAATACCAGGCTTCTTAACGATATGCGCAATTGACATGTCATCAAGCATCCCGGCACCGTAGCTGGGCGCAATAGATTCGCTGGTCGCCTGGGAAGCGGAAAGCACTATAGCAGCACTCTTCCCGTCTTTTTGGGAGTAATTGTCGCAGGTTCGATTTAAGAGTACCAAGTTAAAATCTTGACTTGGAGGCTTAGAAAAACCGAGGGCGGACAGAACTCTACCAACGGGCCGAGCGACTTTACTGAACAAATCCGTTACGGGCGAAATCACGGGTAAAGCATTACCTATCTGATCGGCGACGCTAGCCGCTCCGGCGGCTACGGTCGATAAAGGTCCAGGCTTAAGCTCTTCGAAAACGCCTGATGTCATTTGAACGCTGGTGACACCGCCAAAGCGGGGATTTACCAACGACATATACATACAGACGTTCGCCGAACCCGCAACAGCCGTGCCGGAACCCATGGCATTCAAAATGTACTGTCTCAGTTGGTAAGATCCGTAGGAAAAATTGCTGGAGAAAGAATAGAACCCATTCGGTGTACAAACGGGTAAAATAATTTCATAAGTAGCAGTTTTCGACGGATCAACAACTATATGGGGAAGCACCTTAAGGTTGGTAACGGTGTCAGTCCGCGCCCTAACTCCAATAGCAGTAGCTTCGCTTCCGAGAGCCGGAAGCTCGAGGTAGGGTACAAACTGATACACCATTTGACCGAAAGACTGCGCAGTTCCCTGCACGACCACGCGGATTTTAATATCCGCGGTGAAGTACATGAAATTGCGCAATTTGGCCGACATTGCAGCGGGACACGCCGCCAAGTAAAAGTCGATCAAATCGGAAGTGATCACCGTGTCAGCTGCGGTGGCAGCTAACCATTGTACGTGATTGATAAGAACTGGATGTTCGAGATATTTCTCGAACTTAGAGTCGATACCAACGTCATACATCTCTCCCCCGTAATTTTGAACGACATCAGCGTCGTCAAGAACACGGGCGGTTTCACCGAGTTGCGAAATATTATTCGCAGTATTTTGATTATTGTTTAATGAAGCCGGACAATGAAATTGCTGTAGAGTCGTCCGAAACTCTAAGCAAAAGGAGTCGGTACAACAAACTCCTCGCGTCATCACTTTTCTTCGTACCAAAGTAAAGGTGGCAAAGGAGATGTAGCATTTACTTCTCAACTTTTCGTCTTGCCAAGGACTAAAGACTAAGAGAAGATTCGTTCGCCGCTTTCGCGTAAAGGGAAATCCACTTGGATTTTTAACCTGGAGCAGTCAGGCATCGAAAGTTGTGAAAGTACCGTCGTCAAACTCAGCCAATAATTGGTCAAAATCTAATTCGGTAATTCCACGACCCATGGATGCGAATTGCTCTTTTATGAATGTCTTATTTTCTTCGAACTTTTCCCTTCCGTATAAGAAAAACTCTCTCTGGGCGTTCATCGCAACGTGTTGCAATCTTTCCAGGGAGGTCTCTCCAGGTTGGAGTTGCTCGAAGCAAAACGCTCTCCAAATAGAGTCTTCTTCGAGAGGGGCGAACATGCGTCCACCCTCTCCCGGCACGAAACGCCGTTTGACAAAAGTAATTTTATCAATAGTCGTCCATTTTTCGACAACTTCTCCCTTGTTGGCAGGAGTTGCCTTATAACCCCACTTCTCGTAAAGCTCGAAAACGCTCTTAGCATTGAATTTTTCTTTCACTGCGTCGCTCACGTTTACGGCATTATCGTCTCCGACAGTGGCTTCATGAACATGGTTACTAAATTCCTCCAACGGAATCTCCGGAACCAGTTTCTTAAAAGCCATTCTGAGCAAAATGGAGTTAACAACGGAATTTATAACCAAAGTGAGAATTACCCCACTCGGCATTCCTTTGAATTTAATAAAATGGTCGTTGAGATAATTTGATATTTGAACGGTAAGGGCAAGAACTACGAAGTATACGACATCTAAGTGCATATCATAGCCTAAACGCTGCGCTGCATCTCGGAAAAATTCCGCGACAAGCCAGAGCATTTGTAGGCCGTGAGACATATCATACGTTTTAAAATCGATATCAAAAACCGCATCACCTAAGGCAGTAAGCCATTCGTGAAGCGATTTCCATTGTCTAGAACCTGCATTCAAGCCTCCCATACATCTCGAGGCAAAACGGTTACCTATAAGATAAGACACAACGGGCATAGTAAACATGCGTAAAACGATGTTGTATATAAAATCCACAACAGCGAATAAACGTAGTTTAAACTCGTTGACCTTTTCTTCAGGTCTAATTTCGTCTTTAACCGTAAACGATACGTGGATTCCTTCTACTATTCCGTTCGAAAGATCCTCCATGCGTTTCTGTATGAGTTCAAGAACTTTTGGATTAAACTCCAAAATTTCCATTTGCTCATCCAGAACGCGAAAAAGATCTTTCTTAGTCTTAAAACCGAGCTTTTTAAGCACCGGTCCCACAGAAGTGTTAAAAGGAATTCTTTCAACGTTAATCTTGGGTTGTCCGAAGATTGCCTCTCTCAAAGTGAGGGGATTGACCTTAGAATCATGGACGTCCCGAAATAAATCGTTGAGATAGGCTTTCATAGCCTCTTTCTTTTCCGAATATGATGAAGAATCGGTCATGTTTAGATTTCCGAATTGATGCATAACGGCAGACTTCCAGATTGGAACGTCGCCTTCTATAAGCCCCCTAACTTTTCTTGGGGGGCTATATTTCAATTTCAACTTCATGCTGAATTTTTCATACATATCGGTCTGTCTAAACTTGCTCACAAAGCTACGATTTCCTCTCTCCGAACTTCCTACCACAAAAATATGTGGACTTGGGACGTTACGGATCTCGGATCTCATTTCTAACTCCGAGCATTCCTCTAATTTACATTTCGTCATAACGACCATAGGTAATTCAAAGAATCGCAGAGCCTCATCGATATGGGAGCAAGTTATTGGTGTTACTTGCGCTCGTCCTAGACTACTCCAGGCCGACACAACATTAGCAGAAATCCCGCCAAGAACAACAGAATTGGGTCCTTCACTAACAAGAAGACCACCGCATTCACCAGGAACGCAGTGGACATTGCAAGAAAAGGACTTGTACATCTCGTTGCTCTCGGGATTTCGAAAGCTATTGGGTTGAAACTCAACCGGTTGTGCGCCTTCATCCCTGACCAGAACCCCTTTACCAGAGACAAAAGAAATATTCTTTTGCAAGTACTTGTAAAGGTTGGGTGCTAGCGGGTTGAAAAAGTTACGCACAAATACAAATTCCGTATCATTCGGGAAATAAACGTCTTCATGTTTGAAGACGGACTGCTTCCCGCCAATGACGAGTTCAAAATCCCAAAATCTTCCTCCTCTTACAACATAATGTTTGTTGAGGGCGACGATCTGGGGTCCTAAAATCACGGTTTTGCATTTCAACTTTTTGTTGGTTTCAACGTCAATCAGTTCACAATCAACCACAGCCGAATTGGCTTTCGGGATCAAATCGTTTTGAGAGACGTTGAGGGTGTTGGGAACCAACTTATAAAGGATTCCTTCACGCTGGGCCCAGGATCTCGGAGCAACGCTCGGAAGCTGTTGCTCGCTCTCAACGACATAGGTATTCATAGATGAATCAGTCACGTTAGTAGAAAGGATTCCACCAGTGAGATCGACATCTTCACGTCTAGTCGTATACCAGAGCATCCCAAGGGCCCCTCCAGCCAGGAAGAGCTTTATGGCTAATTTGTTTCTTTCGAAATAATTTTCCGTCTCCTTGGTAACGCTTTGTATTCGCGCAAGCCAAGCGTTTACGCGTTTTGCCGTCTTAACGGCCCTTTCAACGTTCTCAAGGCGAGCGCCGGTCGATTCGAAATCAACTCGATTGAGTCGCATGCCCGCATAGGCAACGACAACTACAATCAAAGCCAAAAACAAAATTCCGGTAGCGTTCCAAGTAACCACAGCCCCCACGGTGAAAAAGAAACCGTAGAGAATGTGACCGCCATTTGAAAACATCCTATTCGCTTCCAAACGTATTGAACGCAATATCCAGTATGAATACGACGCACAACAGTCAGATGTGATTGTCTTTGTAAAGAAATTGACTAATAAGCAGCCAAAATTGAAAAGAGCATGTAAATAAATACGCTCGATCAAATTCAGCTTCTCATAGGTCAATTCTCTATGTAATACTAGAGCCGGGATACGTTTCCCGTAATCACCAGTTTTCAAGGCGTAATATAAAAACTCCGCAACAGCTATAAATGCCGAAACGTAAGTAGGAATATATTCTCGGATATTCTCCTCGACAAAGGGCGAAATCAAAACGTGAGGGATGAAAAATCCATAACCTAAATTTAGGAAAGGGTAATCTTCAAGAGCCTCGTTAACGATTCCTACCCAATAGCCACTAAAGAGTCTTCTGTGACCCTCCTCACAAAAAGTGCGGAAAGCCACAGCAGCCCAAGAGGCAGTAGTGTTGATATCGTCGAATGGGTTTTGAGACAATTTTCCGTAAGAACAACTATCGAAAATCGAAACAATTTCTCCACTCTTGCTAACATGCATTGCTTTCGCAAGCCCGCAAGAACAAATCTCTCGCTTCTTACCGAAAAGTTTTTCGTAATGAGCGACAGATTCGTCATATTGCGCAGCTTTACGCTCAAGATCATGCAAAAATGAAATCCTATCGTTAAATCGTAAAGTATCGGCTTCGGTTTCAAGCGAGAAGACTTTAAACTTCGATTTGGGCGTCAAAACAGTATAGATCACATCGTTAATGTCACGATGCTTCCAAGCGGTTCCAGCTCTCACACTGGGACCCCAATTCATACTGTAAACTGCAGCATTTTCGAAACGTCTGAGAAGTTTGTCCGTATCATCTACCATAGCAAAGGAATGGGTGTTTGATGTTATCACGACAACTCTCAAACGATTCAACGCAACTCCCTTGTCCTCGACAGCTGCTCCTCGCAAATAAAATACATTGGTATCTATCATTTGCTGAAGCATCAAGTCCAGGGGGATCTTATCTTGGAGGGGAAAATTCGTATAATCTGTCGGAATGTCGTTAATAACTATTCCGTATGCATCCTTATTCAAACCAGCGCTAGCCGGAAATTTATCATGCATATTCACATTGATTATTCCTCCTTCGAAAGTCTTAATCCCATTTCTATGGGCAAACCAGTTTATCAACTCATTAGAATAAGTGGTCTTCCCTGTTCCGGGTTGACCAACCAAAAAGATCAGAAAGGGTGGTACCCTATCCTGATGCTTATCCAAAGTTGATAATAAGGTCTTCTTATAATCTCTCAGACTAGAAAGAGTACGAGAAGTTTCGGGATTAGGGCTTTCGCATTGCAACTTATATATAAGTTCTTTGCAATGTTCAATCCGTCCCCGAATCTCTTCGTCATTGTAATTCGCACTGACACCCCTAACTAGGGAGTCAGCTTCATCCAAAAGTTCAAGAATTCGCGGAGGTCGGAAAAATTTTCCAACATCGCCAGATTCCCAAACGGATTTAATTCCGCGGATGATCTCCTTAACTGCACTAACGACTCCAAAAACAGTCGAGCCGTCAGCGAAATTCTGCCAAGCGATATACTCTCCTAGCCTCTCGGCGAGGGAAGCGCATCCGAAAAATTTTATAGATCCCAAAAACATTGCCAAGCCTGTGACGGCTTTCATTGTAGGTGAAATGGCAACATGTTTGGGAAAGATTTTAAGGAATTCATAGGATTCTTTCGAATCCAAGCTTCCAGTCATAGTAGTCTTAACATCGCTATGGAGCAAGTCCACAAAAGCGTTGAAGATTTTGAGTATTTCTTGGTTATTTCTTTCAATGTCAAACCAAGAATACCAAATATCATACGACTGTCCTAAAACAAGAAAGAAACCCGTGGCATCACGCTGATTAATACAGCGCCAAGCCGAGGCGATAGTACAGATCAAGCGAATAAATTCACTCAATCCTTCATCTTCGTCATGGTTGGCACACCACTTTGAAGAAATATCAAAATTCTTAAAGACATCGAAACAAAAACGATCAGAAAGATCATCAACCGTTAAGATACCTTGTAGAAAAAGATTCCTCCATCGTGATGGTTCCGCGCATACGCGCGAAATGAAAGCTTTCAAAACATGATGGTTACATCGAATCGGGAAGTTCCATAGGCTATTGCCTACTTTAACTTTCCCGAACAACTTTATCTCTAAAACTTCTCCGCAGAACAGTCTGCGGAGAACATAATTATTGTAGGTAGGGTTGTTTTCGAACACTTCCACATCGTCTTTCTCATAAGACGATTTGAAAGTTGGTAAAGCATTAAGTTTTGTATTTTTGATGCGCGTTTTCAACCCGCGCAAGTTCATTTCGTCGAAAATCGGGTTCCCCGTCATCTCAGTGACGAGCAACTCTCTTTCTTCGGTGAATGAGTAAGTTTGTAAAAATTCCTCAAAGACACATTCAACTTCTCTTTTACGAACCAAAGATTCAAAGAAGTTGGAGGTGAACTTAGAGGAAACAAAAGGAACTCCGCAGCGATAGCTGCAGGGAAGAGTGATGTCCAAACGCCCAAAAATAAAGGCGTCAAGATAACACATGACATGTTCTTCCGAATTTTCTCCGTCGAGATTAACGAAAGAGAAATTATCATCATAGAAAACAAGAAGATGGTAAAAACTTGAATAATATGATTCGAACACCGTAAATCTATCTTCAGGAGGAGCAACTCCCGAAAGAAAAGAAACGGTCCAAATCGCATCCTTCAAATTAAGGTCGACATAAAATTGCTTTTTATTGACCATAGTCTGAGAAAGAAGATTGTAAAAACCTTCTGTATAGAAGGTCATTGTATTGATATTTTTATTTTTGATCTTCAAAATAGAAGAAGGTGTAATGTTATCGTGATAGGTGGTTTCCTTAATGGCTCCTTCGCATAATTCCGTAAGTTGGGGGCTCGCTGAGCTTTGCACTTTGTAAATTGTGTAAGGTTTGAAAAATTTTAAAGGAAACTGTTAAATTAAGTAACGTCGCAATGCGTTGTAATCAACGGAGCCAGAAGCAAATTTGTTATGCAATTATCTGATCCTCAACAACATCGAAACGTCGTTATGCGTCCAGCATTACCGGATGACTGGCACCGGCCTTTCTTGATTCATTACGGAACACCTCTTCAACGAGATTGAAGAAATTTTCGGGGCCGCCCCCTTTAAGAGCGGCTAGGATGATGTCGCGTGCCCACTTCAAAACACGCGAAATTTTGCTAACTTAAAGTTACGTGGTATCATAATCATCCTTTTTAAAGGGTAACTTGCGAAAATTCGACAAAGTCGAAATCAAGTCGCCAATGTTCTAGTTATTTCGTTGAGCGAACAGTTCACTTCAAGTCGAAAAACGTAAAGCTTAGTCACAGAATCCACCAGCAAATTGTAAATGGTGATCGGTTTTAATCGAACTGTGATATGATAATCCTTAAAAGGAAAATTGAAAGACGTAAAAGTCGCCCTGGAAAGATTAAAGAGTTTCCAGGTAACTCTAGGCATAAAAGCCAAGCGTTTAAAACGCTATATTGATCATAAAAGATGAGCGCATAAAAGCGCGATGAAAACAGAGACATAAAGTCCAGAGAACCCTCGTGGGTTCTTAAAACAAGCCCCGTCAGGGCCGAGAATAGAGTGCTATTAGCTCTTTTCAAAACGAATATAGGTGTAAAACACAAACTATAAACAACAAAGCCG
>Ga0129338_1192584_pt1 | contig 9424 bp, 1 predicted proteins | sample CPB6_02_RNA2_FD_109914 | JGI IMG/M metagenome (GOLD analysis project Ga0129338, IMG submission 109914) | Freshwater to marine salinity gradient microbial communities from Chesapeake Bay, USA - CPBay_Sum_0.6_0.2_RNA2 (Metagenome... | ecosystem: Environmental > Aquatic > Marine > Coastal | place... | reverse complement strand
TGCATGGCAACCCCATGCATATACTCTATTTATACACACTTTATACGGTTATTTAGTGTCACGCACTACTTAACTGTATCAACCAATTTTAATGACCTAACTGACGATTTTTTATTATTTTATTTTATTTTTTATTATTTTAAAATTTATTATATATATAAAAGAACCAAAGTAACATCGAACGCAATTTTTATATTGCCCTAGAGTTACTTGGAGCAATCCACTATGATTATAAAACTTTAATTAACATTGAAACGCTGTGTTTAATTCCAGCGTAAAAAATATATTTTATTTTAATATTATAGAAGGACAGCAATCTCAGAGACGGCCGTATTACCAAACGCTATTAACATAATATTATTTATGGAATAGCCCTAGGAATACTCCCAGATTTTATAAAATGGACTCCGAAAATTACGCAAACACTTATGACTTTACAAATGAACAAACCAATGACAAAAAACAATGGACAATGGCAAAACAAGCACCCAAAAAATACCATGAAGAAAGTGTCACTTTTGCTTTAAAACAAAAGCGACAACAACGATTGGCTAAAATTGAGGAACAGGCACAAGAAAACACCGAACAGTTAAAGGAACAAGCAATGGCAACAGAAAAACAAATTTATCACCACGAAAGATTAGCAGCTAAAGCTCAAGCAAGAATAGAATATGCTAAAAGACATGCAAATGATAAACCAAAATCATGTCTTATGGGAACTTTAGATGTTAATTTAAATCAACGTATAAAATTGTATTTCAAAAATCACTCATGCACTCACGGAATGAAACATAACATTATTTATAAACAAGGCGAAAATTATCAAGTATCATGTAATCATGCAATTAGTACTAAACATAAAAAATCATCTAAATCATGCAACAATTGTGGAGCAACAGGATGCACTATATACGAAACACAATGCAAATGTAAATATTTGCTTTGTCCTCGCTGTAAAGCTAGCACTTACGTATATGATATTATAGATTTAGAAGGAAGAGAAATCTTTTCTTTTCAATTTTATGATAAACATTCAGCATCCCAAACTCAATCGATTACAATAATAACACCAGGACACGAACGTACTAAGATAATAGATAAAGATTTTCCCAGAGAAGAAATAGTAGCACCAGATCTTGAACAACATTTAGAAAACACTATGCATGAAAACACCATGTTACCAGCATCTCGAACATCATTTTATAATACTCTAAAAAATTCTAGACGAAAGCCTAGATCATATGCATCTTTATTAAAAACTAAAAAACTCAACGACAAACCAATAGATCATTCAATATTAGATTCAATTATAGATAGTTTAACACCAAAACCAGAAACTGATAAGAAAGATGAAGTTGATAAACAAGTAGAACAAGAAATATCGAAACTCACTTTGAATTCTTCTGATATTAAGTATGAAGGAGGAAAGGCATCGAAACCAACACCTAAAGCATCTGAAAAGAAAAACAATTCGGATGATGAATGTGAAGAAGAAGATGATTCGACGACTTCAAAATTTAAGAAAGAAGACAATAAAAGTGAACAAGTATCAACTGTAAAACGTATTTTTAGTAAAATAAAACAAACAATTGTAGATAAGAAAAACGAATTTATAAATGCTCAAATTTTTAAACAAATCAAAGACAATCATTATGTTAAGGAAATTTTATCATTTTTTGACACATTAATTTATGCTTTAAAAGTATTTTATGATTATTTAGACGTAACCACATTAGTTTTATTCACCGATATTATACATAATTATATAACAGGCAACAAATACATAGCAACAGCAAAAGTAGTTAATTTATTATGGATTTTGAAAAACAATGAACAACAATCAGCAATTAAATATCAAGCATTGTATACTATGCAAGGGCATCACGATCCTGAAGTTTTTATGGCAAATGAATTTGGTTGTTTAACAACAGTAGTAAGAGAACATCTCAAAACCATTATTCAAGGAAGAATCGGCTATAGAGGCTGGATTAAAGACCCATTAAAACCAGACGACTTATTACCATTCATGTTTATTAACAAATACATGGGAGGTAGTACAGGAGTATACAATGAATTCACAATTCACAAAAATCTCACGAATTTATCAAAATTGAGCAAAGGCTCAGTTTCATATCAATCTGACGGAATTTATACTTTAATAACATCATTTTTTGAAGCATTTCCTTCCAAATTTGGAAAGGGAATCAAAATGGCATCTGAATTTTGTAAAATAATATTACCAACTTTATTATTAGTTAAAGGCGTTAAAGACGTAGCAAAAATTATTAAAGATTCTTTTAATTCATTTATAGATTGGTGGACTAACACTAGCTCAGATCCACTACAATGGCTTAATGCAAAAATGTACACAGTAGGAAACCCCATTAATGATTTACACACATGTTATATATTATATAGATCTAAACTTTATGAAAGAGACGACACATTAACACCAGAAGCAATCAAAGCAAAATATTATCAATTAAAAGTAGCAGCAGAAACATACGCAACAGATCAAAAGCAATATTCTCATCATTTTACTAGTTTATTAGCAAAACATGCAGCAGGATTGGCCGAAACTGGATTACCCCAGGATAGACCATTTGAACCAACAGTATTGGCACTTCAAGGAGCAGCAGGAGCAGGTAAGTCAACTTTATGGCCGCTATTAGTAGCGTTACCATTAGGTTTAGAAAACAAGGAAGATCCAATCAAGGAAGTGAAACGAACAACTCATACTTGGGACGAAGGTTCTGAGTATATGACAGGAATGGCTAATAAACGATGTATATTATTTGACGATTTTGGACAAGATAAAACTAAAAACACAGACGGATTAAATCTCATTCGATTAGTAACTAGCGCAGCATTTTCAATTAATTCAGCTAACATTGTAGGACCAGAAATTAAAGGTATGTTTGCAACACCTGAAATAGTAGTAGTATGTACAAATGACACCAATTATAATTCAGCAAACTTACAATCAAAAGAAGCAGTAATGCGAAGATTAGATTTTATAATAGAACTTAACCAAAAATTAGATTTAAAGAAATTAGACGAACCTCAAATTAATGTAATATCTTGTTCAATGTTTCCCGAATACAATAAAAAAGCAATAACGATCTTAGAAGCACGCGATATATTTACCATTATTGATTATAAGAAAAAACAGAATTTTAAAACATTAAAAACAGATCTCAACGACGTAATAAAAGCATCTCTAACAGACATGAAAATAGCACTAAGTACTCGAACAGAAAAACCAGCACCAGGAAAGCACGAACCTAGAAGTGAAAACTTCCAGAAGGCAATTGATGAATATTTTGAATTTAGGAAACAAAAAGACATAGTACCATTAGGACCAGTAGAAACAGCTAAAATTGATCGAGCTTTCGCTAGATTAAACGACGCAGTGACTCAAATGACGAAGAAAGACGGTAAAGTAGTTTTAGACAGTTCAACAGTAGCACAACAATCAGCAGACGCATTATATGCAACATTATTCGAAATTGTACAAAAAACTTTTATTTATGGAATTACAGCAGCAACATCACTCTCAGTAGCAGGAGCTTGGCTTGAATGGTCGACTAATACATCACCAGCGACCGCCCCAACATTCATGAGATTGAAACATTTTCTATGGAAAACATTGAAAGCTGTAGTAATTACAGCTGGAGCATGTGGAACATTAGCAATAGTTTCAACATTATTTTCAAGACAAGAATCAGGCACAACAAAAACAGCAAAACCATCAATATTACCACTTAAAGTAGTACCTCAATCAGGCGATTTAACAGAATTTATAAAAAGATCTTGCGGACAACTAGAAATGGAAAAAAGTAGAATTAGAGTAAACTGTTTATTTATAGGCGATAGATATATATTAACTGTAAAACATTTCTTTCACGATAAATCATTTGAAATGATCCCTGATAAGACTAGAATCATCATTAGAAAATCAACATGGAACAGGGAAGATGTATTTGAATTCGAAAAATCACGTATTATTTATTTAAAACAAGCACCAAATCTCGTAGATGGAAGTCAAATTAGAGAAGATATTATACTTTACAAACTCAATGAAAAACAATTTAATGCAGAAAAGAACATCATTTCTCACTTTTGGAACGGCGAATACTGTTTGGACAACCATCCAGTATCAAAAATAGATCTTATAACCTGCGGAAATGGAACACATTTTTCTGTAGATTCAGGCACCGTAACAAAGGACAAAGTATATTCAATGCACACTGACGGAAAACAATCATTTTACCACGAAATGGCAATGGCAACATATAAGAATAGAGATACAGCATGTGGCTCTCCCGTAATTAGTATGGAAGGGCAAAGTAAAATATACGGCATTCATATGGCTGTATGTTATTTAGGAGGATCTTTATTCCATTTTGTTACCAAAGACGTTTTGGAAGAAGCAATTAACACATCTGAAATGATTACTTTAGAAGAACCAGTAGTACAATATGAAATGGGTACTGCTGATATATTACCATCTCAATCGATCTTAGAATATATAGGCAAAGTAAAACCAGTACATCAAAACACAAAGACAGATCTCAGACCATCAACGATTTTTGAATTATTTGGACCACACACAACAGAACCAGCACCACTCTCACCTAATGACTCACGTATTAAAGATAGAATGTTAGATAAAATGATGTTTTATAAAGAATTATTTAAAGGATATTCTCAAACACCTACATTTCCCAACGACGTATTTGATGAAGCAACTGAATATCTCATTACCAAACATAAACAATGGCATGCTAAATCAAAAGTACCTTTGAAATTTTTATCATTAGAAGAAGCCTTGAATGGACTTCCAATAGAAGGAAATTCAAGAATAGATTTGACCACATCAGCTGGATACCCATATGTAACAGAACATCTCAAACGAACAGATTTAATAAATCAAGCAGAAGACGGAACTCTCACACCAACTCAACGAATTATAAATGACGTAAATGATTTTTGGGACAAAATAAAACAACAAATTGTTCCATGTGTACCTTTTATTTTATCAATTAAAGACGAACGAATTAAATTATCAAAAATATATCAAGAAATTAAACCACGCTTGTTTGCAGCAGGCAGCTTATTACATCTCATCATATCTAGACAATTATTTTATTCACACATCATGATGCATTATCACGAAAAAACTTATAGCTCAGTTAGATTAGATAGATTATCATTAGATTGGCACGACTTCTTTACAGATTTATTAACAAAAGGACATTTCGGTTTCGACGCCGATTTTAAATTTTGGGATAGATCATTATGTAAAGCATTAGTGACAGCTAGTTATAAAGTTAGTTTAAACCCACACGAAAAATATTTATCAACAAATTATGGACCTAAATCAGTAGACACTTTAAAAGAATTTTTTACATCACCATATTACCTATTTTTAGACAAATTACTTAGAGCTATAGGAACATCACCATCAGGAGGTTTAATGACCTTCCAATTGAATGGTAATGCTAATGAAATTTTAACAATTACAGGATTTATTGAAGTAACTAAAAGAATATCACCAGCAATTTCAACTATTAAGATCTATGAAAGACATACAGGAGGTAAAATAGGAGGAGATGATTCTGTGCAAGCAGTATCGGATTCTCTTAAAACCATTTTCAACGGCGTAACTTTTACCGAATGGACTAATTCTCACGGCATGACCGCAACATCTGCAGACAAAGCAAATGTAATTGTACCATATAAAAAATTGAATGAATTAACTTTTTTAAAAAACACAACAGGAACTATGAACGGACTTTATGTACCACTCTCAGATCAAACAGCACTTATAGAATCAATGTATTGGATTAGGATTAATAAACACCAAATGGACGAACACACGGCAACTTTAGACAATATCAATTGCTCAATGAGAGCGTTTTATTTTTATGGCAAAGAACACTACAATAAAATTCGATCTAAAATTGTAGAAGCAACAAATTATCCTGTTGCAACATTTGAAGAAAATCACAGAATTTGGAAGAAGTATGGATATTTTCCAGGCTCTCATTCAGATTATGTGACCAAAGAAGATCAGAATCCTTTTGGAATTGTTATACCGGATAAACGTTATCCCATCTCTCCTGAGGAACAATTAAATATGCAATTAGTAAATATGAAATACCAATCTGGCTTAGACAAAGCAACACTAGACACAAATCTCAAACATCCTCAAGTAGGCATCCCAGATGCTGAAATAGATTCTGCACCCAATACCACAAACCCAGAATTATCAACAGAAGTAACGGACAAGAATAGATTAGAAAAACTAGGAACTACAGTACAAGAACACCAACAGGCAATCGTATCAACACCACTTACAGGCACTCAAAAATTTTCCTCTTTGAATAAAAGAGCGGAAGCACATTGTAATGACATAAATTGGACTTTGCAAAGATTAGAACAAAAATATACACTAATAGACACACTCGAATGGACAATAACAAATCAACCAAACTCTTTATTGAAATCATATAATTTACCAACAGACATATTAGTAACAGCAGCACTCAAAACACCTTTTGATGTGACAGCATTTTGGCGAGCCAAATCCGTTGATATGAAGGTTGTCGTTAAGGCACCGGAATATTACGGAGGAAGTTTGGTTTGCGGATTCTATCCATCATTTCAATCTTTAGATTCAACATCAATTACCACTTCAGTAGACGCAGCAACAATAATTCAATTAGGCGGAAAAAATTTAATAGCAGCAGATGATCAATCAATAGAAACTAAAATATCATTTAGATATCCATTCGGTTTTGTAGAAGCTCCTAATGACGTATTAGGACAATTTTGTATATTTGTATTAAACCCATTAAGAACTGGAACAGCAAATCCAAACTCAGTATCAGTAACTGTATTCGCAGCAATTGACACATCAGAATTTAAAATACCCGAATATGTGCCAGCAACTGAATATAAATCTCACAAGTTTGACAAAGATTATGAAGTTATTAGCAACACTAGAATACCATTATCAATTAAATATCAATCAGGCATCAATGACTCAAAAACTCAACAAAATTACATTCCAACAGGACAAGTATCTGTAAATGACCCAATTATGGACATGAAACCAGTTATGTTATGCGCAGGAAAAGGAATAGTTAGTGAACCAAAAATTAAACAATTTCAAGACCACCCAACAGATTTTGTACAATTGACCAAACGGTATAAATATTTAAATAGAACAACATGGACAACAATCAAAGCAGACACAAAGTATGGCGTAGCAATAGATACATATGACTGGCTTTCAGCAGCAATTGGAAAATATCAAACATTTTATGGATTATATAGAGGCTCAATAACATTGAAACTTAGACCTATTATCTCAATTAAAACTACACCAACTGATCAAAATTTTAGAAAACAAGTAAAAATGTTTGCAACATTACAACAATCTCCCACCTTATTAACTGAAGAACAAAAAACATATTATTTAGGCGGATTCTCAAATTTTTCACCCGATGAACCACTCTCAATTATGATTCCTTATATGTCACCATTATTTGTATCAACATTTTATTTAGACCCATTAGCAAAAGCTTTTAGAGAACGCAAATGGCTTCATTTATACATAGACAATTCAAACATCAAAGACGACATCGAATTTGCATTTGACGGTTTTGTAGCAGCAGCTGATGATATGGCTATGGGTGTATTTTTAGGCACCTCTTCTGGATACTTGGCACCAATACCAAACCGAGCACTAGAGAAGGCGCAAGAAAAGAAACCATTACCTAATCAACCAGCAACTCCAGCAAAACGAATAATAGTACCAATCAATTATCAATCAGGATTACCACACTATCAAATTATTTTAGATGAATTATATGCAAAATATGAAGGCGATTATTTGAAATACTCCGAAGAAGATAGAGAACTCAGAGATTATGCTTGGGAAGAAAGAGACAATGATTTTAAGCCGTGGCCAGACACCGTACCACGACCAATAGGATTTGATCCAAGCACAAATACAATCACATACACAGGCGGAACCAAAGAACAAGTTAATGCATTGAAAGGAATAAATCTAGAACAATTAAAACAACTGATTATTGATAGAAAAGTTCAACCAGGAATATTTTCTTATTTTGTAAGATCTCCCAACCGAAAACCAGTAAAAGCAATTATCTCTTCCAGCAATGGAAATTATCGAGTATCTGATGCTCAATTAAAACGAGCAATTCAATTTGTAACAATGAAAATTAAACACAGCGTAGAATTAACATCTGATGAACAATTATTTGCAACCCGATTTATGCTTATTAAACCAACCGTAGTAGAAATCAAATACCAAGCTGGAATAATGGAATTTATAGATAAAGCAATAGACACAACACTCCCAATAGCAAACGTAGTGGATGCGATAGGTAATTTGTTGGATGCACATCCAGTAACTTATCAACCGTATCCTATTCATACAAAAGAATTAGGTTATTTAGTAGCAACAGACAATATACAATATTTAGAACGACCACTTACAACTAATCACAACGGCATGAATCTATCAGACAAGGAGACGTTTGGCGGAAACAGGAAAGAAACAGATATCTATGAATTGATGACCACAACTCGATCATTGTACACCACATTTGAATGGAGAACAACAGATCCACAAGGAGCACTACTAGCCAGCTGGCCAGTAGGACCTTCTTTTGAGAGAACTAAATATAAAGTTTCTCCACCTATGGACGTCATATCACAAGACTTTTGTTTCTGGAATGGATCAGTCAAATATATCATTGAAGTAGTAGCTTCAGCAGCTCACAAAGGACAATTGACATTATCTTTTCATCCCAATCTCGAACAACCACCAGCAAATTTAAAACAAGCAACTCAACAATATTTTACATCTTTTGATCTTATTAAGGGTCGAGCAACAATAGCAGCTCAACTCCCATATCTCAGAAAATCACAATATTTACCTATTATTAGCACAGCACCCAATCCATACGAAGATACAAACACCACCGGATATAGTGGATTGGTATGTCTTTGGGTTCAAAACGAACTCAGAGCTTTTACAGGCGTATCTGATACAGTAGATATCAATGTTTATAAAGTAGCAGGCGAAGACTATAAAGTAGAAGTCTTCGGCAACGATTTAGAATTAAGCAATATACCAAAATAAACATTATATCCCCGTTCTCACCATCAGGGGCTATAATGACTGTATCAATTACTATTAGTATTATTTAACTTTAGAAATTTTATTATAATTTTAATATTTAATCAACCTATTTAACCATAGTATTTATCATATATTTAACCATTTTATATTATATATATTATTAGCTAGATTATCTCATTTATTTTATATACGTACGCTGGGGTAAACGAAGAATCACTTAAATGTGGCAAGTTTACCCCCAAT
>Ga0129338_1017754_pt1 | contig 9627 bp, 2 predicted proteins | sample CPB6_02_RNA2_FD_109914 | JGI IMG/M metagenome (GOLD analysis project Ga0129338, IMG submission 109914) | Freshwater to marine salinity gradient microbial communities from Chesapeake Bay, USA - CPBay_Sum_0.6_0.2_RNA2 (Metagenome... | ecosystem: Environmental > Aquatic > Marine > Coastal | place... | reverse complement strand
GCTATAGATAGCTCTATTCTAAAATGTAGCAGCTCCAGATACTTAAGTACTAAACGGAGCACTCGCTCCGCCTGGAACAATACTATTGTATTGTACAATGTAGACAGAGAGAGTGCTCTAATAGCACACTATCTTTTAATTACGTATTAATCGCACTACTCACGATTAATAAGGAGCAAAGAGCTCTTTTTGTTTACCTATTCTACTAACTATTCTACTTAACATGCAAACTAAGCTAAATTTGGAACAGCATGGACATAAGTGAGAGGAGCATTCAAGAAATAATGCAAAGTGAAGTCACTTCCAGCTCCAGCATAGAGATCGATTGAATTTATAGTTGAAGTTGCAGCTGATCCAACAGGTGCATCTTTAATTTCAAAAACTAAGCGACTCTCTTCGGAACCGTCATAAGGTGACACTGAAGGATTGTTCATCAAAGGTTTCTCAGGATCGGTGGATTCAAAAAGACAATTGTTGTACATAGGATAAGATATGGATAAACCGGCGTTGGTATCAGCGTTGGTCAATGAATGACCACTAGTACCAGCCTCAGTATATACCCAAACGAATCTTGAACAACCATTGTCTGTAAGACCACCAGATACTCGATTAACCTTGGTTAAACCTAGATCACTATATGCAGAAGTTCTATAAGCCCTCACATGCTTCTTGACAAGAGTAGGATGAGTTGCATTAACCGCCCAATTGACGCTACCACGCATGCCAATAAAAGCATTCGCAATCCACGCCAAAGCAGTCATTTTACAATATGAAAAAGCAACAGATCCTGTTCCATCAAGTTTTGCCGCAGTCCACAAATTATTTGTAGCATATCCAGGGCCCGGAGGCAAACGACCCATTATGAGTTGCAAAATGTGTATATCATTTGCTGAGTCATGGTTGTTCGTGATCGAGCACACTAACCCAGTACGCCTTATTAATTGGCGTAAATTAGTTACTTTCTCACCCATACATATCAATTGAGTTTCCGGAGCGGCTTTGCCAGCCATTCCTTCATGCTCAACATCCTTTTCAGGGTGGGGTGGCACGTCCTCTACTAAACTCTGAGGATAAAAATAAGTGTGGATTTTGGCTCCAGGATTATCAGTAATGGACAAATTTCTAGGACCAGCATAATCAATGTTCTCAGCACAGCGAACAGATACATTTACCCATACATCAGCATCAGTAGCAGGTGCGGTAAATCTGTTCACAATGCGAACTCCAATCATACCGTTATCACGGGAATCATTGTACCTGTAAGTACGATCCACTGTATAAGTAGGATCATCCAAAAATGGACCATTCCTATGGTTTGTAGCAGTAGAAAGATTCCAATCAAACATACAATATGGGGTTCTTTGTGCATAAGGAACTCTGAATTCAACCTCGGTTGTCTCCCCAACATCAACGATAACATTCTTAACAACAGCCGAGGAATCCCTATCATTACAGATATTTTGTGCTGCAGTGCCCTTAGGATCCCACATGATACGAACTCGCCCTTTATGAAACTTAGTACAGATAAAAGTGAACTTATAAATAAGATCACCCCTCCAATACTGAAACATCTGGGCAAGCCAACCTGCAGGAGTGAAGGCAACTTCATCCATTCCAACTGGTAAGGATGCATTGATAACATAATTATTGGGATTAACACGAGCTGTCCAAACCAAGTCCAAATTCCCTCCATCAGTTGGTTCTGTTGCAAGAGGAATCTTAAAAACATCTATAAGAGACCATTTAGTCAAAAGATGTTTAAGATTTAGTTCATCTACTGCTTTTAGACCAACAATACCAGGATCAATAGAAAGTTCATTCTTAGGATCGAGGGTTAGTTTTTCAATAGCATGAGAAATTTCAGGAGAGGAAATATTAGGAAATGGTGTTGGTCGAACATTTTGCGCATCAGTAACAACGGGAGTATTGGTATAACCAAACAATGAGGATACTTTTGCAATTGCTGAAGCACCAATTTGTGCCGCAGTCGCAAAAGGTGCAATAGCTGGAATAGATGAGAGAGCGCCTGCGGCTGAAGCAACAGCACTCGCAGGACCAGAAATAGGCCCATCATACTCATCCTTTCCTTTCTTAACAGCAGTAACCTTAGATTGCAAAGCAAGACCAACAGTAGGACCAGTAATTTCAACATCAGTCATCCAAGCGAAAACTTGAATGGTAACTTCACGAGTGGCAACACCATTAGCAGCTTGTAGTTGATTAACAACCCAAACATTAAGCCTGCCAAGGTTTGCTATTTCACTTGCACTAGTTAGGTCAGCCATTTTATATGGCCAAAAGAAAGGCAGAATCATCTCGCCACCTGAATTGTGCTGTGGATAAAGCCAAACGTGTTGTCTTTGTGAATATGTCACTGGTTGAGCTATAGAATGCGAGGTTGGACCAATATCAGACTTAAAATTCGGTAATGGTCTATATGATACCAAAACCGATCCATAATAAAATGGTTGAGAACTCAGAACGAACTTAACATGTAAATTTCCTCGAATATAAGCAAAATTGTTAAGCTTGTACTTTATCTTAGTATTGTTAAGAAAAAGAGTCCAAGGATCAAATTCACTAATAAGAGGATTAGTAGCACCAGCAACATTGCTAGTAGGAAGTCTATCCTGGTTCCACATGAGAGTTGTGATATTGACTGGTCGGGAAAGAAATGTTGCCAAATCAATCCCTGGAACATCGTCAAGTTCTCCGTTAAAGTGGGCTCCATCGTCAACGACCTCGCCTTCATTTTGATCAATAAAGGCAAGATTAGGTGTTTCAACCCGAGATTGTAACTCAACTTGACTAGGCCCAAGAAGTAACTCAACAAAATCCTCAAAACTCAAATGAGTATCTTTGTCTTGAGGAGCAAGCATGTAATTGTAGACCTCTTTGTTATTATAAAGATCCTTCAAGAGGTCATCAACAGAATCTTCAATATTTTTAATATTTTGGTTTTGTGTTTGTGCAGGTTAGTAATCACCTCCAGGAGAAAACCCAATCTCCTGGATGTCTTGTAAACTATTAGCTAGCAGGCCAACTTTTCCTAAATAGGAACTTTGAGGAACGCTCATCCGGCTAAACCAATAGCTTCCACGCTCCCTTCCCCTTTACAAGTTTACGATAAGGGAAGGGCAGTAACTAAACTATTGGGTTAATTTTTGGTTTCAGGAGGTATCAACTCACCCCCTTCGTCAACCTCAGGTAATGAGGTCAACTTGCCTTCTTTGAATTCCAAATGAAGGCGTTCCCAAGTAGGAAATGTACTGTCTCGAATAAACATTTCGAGACCAGATTCTATAACGGCTTGCATAAGAATAGATCTCATTTCTAAAAACTTTGATCTACCATGCATGAAATAAGCCCTAACGGCAGATTCAACCGCACTTAAAATCTGAAATTCCTGACTGTCAACTTTAGATAAGACATGCATCATTAAACCTTTGACAATTGATTCTTCCTTTAAAGGAGCGGCATACGCCTGCAGATCTTCATCCCATACCCAACTACGTTGCAAGAAAGTTACTTGCTGTATTGGGATATAGGGGACACTTACCGCATCCTTTTCTGCCATAGTATATACAATGCCTACCTTAGCAAATACTTCTTGTATAGCTGTGTGATTGAACCACGATGCTTTTTCATCTGCATTAGCCCAATTATCATCTCCATAAGTTGTTAAATTAACTAACTCATTAAAAGTTGATACGTCATGTTGTGGATGCAATTGGTAATATGCGTAACGCATGTAGATGCTATTGGCCAATGAATTAATAAAAACAGTTAAAGGATGACCTGATTGTTGCACACCAAAGAACATGACTAGATCTCCGAAAAATTCTACCAAACCAAATGCCATATCGATAGCAGCGGCTTCCATAGCAACTATTACTTCTGGTGGATATTTTCCAGATCTTCTAGAGATTTCAATTATAACCCTGAAAGCACACAATATAATAATCGCTGGCATTGATTTATCAAATTGACCATAATCACCAGCAATATTATTATTTATACGGGAGGGATCATAGTTATTAGTCATGTGTTTGATAATTTCTGTCCATTCCATAGAACAACAATTAGTTCCAACAGAATGTTCAAAAATAAATTTATTGTGCATCATTAGTCGGGTAAACGGAAGAAATAACTTCCTAATTACTATAGACCAAGCTACAGGACTACTAGAAAACACTCTTGTCTTCTCTTCTTTAATTTTCTTGAAAGATCTGAGTTCGTCTTTAAGATTAGCACGGAACACGGGATAAGCCCTTATTCCACGCTCATACAAAGAAAGAATATTTTCAACATTTGCCATTATTTCATCATTAAACTGAATAGGATGTTGATGACCTCGTTGTGGTTCCAAATAGTCAAAGAAATATTTCTTAGACTTATTATAAGGATGACCAGCTGAAGTTGATCGAGGTAAAGCATCAATATAAGCTACACCTGGACACCCATTTACAGCTTCAAAATCATCTAATACATGTAACATGTCTTCCCAACCTTCTGGCAATCGTTCAATAATACTTTCAATAAAAGAATCAGTGCATGCCTCCAAAACAACAGGATCCATTTTATTCACACAATTGAGCATAGGTTCTAAAGCATTACGCTTAACTTTCCATCCACTCATTACTGGTGCTCCATGTGTAATTTTAAAACCCCTACGGGATAAAGCATCACAAATAGGGGTCTTAGTAACCCTACTTTTGGGTTTTGCTCTTGGTATGGAAACTGAACCATAGGTATAACACGTACCTTTATCGAAGTATCTTAAAGGACTCTTATAGTGCAACGGTATCACTTCTACAGAACAACTCTGAGTTCCCAATTCCATTTCACCTGCTACTATAACGAAATCAAAGTTTTGTATAACATGACTTGCTAATTCATAGGTTACCCTGTTTGAAAACCCTATTGGGCTATGCAAACTGCCTAAATAATGTATACCCAGAATCACAGGACCTGAACCAGTATGTCCAATAAGTGGGGATCCACAGTCCCCAGTTATAGTAATTGGATCAAAAACTCCAGCATACACTTTAGTATTAACCTTATAAGGTACAACTAATTCTTTAGCATTGGCTTCAATGGTCCTCTCATTATCACTAAATCCAGTTCCATTTATCATTCTTTTGACTATAACTTCACCCTTTGGTGAACGTGTTATCAGGGCCCCATTTACAAAGCCAGACCACGACTCCCTTACCAAGAGGTCTGATAAATCTCGCTTAGGAGGGATACCTAATAACTGAAAGAAAACCAAGTCCATCTCCTTATAATATTCTAATTTATTAGTATCTACTCTCAGAGTAACATTCGGACTAGGTTGTTGATCAAAATAATCATGAACAATGGAGATAGAAATAGGTTCAACTTGACCAGGTTCAAAAGGTATGTTATGAGCATTGGTAACATATATATTTCCTTTAATACAAAAGGCTACTCCACCAATATCAAAAGCTTTGTTTAAGAAGGAATTGTGAACTCTCGTCTTAATAGCAATGACATTTTTGGCAACGATATTGTGTACCTGCTCAATAGTTAAACCTTTCCAGGACCGTGTGGTGCGTGATACATCAAAACCGCACACCACATAATCCTCTTTCTTCCAAACGTTAACAGGTTCTTTTTCAACTGCTTCAACTGGTTTGTCATAATACCGAGCCTGTTGAATAGAAGCATCCTTTGAGGATGAGAAGAGATAACTAAACAACTGTTTAGAAATGTATGCAAGTACAGCAGTAGAAGTTACTACTGCTGCAATTTTAATCCATTTCTTCTCATGACCTAGTTTCTTTCTTATCCTATCGCCAATAGATGGAATAACAACTTTTTCTATTGTTTTCCTTGGTAAACTAGATATTAAGAAACTAAATAGTATCTCCATTGGTATCAATGTTAAAAAGATAGGCATAGTATAGATCAAACTCAAGTATAATGATAAAATCACTCGGGCAGTCATATACCTAAACCAAGATACTTGTTTCATATGAGCATTTGCGGCAGCTTCATAGATGTAATTGACATGTTTAGCTATTACATCGTATCGTATTGGGGTAACATCATCTGGTATAATTATCTTACTATTGTCACATTGAGTTTCCGTGCAAACGCAAATGTCAACTGGTCTGAAACAAATTTTACAAAGTTCCAAATCAGCTAAACGTTTTTCATTCTCTTCCACACGCGTTTGTTGACTTCTATAAATATTAGCATATTCAAGAAACCAATCATAAAACTCGTAAATACAAGTATAAGTTTTTAACAACTTGTAAGCTGGAACTCTACCTGTATCACCTTGTGCTCGAAGATTGTTACAGACAACATTATAAACCTCAATGATCCAGTAATCATCAAAACCTTCCTGATTATTGCATTTCGATGGATCTAAACGTCCATCTTCTGTAGCATATTCAGGTTTAGGTTTGATACTAAGAACAACTGGTAATCTTCTTGCAACGGCTGCAGGACAATTAAAATAATGTTGAAGATTTAAATTCATGGTATTTGTAGTAGCTATTACTAACTCAGCTCGAAACGGAGTTTTACCTTTATCATCAATATCTGCCTGTATAGGAACAAACGGAACATTGTTAAATATTTGTAAAGACTCCATAATAGAAGGATCACCTTGAGCTTTCATGATATCAGGATTAAAAGCAGCAATATCATCCAAAAGAACAAACCATTGTTGAGTTAAAAAATTAACCCAATATTTGTCAATTGGATTTCTGATATACTTATATTCATCTCCCATTGGTAAATCAAATCGCTTAGCATAAGCTACATACATTTGATTGGCAAAGCCAGATTTACCAACACTAGTTTCACCATGCAATAAAACTCCTAGAGGGGCTCTTCGATTTTGCATAGCTACTTTTCTAGATCTCAGCCCAGCACGAATGTACTTTATTTGGCTTAATTTACCGTATATGAATTTTGAATCCAATTTATTTTCAGCCTTCGATAATTTATACATAGCTTCACCCTCTTCTTCTAGACGATGAACAGTAGCAAGAAATTCCTGCAATGTGAAACCATGAGGTTCTGGATTAGAAATAAAAGCACTCTTAGCTATCACATCAGAGACTTCCATATACCATTTATCATAAGCTTTGCTTGTGTGTAAGATAGGATGTAAACTCCCTAATTTCACGCACTGGTATCCACGCTCAATCATAAAATGGAACAAATCAACACACACAAATAATAGCTTTCCTCCATGTGTGGAAATTTTCTTGTAAGACTCCTCTTCAATAGATAAAGCAACATTTGCAAATTTCTCTAAATCACCTCCAACAAATATGGAGTGTGCAAAACAATGGACAAAAAAGGAGTGAAATTTCTTATAAATAGCAGTTTTACTCGCCATTTCAAAATTATCCAAAACGTTGCGAGTGAAACTCAACCAATCTTCTACCACATCAGTCATGTCACCAGGTCCTTGAGTTGGGTTGAATAAATTCGTCCACCAATTCAAGGGAAAAATTTCAAAGAATTTTTCTTGCATTGGGTGTAATACATCACTAGAGTAGTTAATACCAAAAAATGATTTGGCAAAAGTTATCCATGCCAAAATAACATGTTTTACATTAGTGGCTGCAGCTAAGTTAATATTAAGCAGCACCATATCTTCTACTCTACTAACATTCTTCCTAACGTCGACTTCAATAGGTCTATTTTGCCACCTCTCATACCAGGCACCAAACCACTGGATGAGTCTATTTTCTTGAGCAAAATAATCATGATCTTCAAAATCTGCTTGCAAAAGTGAATACTCATCACGAGTAAGAGTCATCGAAGCACCCAGTTTAACTCTACTGGTAGCCACAACCTCTCGCTCATAGTCAAGCAAATCTTGTTCAGAAATTTCAATGCCTTCTAAAGATTGATGGGTAAAAGGTGAATATTGTTTATTGAGAGCAACCTTCAGAGATTTACTTGGCACTCTATAACCTTCAACTACAAGGGATGGTAAAACAGGTTTACGAGCCCTATATTCAATTTCCCTCAATGAGGATAATTTTTGTCTAGGTTCTTTAAATATCCAAGAAAATCCTGTAACCTCTGGCATTTGAATGACCTTCTTGAGGTATCTGCCATAAGTTTTCCTTTCCATTTCTCTTATAAAGATAGGATGACATTTGCATAAGTCAACGTATTTTCTGCAATTTTTACAGCATACAACAAGACTCTGTTCCATGTACATTTGTCCTTTCTTTAAAGATGTAATCTCTTCGACTTTGTGAGGAATTCTCCCCACAATTTTCTTATAATTCAAACCTTCCAACACAATATGTTCACATTGATCATCATTAACACGACAACCACATGATCTATAAGCAAGCTCATTATGTAACATAGGTCTCGTAAAGGTTGTGAATTTTGAAAATCTTCCCCCTATTGGGACGAGAATTATCTTCATATTAGCGTAATCCCGAGACAAATAATTATATGCGTCAACTTGTTGTCGTCCATCCCACTCTGGATACTCTGCTAATTTAACAGCAAGTGTATGTGGTGAGTGTTCAAATTTCAAAGAATATTTTGACAACTTATACATTTGTTTGTTCGCAATATAATAATTTAACAATAGATCCCTATGTTCCATAAATTGATTAACTTGAATATCTTTGCTTTCTCGCATAAAAGTTAAGAAAGTAAATACATAATTCATCTGAACACTTAAAGTGGGATCATTAGGCATTGAAGCTATATCATCCAAAAGAGCTTCTCGAAATGCATTATATTCCTCATAAGAGGAATTGAACATAAAGTCAACGAACTCGCGCGAATTAAAATCCATAATCAGAATTCAAACCCACGCAATGTCGTTAACTTCTTTCAAGAGGAAAGAAGTAAGTGACAAAGCGGGCCCCAAAGATTATACATCAAAGCGGATTTACATGGCTCGTTCGTCCAAAACCGTAGGCATTGCTCCTTTCGGGAGGTTAGCCGTTGCTTACATGATCTTCGTCACATGGGGAACGGTGGGATTGGTTACCCACCAAGGGTTTTAAAAGTTTTAAAGAGTACGCACCTCAAACCTTAACAAGTGCGATCCAAGAGCTTTGGGTTTTTAACACGAAGTCCTGTGGACTTGTGGGACGCGGAAGTCCTAGCGATGCGAACTATTGTTGCAAAGTCCAAGACTATCTTTCTTCCTCACTAGCTTGGAGTGTGACATAGAATTCCTAAAAATCTATGCCAGACATATCTACAAACTACGTTTATTCTACCTAAAGCTAAAATCCTATATCTAAATACTAAATCTAAATGTCTGGACTTTAAACTAACTAATTTTTATTTTGTTTTGTAATTAATCTCTAAACTATATTAAATATATACATGTGCCCCGCAAATGCGGGGCGAAACACCTAGAGGACCTTCAAGGAGGCTACTTTTACGGACAAAATAGGTTTGAACCAATAAGCTGGTCAAACCCCGAAGTTAGTTTAACTCTCCGGATACTTAGAAATAATTGAAAATCGGGAATATAAAAGTACAGGTTAGGCCATATCATAATAAATGTGTATGAAGCCGTATGATGATTTCTGTCGCTCAAATCATACAGGTTCAGGGACAGACTTATCATAATACAGGTTAGGCCATAAAAAT
>Ga0129338_1543825_pt1 | contig 9839 bp, 2 predicted proteins | sample CPB6_02_RNA2_FD_109914 | JGI IMG/M metagenome (GOLD analysis project Ga0129338, IMG submission 109914) | Freshwater to marine salinity gradient microbial communities from Chesapeake Bay, USA - CPBay_Sum_0.6_0.2_RNA2 (Metagenome... | ecosystem: Environmental > Aquatic > Marine > Coastal | place... | reverse complement strand
CTGATGATGTATATTTTTGCCCCCCAGCAGTTGTTGAAGATGATGCCCCAGGGTATGTAAAAGTTGACGTATCAATAGTCATAGCCAAAGGATCTTTGGCTTCTATGTATAATACTGAACCCTTGGGTAAATTTTCAAAACTCATTTAATCACCTTTACCTGTCCACCCATTTGCAGATTTCTATTTGACATTACTGCAAATACTTCTTGTGCTGCTGCTCTAGCTAGGGCTCTTTCGTCCATTCCTGGAGCTGCGTTAATAACTATATCTCCTATTGTAACATTACCCATAACTGGACCAGCCGTAGAATACATTCTTCTTGGTGGATTTCCAACTGTTCCCCCAGTTGCAAATCTAGGTATTCTTATATCTGTACCCTTAAATAATCTGAAACCTCCCATGTACTTAGGGTCTTGAGAAAGCTGTGGGTTAGCTTTCATTATACTGCCTAATGAAATTCCAAATCTTCTAGCTATGCCGTATAGTGTGTCTCCTCTATTAACAGAGTAATCTTTTGCGTTTCCTAAATTGTGTGGGGCTAAATCGCCGCCGACAAGATCTGCCGTTTTTGTTGCATCTTTATAATCTGGTCTTCCAAATCCTCTGGTGTATATACCAGCTCTAGGATTATATGGTCCAAATTTTCTATTCTTTACTGCTACCATTCCGCCATTAGTTTGGCTAAACCCTGAAGTATTTCCTTCAATCGTTCTAATTACATTCTTGCTAATTATTCTAGAAACTAGACCTACGTGATCTGTAATATTTTTATTTCTGCCAAAATCAAAGAAAACTAGATCTCCTGGCTCAGGATTTTGATAAAGACGCTTCTTTGATCTAAACGATGAATATCCTGCTGCCGTTCCAACTACATTTGGAATTTTAACTCCAGCTAAACTAGAAACCCAATTAATAAATCTTCCGCACCATAAATCAAATGAAGGTAGCACTCTGGATATTGCACCAGTAAGCGCACGAGCTACTGGATTATTTGTAGCTCTTTCTATGTATCCTATTGCTTTCTCTGCTACTCTCAACATAGCAGATTTAGTTCCCATTTCTAAATTCATGCCAAATATATTCTTAAAATCTGCCTGACCACCAGTTCCAAATTTACCAACAGCACCGCCATCTTTCATTCTATTTAATCTATCTAAATTATCGTATCCAATATTAGCAGCAGATGCAGCATTTATCACATACTCTCCATTTGAAAGCATTGCTGGTATAGAATCAGATGTTCCAGTTCCTGGACCAGAAACAGGTCCTCCATCTTGATATTTAATTCTATATTGAATTTTTTGCTTATCTGTATCTACTACTACAACCTCTATGGCCCCTGATGTTTTAGGCTTAGTTGGATCTGCTGTCTGAACTCCTGAAATTGCATCAGTTTTTTTAGTGCCAATTGTTAAAATTTGTCCTTGCTTAAATTGTGATGCAGCCTGAATTCCACCATTAAAACGAGACATAGGAATTTCAAGTACACCATCTTTAAGTAAGACTCTTTCTCCACGTTCATTTGTTGTAGTAGCTGCCTCAGATGGACCGCCTACTTTTCCAGTGTTTGCTGGAGCTGGCGTTGAAGTTGCGTTAGTTGATGTACTAGTTCCTCCAAGTACTGCAACAATAGCTGCTCTTAATTGCTCTATAGTTGTTCCGCCAGTTATCAAGGTGGCCTGTGTCTGAAGCATTTTCATATCATTATTTATAATTCCTGCAACCTGATTTGCTCCGACCACTGAGCCTCTTGTGCCTATCTTTCCAAATGATAGTGGATTACCAGCGGCATCAAAGAATTTACCAAAAGCCTTCTTTATATCTCCAGCAATATCGAATCCCTTTTCTCCCTTATTTACGGTAGCAGCAGATTGTATTTCTTGTATTAAAATTTTTAATTGATTATCTGTATTTTTTTGTGATTCAGATTTTAGTTTTGGATCTGTAATAAATTCATTAGTTTGTTTTTGTAATAGTAAATCTCTATACTGCTGAGTAAATCCTTGTATTTTAGACATTGCTTCTTGAGCTCTGGCAGCTTCATTTTGAGCATCTTGAAACGCTCTTTGTCTTTTCTTTTCTTCTTCTGCAAGTTTCTTTTGCTCAGCCTGTAAAGCTTCTTCTTTTTTCCTAGCCTCTTCTTGTATTGCAAGTCTTGCTTGCTCTGCCTGATAGCTTTTTTGTAACTGAATTAAGTCTAAACGTGCTCTTTCAGCAGCCTGGAAGTCTCCCTTTGCTATAGCATCTTGATAATTTAACCTAGCTTTTTGTAACTGTAGCTCATAAGATTCTCTTTTTTCTGTTGCTTCTAATGCCTTTAATTTTTCATCAGCAGCTTTACGAATTAAATCAATTTGTTTTTGTAGTTTTTCATTTTGATCTTCTGCGGCCTGTGAGGCTTTTTGCTGTGCAATTGCAGCTTCTCTTCCAGTCTTGTCAATAATAGACTGTAGGCTTGCCATAGTGTGCCCAATCTTTTTAAAGCTACTATCCATGGCATTTATTCCAAGGCCGCTCTTAAATGCTGCTCTACCTTCTTGTACTAATTTATCTTGAGCTGCACTAAATGCTGTTAAATATTTATCAAGCATTTGCGCTGTTTCAGAATTAATACTCTTAAGATCAATTTGAACACCTTTTACATACAGTCTCCACTTTGCATATATTCCTGCAATTGTATCGCTTTGTGTAGTAATTGCTTGTAGCTCTATTGGTAATTGTTTAAATGCTTCTGGATCAATTAAGGTATTAAATCCTTGGTTTTTCATCTTAGAAGTAACTTCTACTAATGCTTCATACTCACCCTTTAGTTCTCCAGCAGCATTTTTTTGTTGAGAAACAGCTAGTATAGCTTTATCTGTTAAATCAATTACTGAGCTTACGCTTTCTATAATTTTTGCTTTATATTGATCATTCCAGCTATTTCCATCTTTTAATGCCTGAGATAGGTTTCTAACAGAATATTCAGCTGCAGTTGAAGCGTCTTTTATTCCAGCAAAGGCGCTATTTGTCATAACGTTTATTGCTAACTTTCCTTTTCCTGCAGCAGCAATAATACCCATTATTTTCTTATTAGCATCTTCAACACTCATTCCAGCGGCTACAAATTGCGCTTTAACATTAGAAGCTAATTGTGCTATATTGCCTGAATCTGCTCTCTTAAATGATGATACAAATTCTCCCAAATTTGCTTTGGCATCCTCTCTGGATTGTTTTAATTCTTCCATTGACATATTCAATCCAGCAATTCCACCCATGCCAGATTTTCCAGCATTTCCTAATTGAGCTTGTCTTTGAGCAACCAGCTTCATCTTATCTGCAAGGCTTGTATATGCTATGCCAGCCTGTTCTGCAGCTTTCGCATTCATTCCAAATCTTAATTGTGCATCTTTATTCCAATCACGCAACTTCTTTATAAGAACGCCAATTCCAATGGTTAGCGCAGCAATTCCAGCTAATGGGCCTACAAATAGAGCTTTAGATAAAAGAACTCTTAAAACATTCATAACTTTTCCAAAGGTTGTAGCCTGAGCGCCTGCTGCAGAGAAAGCGCCTTTCATTGCAGTTAATCCCTTGCCTACGCCAGCAATTCCTTTACCTATTGCTGGAAGCATCATTGGAAGCATTGGCATTCCCATCATTACTGCCATGCCTAATCCAGTTTGTCCTTTAGCCATTAATGCTGATCCAGCTGCCATTCCTGCCATACCAAATCCCATGTTCATTCCCATGCTGGTTTGGCCCCTCATCATAGCTCCCTGGAATCTATCCATTCTTGTTGGAACGGCAAGTCCAGCGGATCTTGCTGCTGCTGAAGACATTTGGGTTACCTGTCCAGTTGCAGCATCTCTTAATGCAATTTGTTCTCTTCTAAATCCTAGTGGCCCAGTTTTTCTAGACAATACTTCTTTTCCATCATGCATTCTTGCTGTGCCATCACCCATGACCTGTGGAGACCAAGCTGTTAAACCTACTGGTCCAATATATCTTTGTAGTGCATTTTTTGCTCCAGCTAAATGCTGTAGATGTGGAGGTAGCATTGATGGGGTGGCATTAAAATATCCCATCTTGGCAAAATCATGAGTAGCTCCCCTTCTTAATACCTGAGTAGTTGTATCCCATCCTTTTCTAACTAATGCAGCGGTATCGGTAACATAAGATTTCATTCCATTTGCAAGAGCTAAACTAGCTGTCTTAAAAGAGGCGGCTGCGTATTTAGCTCCAGCTAAAGCATTTACTGCTATTGCATTAGCCCCTTCTTTTATTGTTACCGCCATATTTTGAAGTGACGTTTTTAACATCTTTGGGATATTTGCTATTGCTGCTGTATTTCCAATAAAAGGAATATTCGCTGGCATTGTAATATTGGGAGCCATTAAAGATCTTAGATAGGCTCCTGGATTATAGAAACTTGTAGTTCCTTGTCTAACGGCTTCTCTTCCGAGTCCTGTTGTTAGTGCTTGTTGTCCATATATTTGATGTGAAGCCGCTTTAGATCTTTCTGCTGCTAAATTAATCTCTCTCTTTTGGCGTTGCTTGTCATCCCAGTCAGCTCCTCTTGCTGGATTACCTGGTCTATGTGCTCCACCCTTTTTGCCATAAGCATTTCTGCCTGGGACAATTCTTCCTCCGCCAATCATTCCGCCACGATTAAACTGAGGATTAGAATGTATTGAATGGTATTTACTCCAATTAACATTCATTCCATCTTCAAGTCTTGTTAACATAGCTAAATATGGAGCTCTGTCTGATTCTGGCAATGAATTAATAAATGCTTTTAATTTAGGATGCATATCTTTCATTGCAGCCTTCATCTTAGAGCCATATTTTCTAGAGGTCATTCCTGCTGCAATTGAAGATGTATTGTGTGCAAAATCTTTTCTTGCACCGCCCCTTACTGCAAGTAAATTAATTAATGCCTGTTTTTCCATTGAATTCATAGACTCGGCATACGCAATATTCATAGATGCTCGTGGGAACACCCCAGCTGGACCAACATCTGCTAAAATATTTCCATAAACATTAGATTTTGATAAATCTTTATTATTCATTAATAAAGACGCTATAGTTTGTCTAATCATTTGATCTTCAGTAAACTTTGTTCCGCCCATCGCAAATTTAGGATCGTATGGAGACTCTAGGCCAAGAAGTTTGCTTTTTCTGGTTGGATCTAATGGATTTAATATTGTTTTTGCTGTTTGAACAGGAGCATCCAAACCAAATACTTCTCTGGCCATTCTAGTTCCATACATTTCTGCCTTTGCAGATATTTCATTTGGAACTCCTTTAAAGAATACCAATTCTCCATTTTCATTTTTATATACACCAGAAACTCCTGGCAAAGGATAACTTTTTCCAGAACTTGGAGCAATTTGATGACTGTATGCAGTTGGTGGCATAGTTGCAAAAGATCCAAGTGAAGATTTAGAGCTGAGCTGTTTAGATGTATTTAATATCTTTAGCATTTTTTCTGGAGCTAATAATGAAATACCGTAACCAGATCTTCCACGAGTAATCATTCCTCCAGGGAGTGGTCCTCCAGCATTTCTAAAAGCAGCAACATGTTGTCCAGTTAATTGTTGAGTCCAAGACTTGGCTCTTCCCTGTTCAAGCAGTGCTCCCAAAATTGTTGGCATCATTGAATATGCACCCATGCCAGACTTAATTCTTGTCTGAGTTAATTGTCTCATAATTTCTGAGAATGTTGTTGGGCCTTTTATTCCTAATTGTTTCTTTATAGTTCTTATTCCAGATATCCAATTTGATTTTGCTTTATCTTGGAACGGAGATATCTCATCTGAAATTCCAGGGAATTGAGCAAGCATTTTATTCATTGATCCTAGAAGTCCTGTTGATTGCATTAAGAAGTTGCTAGACCTTACCCCTGTAACCCTTCCATATGCCTTTGCTTCTTCAGCTGACATTCCATTAGACATAAGAAGCTTCGTCAATTCTCCAGGACGGAAAAGCTTTGCTGATCTTTCTGCACTAATAAAATGTGATTTGTGAACTGGATCTGTTATATCAAAATCTTTTATACCACCAAGCAGGCCTATGACTTTAGCAGCTTGAGATTTACTAATTTGACCTCTTTTAACCAATTCGTCTACAGAATCAATCATATCTTTTGTATATAAAGATGTTGGTACCTGAGTAAATCCTTTTGCTTTATTTGCCTGATTATATTTATTTTTATTAGTATATGACTCTGCTATTAATCCGCTGCCTTTAAATTCTTTATCTAATTTAATTAATTGTGCAGTTCTAGCCTTAACAAACTCTTCTGTAGGATCTGTTCCATTGGTTCTTGCCGCCTTTTTAGCATAACTCATTGCATCGTTATAATCTTTTTGAGTTCTGCTTAAAGCATCTTTTATTGGCATTCCAGTTAATCTATGTAATAATGATGCATCTGAAGAAACACTTGCAGCCATAATTACCTTTTGATAATCTTTAGAATTAACTAATCTAGCCCATATAGACATAATATTTTCTTTTCCATATCCATAGGTGCCTTTCATTATTTGCCCACCAAAACTATAACCGTTATTTGCTGCATCAACTGCATCATAAAGACCTGGAATTTTATGTATCTTAGGTCCAAATACAATTTCTCCTGGTGTAAGAGCTGCTGTTATTTTGCCACCGTCTTCAAATGTATATGGAGCCATAGCGACAATATCTTTATTTCTTGGATCTAATGATGCTGATTGATTAAGAACATAACCTCCTAGCGGAACGGTACCCAATCTATCATCATAATTAATTGAAGTTGAGCCAGAGACAACGGTCTTATTAGGTCCAAATGATTCTACGTTACCACCGTCATTAAATTTAGGTAACCTTGTTACCTGCATGCTATATGGAGCTCCAAATGTTCTAATAGCACGAAGTCTGCCAAACTCTTCCATTACAGCACGGTTTGCTTCTTTCTTATATAAATCTCTAAGTGTAAATTGTCCTTTAGCATCAACTGCTGGCTGATTCATTAAAGGAGCTTTTGTAAAATCTATTGTACGACCCTTCATTGCTGCGTAAGCAGCGATGTCTCTTTGCAACTGCGCTTCCATTGCAGCATTTATTGCCATTATTTCTGCTCTAGCTTGTTCTGCAGTTATTTTACCTGCACGTAATTGAGCTACAATTGCTGCAGATTGTTGAGCAGCATTATCTGCTATAGAGGCTGTTAATGGCAATATGTCGTCAAATGTGTTTAACAAATCTGCACTTACTGTTCCACCTAATGATATTGTTTTCTTTAATGCTGCAACTTCTGCCTCTGTTTGCATTCCTAATGTTGCCATTAATGCATGGAACTTTGCAGCTTCTCCCGCCACTATTCCTGTAGAAACTCCCTTAACAGATGTAATACCTTCTATATTTGGCAAACGATCTGTCATGTATATTTGTGGTACTCTGCCAATTTTTTGATTTACAGGAACGGCTCCTGGTACTCCTCCAAAAATAGATGCTGGATTATTTATGTCTCTTGGATTAATATGAGACATGGCTCTGGTGTTCATTGCTCCTACAAGAGGATCTGTTGGATCCACAACTCTTGTAGCAGCTCCTGGCATCATTAAACTTCCACCCATAGTGCTTACTGCTGGATTTACTGGAATAGTTCCTTTTGTCATTGCAGCTTGTAGATTCATATAATCACCTACAAGTTTTGTTAGCGCTCCATGCAAAACTTCTGCAGCCTTAGCATCAGAATAAAATGCTTTTTCTACCATTTGAGATGCTTTTTCTGCTGCAATAATTTCTGGAGTCAACATCTTCCAACCCTTTGTGCCTTGGAATAATGCTCTTAATGAAACTAAACCTTTTGTTATATATCCAAAAAAGTTAGCAAGAACACCTGTTAACATAATTATTGGACCAATTACAGCAGTAAATCCACCTAAGTAAGTTAAAGCTTTTTTGATTGGTTCTGGCATATTATTAAAGAAATCTAAAACTTTAGTAAATGCATTTATGAATTTAGTTGCTACCCCTAAAAATTCTTCTCCCACATCTGCAAGACTTGCACGTAAGCCTTCTATTGCTCTTCTATATTTTCCAGATGCTGATTCTGTTACTAATGTTAATTCTCGACCAGCTATGTTTGCTAATTGTTCTGCACTGGCCCCCATTAATTCCATGACCTGTAATGTTTGGCTGCCAGATTTTCCTAAATTATTAAACAGTGCAGCCATTCTTGCAAATTGGAATTTCCCAAACATTTGTTCTAATGCTCTTGCTTTGCTTAATGGATCTAATCCATCTAAAGCTTTTTGTAAATCCATAATCATACCAGTTGTATTACCAGTATTTCTTTCAACCATACCCATTATGTCTATGCCAAATTCAGACATAACTCCGATAGTTTGCTTAGTTGGATTAATCATAGATGCTAATCCTGACTTAAGCGCATTCGCTGCCTCTGAAGCGTTTACTCCACCCTCACGCATCGCCGTTAGATATAATGCTAGATCTTCTACATCTCCGCCTAATTGCTTTACAACTGTACCAGCTTTTGGAATTGCTTCTACTAAATCGTTTAATGTTGTTGAAGTTTGGTTTTCAACTGCGTTTAAAAAGTTAATTGATTCTGTTAATTCTTGTGTATTAGATTTAAATGCTGTTTGTATTGCAAGAGTGGCTTTCATTGCTTCCGCTCTATCAACTTCTCCAAGTACAGCTAATCTAGTGGTTTCTTTTAATGAAGCTAAAAGCTGCTCTCCTTGCTGTCCTGTAGCGGCTATATCAGCAGCCAATCCAATTGTTTCTTTAAATGAAACACCCATGGCATTAGATAGTTCTTTAGAGGTAGCTACAACATCCTGTCTTATTTTCTTTAAATCAGCAGAAGCTGTTCCTGAAATATCACCATAAACCTTAACAAGTCTTGTTAGTTCTTGATCTGCTTCTCTAAATGCTCTAGCTGCTTGTGATCCAAACATTGCTAATGGAACAGTCAAACCAACTGTTAGCTGTCTACCAGCCCATTGAGTATTTTTACCCCAGTTAATTAATGATGTTGCACCCTCGGATAATGCACGATTCATTATCTGTAATTCCATGCGGGCTAATTGAGTTTTATTTTTTACTGCGTCTAAGCCTCTTGGAATCATTACATTGTATTGCATTAATCCTTGGGCATTTCTTCCCAATGGCTGCATTACTGCATTTTGCAACATTACTTGCTCTTGAGCAAGTTCTCTAATTAAACCCTTTGATGTCTTTACGTGTGTTCTAAATGTTGAAAAATAATCTCTTAGTTTTAATCTGCCAGCATCTAAATTTTTACCGAACTTATCTACATCTGATTGTAAATTAACAAAGTGGCTGGAAAACATTCCGCTGCCGACAAGAGTATCTCTAAATAAGTTATTTGATACTTTTGTTGCCGCTGCGATTGATTTATTGGATGTAACTAATTCTCTTTGAAGTTGCTGTAAACTGGCCGTAGCCCTGTGTACTTCGGACACAAGGCTCGACAAGTCAGCTTTGGCGACTATACTCGTTACAATTTGTTCGTCTGCCACTAATTACTCCTTAGAGTACCCTAGACCCATTCCGATTCCAAAACCTGCATCTTGTGCAAAACTTCCTTGTAGTGAAACGACGTCGTCTCCACTAGCTGTTATGCCAAGAGCTTTTCTTTTGATATCTTCAAAAGTCGTACCCTTTTTTTTCTTCTGCTTCATCATCAATCTGTATACCTTTTAATGATGCTGCAAATTTTCGCTGGTTATGCTCTTTCTCATGCATTGATTTTAGCGTTTGAATGAGCTCAGGCATTGATAAGTTTTCTTCTAACTCTTCGTAATTCTTCCAATGCCCCAGAAGAAAT
>Ga0129338_1369691_pt1 | contig 9941 bp, 3 predicted proteins | sample CPB6_02_RNA2_FD_109914 | JGI IMG/M metagenome (GOLD analysis project Ga0129338, IMG submission 109914) | Freshwater to marine salinity gradient microbial communities from Chesapeake Bay, USA - CPBay_Sum_0.6_0.2_RNA2 (Metagenome... | ecosystem: Environmental > Aquatic > Marine > Coastal | place... | reverse complement strand
GTCGTTCTATGCGACACACGAAACATCTATTATGTGGAATTTGCAAAAGTAAATTATGGTAGCATTTGAACCCGTAAGCGCCAGTATTATGGGTGTGCTGTCTATTGGACAGTCACTGTTTGGTGCAAGCCAAGAAAGCGCACAAAGACAACAACAATACCAACAAGAAAAGGAGAGGGTTCAGCGTCAGAATGAGCTTAATGCTAAACTGGTTGCTGCATCCAATAAGCGTACTGCTGACATTTATGGTTACCAAACTGGCCGCTTTACGCAGAACCTTGGATTTATTCAAGAAGATTTTTCACGTGCTGGTGAAGATCTGCAACGTGAACTGGGTGCTGCATTTGCTCAATCAGCTTACTCCAGGCAAGGTCAACTGACTGCATTGTCACAGGCTGTGGGTTTTAACCGTGCAGCTTTTGAAGGGGTTAGTCGCTCACGAGAACGTGCTGATGTTCTTGGAACTCTTGGTGTGTTTGGCCGTAATGCTGCTATGGAAGCCGAACGCCTTTCTGGTGTTGTTGGTCAAACTGGAAGGAGTCGCCAAGCACTTGGTCGTCAAGCTACTCAATCCGTTTTCAATGCTTATGGAGATCTTGGTATTCTTCCTGAGCTTCAACAGTTTATTCCAGCAGAAATGCCTAATGCTCCATTCCAGCCTAATGCAGGTTTGACAATTATGAGCGCATTAACCAGTGGTGCTTCTACTGCTATGTCCGTTGGACGAACAATGGCAAAGGGTTAAATAAATGGCACTATCTAAAGAACTACAACTACAACAGGGTTATCAAAGCCCGATAGAACGCCAAGGTTTCAATCCTCTTCAACTGACTGACCAAACAGATCAACTTGAGCGCAACAAACAGGTTGAGCTTTCTAATATCCAAGCAGAAGGAAGTGCAATCAATGAAACCGCAAAACTGCAAGATCTTGCCAATCGTCTTAATCTGGAAGAAAGCGCCAAGGCTGTTCAATTCTCTGAAACCTTAGGCAAGGTTGTTCAAGCCGGTGTTGAAATGTATGCCGAAGCTGGCATTCAACGTGGCATGAATAAGGCCCTGGACGCTGGTGCTACCTTTGAAGAGTGGCAAGAATACACTGAAAGCCTAAACCGAGCCAAGCTTGGTGATGCAGCTATGCAGATTGCTGCCAATGATTCCCTTGCTAAAGGTGAACCATTTGAAGTAGCAAACCTGTATAAGAAGCTTGGTCATTATGAAAAGATCGGCTTTAGTCGTGCAATGGCTAAGCAGGCTGGTGATGCCTATAAACCTTGGCTAGAAGATCAACTTCAAAGCAATAACACTCTTCAGATTCGCCTGAGTGATGGCACTGTCTTTACTCCGGCTGATTCTAAGGGAGATCCTATTAAAACTGCTCAAGCTGTTCGGGCACTAAACTCGGAGTTTTATAAGCAGTATGGTCTTGTAGGCGTTAACAACACACTTCTTAACGAGCACGCCTTCCCTTCAATGCGGAAAGCCCGCAGCGAAGTAATTAGTGAAGCTCGGTTTCAATTTGCTCAAGAAGAGTCCTTTAAAGCACGAGAGCTTGCTGACTCAGAGCTGCTAGTCGATAATGACGGTTTGGCTTGGGTTAGGCGTATGGCTGCCACTGTTGATGCTCGGGGCAATCACCTTGGAATGCGTGGTGCTTGGACAGAGTTTTGGAAACACCTTGGTAACCTTGATAAGGCAGGTGAACTGACTCTGGACCGGTATAACTCAATCAAAGGCCAAATTGATCCAGAGTCCAATAAAACTGTGGGGGAACGTTGGAATACTCAATTCCTGGCTTTTGACAAAGAACGTGCTGCTAATGCACGTGCTAACTTTGCTGCTGATGAAGCTGACCGTGAAATGCTTGCCAAACAAGGTGAGCAGCAGCTAGAAAACTACTTCCGTGATAACCCTGATGAAGCCACTGAGGCCAATGTCAAGGGTGCTCAACAGGAGTTCTTCAATAAATATGGTAGAGAGAGTTCTTATTTAAAGAACCTTGAGTCTACTTACGGTATGGATGCTCGGGCTAAGGACGAACTAAATGATCGTTTTGAAAAGCTTGCTGAGCAGAATCTTCTTACTACTGAACAAGTAGCTCGTGCACCTTGGGACATTCAAACCAAGTGGATGGATGCTGCTAAGAAACAGGAAGCCAGCAGAACTGCAACCTTTAAAACCCAACTCAAAGCCATTGAGAATCACGTTAAAACTGATCCTCGTGTAAAAACTTCTCCTGATGGTTCTACCAGCGGGATGGCAACTCTTGTGATTGGTGAACTTCAAGCTAAGTTCAATCGCAAGGTTTCTGAGTATGTTGGTGCTGGCATGAGTCAAACTCAAGCCGCTAACCAAGCAGTTGCTGAGGTAATGTCTGAATTTAAGACTGACCCTCGTTATGCAATGAATAACATGGGTGAGTTTTCTAACTTCACTCTTGGCACTGCTAAAACCTCTGCTGCTATTAATCTAAAACTTAATAAGATTCGTGATTCTATTACCGGTGGCGGTAAGGCGTCGCTTAACAAGAAGCCTGGTCTTATCTTCAATGCTGCAGAACTGACTGCAATGGAAGACAAGTACGGTGAAGCCGGTTGGAAGATGCCTTTGGAAGCTCAATACTGGGGATCTAAACTTGGTATTAGTGGACTTGAAGTTATCAACCGTCAGCGTGAAGCTGCTGGTATGCAACCTTTGATTACTCCTGCTTCTTTGGAAGTAGCTAATAAAGCTATGTCTGCTCCAATGCAGTCACTACTCAATCGTCTTCCTACGTATAACCGCTCTGTACGGGCTTTGGGCAGCATGGGAAGCTTTCAGCCTGCTATGGTACCCAAAGGGTTTGGAATGACCATACAGAAGGCTGCAAGGGCCAATGGCATTGATCCTGCTATTCTTACTGGTATTCTTGAAGTTGAATCTAATTGGCGTGATGATATTATCTACGGTAGAACAAAGTCTGAAGCTGGCGCCAGAGGCATCGCTCAAATCATGCCAGAGTATCATCCTGGTGTAAACTATGACGATCCCATTGCAAGCATCAACTACGCAGCTAAACACCTTAAGGGTTTGATTGCAGCTACTGGTGGTGATGTTAATCGTGCTATTCAAGCTTATAACGCAGGTCTAGGTGGTATTGGGAAGTCTCAAGAGAACAGGAAGTATCTTCCTTTGGTTCTTAAATCGGCTGCTAAGTACGGCTACGGTCAAGCTTGGCGTGATCCCGCAACCATGCGACCTTCTGTTGTTTATAAGATTGGCAACCTGGGATATGGATCTACGGGTCCACATCTTGATGTAAAACGTGTTGAAAGGGGTACGTCTAAGACTACCGGTTCTGTTCAGATTAAACCCGACGAAGTTGATTCCTTTGTTGAGGTTAATGTGAATGGTAAGTGGAAACCTCTTTCTAAAGGAACTACTCTGACTGATGCTGAAGCACGTCATCGTGCACGGGGTTCATACGGAGTAGATTATGCAGCCCCTGCTGGTACGCCAGTGAGGTTGAAAAATGGAGCACAAGTCGTTGATACGTTCAAAGGTCACGAGGGCACAGACCATGTTATCATTGAACTTCCCGATGGCAGACGGTTCCAATTCTTACATGGTACAAAAGTATAACAATGTACAATCCTTACGAGGACTTCAACGCTAAGGATGAGCCTTTAAGCGATGATATTAAAAATCAACTGCTTCAAGATAAGGCTCAATCCGAACAAACTGTTATGAATATGAAGGCAGCCGAACAGCAGGCTGTCCCTCAAACTGCTGCTACTCCTGGTACGCCCACTAAGCAGCAACCGGCACAAGCTAAACAAGAAGAAGCTGAACCTAAAGATGCAGGGGATTATGCCCGTGATGTTCTGGAAGCAGGATTAGCAGTACCTACTGGCACTGTTGATTGGGCTGTTGACTTGTACAACGTCCTTCCTACTCCTGATCTTCCTAAGATCCCTAAGTTTAAGAACGAAGTATTCCAAGCTGCACGTGAAATCTCTTCCTTTGTAGTTCCTACTGTCCTTATTACACGTGGTTTAGGCGGGGCAGCTTCGGCTGCCAATGCCAAAGTCAAGTGGGAGATGGGTAAGAATGCATTGGTTAAGTGGTTGGGTGAAGCTGGTATTGCAGCTGGTTCTGGTGCATTTGTTGATGCCACCAATAAACTGAACGAAACTGACGATAACCTGCAGGGTAGTCTGAAAAAGATGTTTCCTAAGACCTTTAGCTGGATCTCTGATGATTGGGCTACCGTTGATGGAGATTCCCCTGATGTGATTCGTGCTAAGAACATCAATGAAGGTGTTGGTCTTGGTATCTTTACTGACCTTTTGGTTGGTGCTGGCAAGCTTCTTCGTGCTACACAAAAGACAAAGGAAGCTACTAACTTCATCCCCATGGATGAGAAAGCAGTTAACTTCAAAAAGCAACACGAAACTGGAACAGTAACAGCAGAAGATGAAGTCCTTGAATCAGCAGGTCGTCGGGAAGAGATTCTTGATGAACGAGCTGATTATGGTATTGCCAACAATAAAGAAGGCGCTTACCTTGGTATCCACGATGTATTCGATGTTGAAGAGGCTGGTGTACGTGGTGTGGATCCGATGGGCGTCGTTGGTGCTGGCATTGACCAAGTGCGGATTGCTAAGAATTATGGAACCGTTTATGGACGACTTCGTAATTTTATGTCTGAGCCTGCTGCAAAGTATGTGCTCAGAACTGCTGATCCAGCTACCTTTGATGAAGTAGATCAATCACTGAAGCAAGCGTTTGATTCTGCTGGTAAATACAAAGTAATGCTTGGTGATGAAGCCACCATTACTTATAAAGATGTAGTTGCAGAAGGTGACAACCTTAGCAAAGTTCTTCTGGATCCTCGTATGGATGTAGAGGAAATGAAGAAGGTTTTTACCGAGTTCTCTGATACCGTTGATGGTACTGAGCGTCTTTCTGTCGGTACTCGTGGTGACATTGCCTTTGCAGGCTCACTGCAAGCTCTTCGTCAGCTTCGTGATGAATACATCAACCTGGATACTGTCCGTGCTCAGGGTTACCTGGCTACTTCCTTTGCTGGTCAAATCTCTGACCTTGCAGAGGGTGCTCGTCTGATGGATGGCACTGCTGCCATTGAACGTGCTCAGGAACAGATCCTGGATAAGGTTGAGTATCTTACCATTGTTCAAGGCCGAGCTAAGCAGCTGCGTGGTCAAGGGCTGAATAGCCTGAAGCAAATCTATGCTCATCTTAATGAGAAAGATTTTACCAAGGTACAGAATATGGTTGATAGCTTCAACGAAACCAAAAAGGCTACTGACCAAGAAATCATTGATCGCGCTAAGCGTACTGTTGATACTCTGCGTCAAGTATCTAAGGAGCGTCCTGAATATCTAGTGCCGTTGCAAATGGCATGGGAGTTTACGGATGGTAACATTGATACCATGGCTAAGCTGAACAGGTATGTTGATCAAAGTCTGGGGGACTGGTTCCCTAAGTTTTTTGTTGACGGCAATCCTGAGATGCCTAACGTCATTGTGCAGGGCATGTGGAGTAACATCTACAACTCTGTGCTTACCTCTGTGTCTACCCCACTGAAAGCTGGTTTTGCTAACGCAGCTCTGTTGCTTGAAAAGCCTATCACCGTTCTTGGTGGCGCTGTTATTGGGGGTGATGTTAAGACACTGAAGCGTGGGTGGTATCAGTATTCGGCGTTTGTGGACACCTTCCAGAAAGGTCTGAAGCACATGACCGATGTGTACCGTAAAGCTGCTAATGATCCGACTTCTGTTGGATACATTATGCGGGATGACCTGGTTAAGAAGAATGAGCAGACAATGGATATTCTCCATTCGTATGCTATGGCTTCTCAGCAACGTGGTAACGAAGGTCCAATGGCTCTGTACCACAAAGCTGAGGCTCTTAACGACATGGCTAACAACCCCTGGCTTCGTTTTGGTGCTAATGCTATGACGGCACTAGACGGTTTTGCAAGGGCTATGATTGCTAACGCTGAGTCACGTGGTAGGATCTACGACAAGTTCATTGATGGTGGTCGAAAGCTTGATGCTGATGGCATTAAGAAAGCTTTAGATGATCAATACAATGAGATGTTTGATTCCACCGGTATGATCACCAACAAAGCTGTTGATTATGCCAGCCGTGAGATTGCTATGAACCTTGACAGTCCTGCTGTTGATGGTTTGTCTCGCTTGATTGAGCAGTATCCTGCTATGAAGCCGTTCCTGATGTTCCCCCGTACTTCGGTGAACATTCTGGATATGGCTAATAAGCACAGCCCTATCTCCATCTTTGCGAAAGAGTACAACGAGATTGCCTATAAACCTCTTAGCAACTTTACCATTGATGAAGTAGAATCTATTCTTACCAAGCGTGGTCTACCCGTTGATGAGAATATGATGGATACCTTCAACACCCTTCGTGCTGAGGTACGTGGTCGTAAAGCTGTTGGTACTATTACCATGATGACTGCTGCAGGTATGTTCCTGAACGGTGGTCTGCGTGGTAATGGTCACTACGATAAAGAACGTAACCGTGTTCGTCAAGAGCTTGGTTGGAAACCTCGTACGTACAAAGGTTGGGACGGTAAGTGGTATAGCTATGATGGCCTTGGTCCTATTTCTGACTTCCTGGCTTTGACTGCTGATGTGATGGACAACTTTGATTCCATCACCGAGAATGATCTTGAGACTACCATTAACAAGCTTGGCTTTATCATTAGTGGTAACCTGACCAACAAATCCATGCTTGCAGGTATTGAGCCAATGAACGATGTTCTGGCTGGTAACCCTGCTGCGTTGAACCGTTGGGCCGCCTCTTTTGCTTCTTCCCTTGCACCACTATCTGGCGCACGTAATGAACTTGGTCGTCTTATGGCGCCTTCTCTGCGTGAGTTGGATATGGAATTTACTCAGCTTCTCCGTAACCGTAACAAGTTCCTTGATGTTGTTGATTCCAAAGGTGCATTGCCTGATAAGCACGATTGGATTGATGGTACTAAAGTTGGATACCCTGAGAACTTCTTTGTACGGGCATGGAATGCTGTGTCTCCTATGAAGGTGTACGAAGGTCAATCGGCTGAACGTCAGTTCCTGCTGGATATTGAATACGACTCCCGCCCAAGCTTTAACAAGAGTACCAAAGGTGTGGAATACACTCCCAAGGAACGCTCTGAGTTGTTCTCTTTGATGGGTCAACAAGGTTACTTTAAGCGTGAATTAAACCGTATCATGCAAGGTACTGATGCTCAAATGTGGCGTGAATCTATTAAGACTGAACGTGGTAATGGTTCCCGCATTGATCCTAATCAATGGATGAACCTGTATCGTCAGATTGACGTTGCTTTGGATCGCGCTAAGCGTATGGCTGAGGTACAACTTAGCAACAGCAATGAAGTAATGCGTCGTCAATACGAACAAGGTCTTGATAAAACCTATCAGCAGCGTGGTGTTTCCATTCTGCAATGGCAAAATAAATAGACTAATCCACCAATTTCCAACTACTTACTAGCGTAATGGCTGTAACTGAAAACTTTTACACAGGGAATGGTTCTACCACTTCCTATTCGTTCACTTTCCAATACATTGACGAGGATGACATTAAGGTAACTCTTAATGGCACTCTTACAACTGCATACACTCTTGCCAACGCTACAACTGTCTTGTTTAACTCTGCTCCTGCTAATGGAGTGGCTATTAGGATTTATCGGGACACAAATACTGATAGCTTGAAGTCTACATTTTTTGCTGGTTCCGCTATTCGGGCACAAGATCTTAATGAAGACTTCTTGCAGAATAACTATGCTGTCCAAGAAATCCAAAATTATACTTGGGATAACGAAACTCAAACCATCCATAGTGATGAGCCGTGGGTTAGTTCTGATTCGCAAATTGCAACTACCGCTGCTATTGATGCACGGTTCCAGGATGAACTGAATGAGACCATCACCTCGGCTGAGGTTTGGCCGGATAATGATGATACCGTAGCTACGACTGCTGCTATTGATAACCGAATTGATAGTAAGATTGATGCTGCTATCACTGGTGATATTGGTACAGATGGCACTGGTATTACGGTCACCAATGATGGTGATGGTACGATTACTCTTGGCCTTGGTACTGGTACGATTGATCTTGATCGTATCAAAGACGAAGACATTCTTACCTATGCTGAACAGAACGCTGGTTCTCCCTCTTGGGATAGTGATGGTCGCATTGCTACAACCTATGCAGCTGCACGTCGGTTTGATACCCTTGTTCAAACTTCAACTCCTGTTGGAACTAACTGGGCAGTTGGTAAGACCTGGCTTCAAAATGATGCTAACCTGACCCTTTCTGTTTGGAACGGTTCTGCGTGGCTTGGTATTGCTTCTGGTGGTACGTTTACTAACCAACCCAAGGTTGTTTACGTGGATGCTACTGCTGGTGATGACAACAATGATGGTCACCGTGTTAGCCGTCCTAAGGCTACCATTAAAGCTGCTGTTAACCAGATCAATGCTGATGCAGCTTATGGTGAAGGTTCTGTAGTTGTTGTGGCTCCTGGTGTTTATCAGGAAGTAGCTCCTATCGACATTACCAAAAAGGATGTGTCGATCATCGGTCAAGCTCTTCGTAGCTGTATTGTTCACCCGACTGCTGCCACTGAAACCAATAGCCTGTTCCGCCTTAACAGCGGTTCTTACATCGCTAACCTTACCCTTACGGGTATGAAGGCAAGCGGTACTCGTGGTAACAGTACCATTGATAATGATGCTACCTACGGTCTGCCTGAGAACCAAGGATGGAACTTCTCCTTCTATCCTGGGGCTATGATTTATAAGTCTCCGTATATTCAGAATTGTACTAACTTCTCTGATTCGGAGATTAATAACAGCAGCCTTACTCCTCATACTCCTGCTGGTGGTGCTGGTGGTGATACCGACTCTGCCATGACTGGTGGTGGCTTGTTGATTGATGGTTCTACACCACACTCTACCAGTCCACTTCGGTCCATGGTGTGTGACAGCTATACTCACGTTGGTCTTGATGGTCCTGGTATCCTGGTTACCAACAACGGTTACTGCCAAGCAACTAGCAGTTATTCCTTCTTTACCCATTACCACATCAAGTGCCGTAATGGTGGTCAGGCTAACCTGGCTGCTTCTACCACTGACTTTGGTCGGTATTCGCTCGTGGCTGATGGTCGTTCCCAAAACGCTATCTTTACTGCTACTACGACTGCTCTTGCCAACAGTGGATCCACTACGTTTACCATTGGTGCTCCAACTGCTGGTAGTCCCTGGCATGGTACTGCTACCCGTCCTCAAAGCAATATGCTTGTTGACATTGGGGGTAATACCTATCCAATTCTGTCTGCTACAGCAGCTGGTGCTGGTTGGACTGTAACCATTAGCCGTCCTGATCCTGCTAATAAATCTAACAACCTTGGTCTTAATGGATCGGTTGCAGGTGGTTCTGCAGTTTCTTTCTATCTTCGTTCTATGATCGCTTCTAGCGGTCACACGATGGAGTATGTCGGCTCTGGTACTAACTATACCGCTCTTCCTGAAAACGGTGGTGTACCTATTGAAGCCAATCAAGTTATTGAGTTGAACAACGGTAAAGTTTGGGCTGCTATTACTGACCACAACGGTAAGTTCAAGCTTGGTGATACGCTGACAGTTGATCAACAGATTGGATTTGTTACTATTCCATCTGGTTCGATTGCATTTGACCTTGCATCTGACCTTAACCCACAGCTTGGTGCAAACCTTGATGTTCTTAATAGGACTATCTCTAGTAGCACTAATAACGTAAGGATTGATGATACTTTAGAGGTTAATGCTGGTAGTGCTGGAACCCCTGCTATTACATTTAACGGCGATACTAACACCGGTATCTATAGTCCTGGTGCCGATCAAGTAGCCATCTCAACTAATGGCACTGGGCG
>Ga0129338_1370777_pt1 | contig 10211 bp, 4 predicted proteins | sample CPB6_02_RNA2_FD_109914 | JGI IMG/M metagenome (GOLD analysis project Ga0129338, IMG submission 109914) | Freshwater to marine salinity gradient microbial communities from Chesapeake Bay, USA - CPBay_Sum_0.6_0.2_RNA2 (Metagenome... | ecosystem: Environmental > Aquatic > Marine > Coastal | place... | reverse complement strand
GAATTTATTCTATTTTTATTATTGTTTTTTATTTTTAATATTTAAATGTTGACTTCATTTCACATTTAAAGAACAATCAAAATTAAAGCAAGATACACGTATAGGAAATGACCATAGGTTGTGTTATCATCAGTAGTTACAGTAGTTGTATTTGTAATATCATCAGTAGTTACAGTAGTTGTATTTGTAGTAGTTGAAGGTGTTGGGACAGTGGCTGGTGTTGGTGTTGGTGGAATCAGCTATTTTCTAGCAGAATATATTCCTTGACCATTTGCTAAAATTGTAACTGATGTAGAGTCACTAGAAATAACCTCAAGGCTATTATAAGCTGCTTTATTTGTTGAATTATTAATGGATCCGTCAATTGGATTAATCCACACTGGTTCTAAATAGTATTTGGTAGTATCAACACTTTATTTCAAACCTAATTTTATGGTCATTGGAGTTTCATAATCATAACCATCAGTTCCATTAACTTAGTTAAGATTACTATCATAGAAGTTAAGCTGGGTTAGTAAAGTTGATAAAGAAGCTGTATCTACGTCAGGGCATATAGAGTCAACTACTGTTATCAGTTGAACATAAGATGCTGTATCAAACAAACTTGATTTAGCTGGTATTATAATAGATGCTCCTGGAATAGACACTAATCCATCAGCTGTAATTGTCTATGGGTTTGTTGCTAATAAACGTCTTGTTTTTATTAATTTAGTAAATGATGTTGCAATTCCTTTTGTACTAAACTTAACTGATGTAGGATTTAATGGATTATTTACAAAGGAAGAATAGGAAACTTAGGTAATCAAATCTCGGACACTTTAATAAGCAGAGTGTCTTGTGTCGTTATTTGTAAAATCTACAGTAAGTAGTTATGCATCACTTATAGTCTAAATTGTATCTAATAAAGCCTAGGAAGTTGATAAATCTCTAACTTTACCTTATATTAGAGTATTCAAAATTGCTGATTTTACGTTATCAAGGTTTTATTATGAAGCAGGAGTTAATTTAATAACAGCTTAAACATTCTTTAATTAATTAGTTAGTTAATCAGGGGGTAAAGTTTAAAGTATTTATACTTAGTGACCAATTAAATTTTATAAATTAACTAATTAATCTGGTGTATTACAGAATTATCCAACAAAACCTTAATTACAAGAACAAGTTTTTATATTTAATTTTGTATTTAAAGCACAGTTACCATTTCCATTACATTATCCAGTAAAACCACATAAATCCGTTGTAGTAGATTGAACTTATTACATTTACATCACTAACATTGATAATATATATTCCATTTCATAATTTGTTGAAGTAGGACTAATAAAATCAAGGGGATTAATTGTTCCAAGATTAAAACAATTTCCATATTTAGTTGATTTATATACAATAGAATTATAGTTAAATGTATAAGAAGCAAGTGAATTAGAGTCTGCTGGAGTATATTTATAAACCATCATCACGATAGGTTAACTTCCAATATGAAGTGGGAATTAAACAGTAACTCCATTTTAAGTTGAATTTAAATCAAAACGGTTATTACTACCACTTATGAGTTCACCAACAGTACCAACCAAAAGCGTTTAATTATCAGGTTAAACTTTAATCCAATAATTCGTTAAATCTGTTGGATTAGCAGTCTAAGTAGTTGTAGTTGAATTATCGTAAACACCGATAGTCTACGAACCTCTGGTAACCTAATAATCTTCTCTAAGTACAAATGGAATATAACCAACTGTATCAGGGGCATCTGCATTTTAGATTGTGTATCTCAACAAAATAGCAAGAGATTCTTTATCATCTGCTATTATATTTGTTGCTCTTTATAAACAATGAGCCATTAAAGTAATTGAATTTCCATCTTATACAAAATCTCCATCATGAAGAAGAAGGTCGTTAATTAAACCATCATATTACCAATCCAACATTTCTTTAGTTTTATGTTAAATCATAGCTTGAGCTACTAATTACTATGGATCATGAAGAAGAAGGTCGTTCATTAAACCGTTATATTACTAATCCAACATTTCTTTCATAGCTTGAGCTACTTATTACTATGGATCAATAGATCCACCAAGCATTCTTCTTGCATTGTTTAAAGCAGATGTACCAGTTGCTGGTGTATATGAAGCAGTAGTCATTAATTTTTTAGCTTAAAATACAGGATCAAAGAAATAATCTGGGTCAATAAAATCAAGGAATGGGTCAAGAGCTTATGTAGTATTCATTGTATTAATAACTTATTATAGACCAGATGAAGAAGTAACCGAAGCAAGTTCACTAGCTAAGGTAGTATTTGTTTTACTAAGAGCTTAGATCTACTAGAAAGTATGACATTACCATCCTTCTGTTGGTTCAGTTTATGCTTAGGAAGCGGAGATAGCCTTTCTTGCTAACAGGGTTATTTCAAGTGGGTCTCCTAATTATGCATAACTAACAACACTCCACTCAACATTATCGATGACATTTCTATATGTTCCATATTGTGCGAATGGATCAGGTAATGTAAAATCAAGTGAGTTCCAAATCTCTAAAGTTGATAAAACATTTGGTGACTTATTAGGGTAATCCTTTGGAGCAACAGTTTTACCGTTTGTTTTTTGAACATATTAATAAACAAAGTCAATATTGGTCACAAATTCATTGATTTCTTAATGAGTCAAGTTAGACATTAATTGTGTATTCAATTAGAATATTTAAGCATTGAATGTTAGATTTTAGGTATCTAAAAGAACTCTATTTTAATTATCAAGTAAAAAGGCCTAATATCTTAAAAGTGAGTCATCGTTGGCTTAAGTATTGAGAGTTGTAATAATTTAATCAACTTTGGCTATTTAATCAGCAGTTGTAACCTCTGGTAAAGCTTGGATTGTAGCTATGAAGGCTGGTGCTGGAATTGCAGACATATAGGAAGAACAATCAAATTGGCCAATTGGTATCACTTTAGCTGTGATGATTTAAACAGCATATATTCCAGGACTTCCTGTAGAAATTGTGATGAACTAACTATCAACCATAACCAATGAGAGAGATTGATAATTAGGATCACTAAAGGATGTCGAAAGTTTATTAGCAGAATTAATCCAAACAGGTTAGTAGAGTTGTCCAGGTTAAGCTGCAACAACTATTGGTAATTTAAGTAAAATAAGATTTGTATTATCAACAGTATTATCGGCAGTAAATAATTTAAAAGCATTTGTAGCAAGACCAGTAACTGTCGTTAAGGAATTATATTAAAGGGCGTTAGTATTGGCGACGTCTGCTTTTGCATGACCTACTGGAATCAAAGCATAAGCATTTGGGTGAGAAGTATCTCCAGGGATTGCTGCTGCATTATATTTGTAGTAGATTCTATTACTACGAACAACAACAAATGTTCCTGAGTTGGCTGCATGGAATAAAATTTTATTTTAATCAGCTGACATTACTTTAGCATGAGTTGGTACTAATTTATTTCCATGCACTTAAAGTACAGTAAAGTTATACTCCTCATGTGTCCAACTGTTAGTAAAAAGAATTGGTAATTCGACTTCGAATCCTTTTGTAAAATCATAAATTGGATGACCAGTACTATCAACGAAAAAAACTTTAACAAAGGCAGTCATTTGATCGAATTAACAAAAATCAATATCACTAAAGAGAATATTAGAATAATATGAGAGACCTATCTTACCATCAACTTAAACGACAGAATGTTCGGAACATAATGTTAATACAGGGCCTTAGATAGTAGTAGCTACGTTAATGATATCATTACCATATATGCTTATAGTGCTGTCGTTATTTTTGAATGATGGATCGGATGCTTAGACCAATTTAAATGAAGCTTAAGGAATTGTTAAATTGACTTAAGATGAATTGTCTATCATAGAGAAAAGATGATTATAAGCCTATTTCATAAAATGGTGTCTTCCATTAGGAAGTTCAGGTAAATCTGAAATATCTTAGGAATTCAATAAATAGGCATTTGCAATGTTAGCATAAAGTTATGCAATATCGGTGTTTATTTTACAATCTAAAATATCAGTTGATGAGAGTATTAATTAATTAAGTGAGGTATAAACATCATCAATCTCATTATTTGATGGAGAAGCAAATAGGAAGAGACTCTATAAAACTTTTAATCTTTAGTCTAAGCTATTTCCTTTTAAGTTCGTTAAATTAGAAAGTTGGTGAATGTACTATCTTTAAACATCAACAATATCCTAATCTAAACAAAAGAATCCACCATAACCCATAGTACATGAACATCTAGTATATTAAGATAAAGTGTTATCATCACAACTTCCATAGAAATCCCCATTGCATTGGTTAGAAGCAACAAATCCACAAAAAGCTGAACTTGTAGTATTAGGAAGTGCACTAAGTTAGTTAAGTAAAACTGTTTAGAGTTATTACTCAGCTTATCCAGTTGGAATTTAAGTAAGTAAATCGATAGAAACTACACCTGGTTATTATTGAACTGCGTAACTTCCTGGACCATTGACTACTATTATTACCCAATCATCATCATATTAAAGAACATCAAGATATCTATATGCATCTACTGAAGTATCAGTTGAAACAACTTCTGGATCAGTCGAAGTATTAATCCAAACAGCTTACGGTACTGAGAAAAGATCAATTGGAGTTACTAGTTTGAGCTTGAGTCTAACTAGTTAACTGGTATCTTAAATATTAAAATTCTAATTATTAGAAGTCTAAAATGCTAAAGAGGTGATATTGGTCTTCAATTAAGTAAGAACGCTTTTACGAGAAGTAACAACAGTAGTGTATGTAGAACCTTAACCAGCTTTATGATTAGTTGGAATATATGCTGATGAACCAAATGCTGCAGCATCGATATTAGAATCTTAAATAACTTTTGTAGGAACAACAGCAATAGCATAAAAACCGTATTCTTGTACATCATTAGAAACGGTTGTTGTGAAACTCATTGAAACAGTTGTATCATCAAATTATGGTGGGTATAAAGTGTATGCTGGACCTCCATTAGAGAATGTTGTTATAACACCAGTTGTTGCATCAATACTTGCAGCAGCATAAGCATAATTAACTTAACAAAGAAGTGGAGCTTTTAAGTTAATGTTAATTGTAACTGTAGTTTAATATGCTGTGAAGATACCAGCAGTTGCACTCAAAGAAACTTTAACAATATTTGAGGCTAAGTTATTTGTAAGAACAGTAGGCCACTATGAGTCTAATTATTAGACAAAATCGAGTCTATTTACTGCACCTGTATTTCCAGAATCAACACCTGTAGGAGCTGCTAAAGTAAGTGATGGAACAATCGTAGGAAGGCCAATTAAATCAATGCCTGCAGGAGGAACAGCTTAAACTGCATAAATACCATTTTAATTAACCCAAGCACTAGCGAAATTCGTTGTAATATCTATAGCCTAAAGTCCGACAAGAGGAGAGCTTAATATGAATATTGTTCCATCTGATCTTAAAAGTGCTAATTCTAAACTGCAACTAGCTTCATTGAAATTCAATGGGAGTGGGATTTTAAGTTCAATTATATTAGTATTATCCTAGATATTTACTGGTTTATTCTACTTTAAGAATTCTATTGAAACTGCTGTAGTAACAATATCTGGCTAATTGGTTGACACATTAGAAATAACAACTTGATAATTATTGGAAATTGCTGAATGGGTCGATGGAATTAATGCTTCTCCAACTGTTGCACTTCCGAATTTTTAAATACTAAGACATGTGATACCAAAGTAACCATCGTATTCTGAATCGAAAACAACATGAGTGTTGTTGTAACTTTCGATTTTTATACTTACTGATGTATCTAATCTAAGAACAACTGGTCTTTGAGTTTGATAATTAAGTGTTTTAGTTAATGGAATTTCAAAACGATAAGGATACCTTGAGTTACTTTAACCGTCAGAATTTAAGTAATATACTTCACTGTCTAAATTTCCGAGTTTCCAATTTTTATTTAATGTTGAGTCCCGAATACTTAATATAGTAAAACTAGGTGATGTTCCTGAAGTGAGAGTCCTTCGTGCTTAGTAAATAACTCGAGAGTTCAAACTCAAAGCACTTGTTGAAGTAGAATTGACGGATTGTGAGACTTAAACAGCATAACTACCTGGACCTGAAACTAATATAGTAAAATAAGCTGATGCAACTGGTGATGTTTGAGCTGGTGTACAACTAACTAATTAAAGTAATTCATAAGCTGTACCAGTTTAAGTAGAAGTTTAAATTGCATTATTTTAGTCAAACCAAACAACTTAGTAATTTTTAATAGGTAGGTTACAGTTATCAGTGTTAATGTCTAGTTGAATAAGATTAAATAAATCAGTTTAAACTCCAGAAATAGTTGCTATTCCTGTTACTATATTTGCTAAAGTAGTCGTTTATGTTGTAATAGCAGAAGTGGATAATTAAGGATGTTAAACAGGAACATGCATATGAGCAGAACCATCTGTTGCAGTTATTTTTTGGATGTTATCAATGTTTATTGCATAACTTCCTGGTGCATTAACAGCAAATGTAGCTGTTGAATCTGAATATTCTAAGAATTATATATTCTTATTGGCAGCATAAGTAACTCCATCAGAGTTCATTTTAACAGGATAAATAATTTAAGTATCAAGAGGTGGATAGTGTAGTGGAACATTAAGAGTAATATATTTACCACTATTAGTTGCATCAGTAAATGAAACGGAGTATACATGTGATGGAAGGATATTATCATGATTTATGGAAGTTGTAATAGTTGTACCTGTGAATTCAGATGGTACTAAAATATTAGGGGTTGTATCTGGGGCAGTAAGTGTTTGATCTCCGGTAACTAATGTTGATTTAGATCTAACTGCATATGTTCCTGGTTAAGTTACAGAGAGTATAATATTTTGTTAATCTAAATTTTCTAAATATATAGTAGCTGTTGTAGCAACAGTAGCAGTTTAACCTGAAATCGAAACCACTTCAAAAGTGTTTTACGCAAAACTAGCTGAGGATTGAATAGGCATTATAAGTAATAATGGATAAGATTAATAATCAGTTACACTACAAGCATTACTACCACTAGCACAAGATACAGTTACAATTGAACTTGATGCTAAATTTAATATAGTAGGTTAAGTTGAGGAAGCAACTTCTGATATCGATAAAGTATCACCTGAACCTAAAATTAAAGCCTTAGGAGGGAATAGGAAATTAGTAGGATTTGATGCTGCTTAAACCACTGATTTATAACTATCAGCGGTAGTTATTGCATAGATTCCTGGATCAGTAAGTTAAATAACAGCATTAGTTTTGCTTATAGATAATATTGAATATTAGATGGTGGTAAGAGGAGTTGAAGAATATTTAGTTGAATCGGATTAACTCACTGGTAAACTCACAACACTCAGCGAAGGTAGTTCCCATAAATTTTGACTGTTCTATCTTAAAGCAACTTCTACAATAATAACTCCCGTATATCCAGCATCTGCTGTTACTGAAATTCTAGGTGTCAATAATGTATCGAAAGTATAAATATTTAAAGTATCTGGTATGATAGAACTATCTAAATATTAAGCTTAAACAGTAGGAGTATTTCCATCATTCTATTTGTAAACATTTAAAATTGAATTGGCTGAAAAGTCAGAGAAACCAAGATTGGAAGTTGGTGGAGTTGCAGTACCTTTAATGTAAGTTTTACCTACTTAATAGTATCCATCAGCCTTAACAGTTATAACCATCCAATTTTAGTTATATGGATCGGTATAAATATCTACATCTGGAGATATTCTTGTAATATCTTATGAAGTTCCAGTACCATCGAAAGCAGTCTCATAAGCCTACAAATAAAAGTTAGTTAGAACAGTAGCAGTATTCGCTTTGATTCTAATTTATACTGATTCACTTGGACCTAGACCAGTCACTTGAATTCTACTTCCTTCAGGTTAAATGACTGATGTTGCACCTGTTGCTAAACTTATGGATATAGGACTGGATGAATCGACATATATATATGCAGAACCATCTGAGACTTATCTCTATGCTAATTATACCAATTACACACCATAGGAACCAGTTCCAGAAACTGGAAAGTATGCTATTTAATTTGTAGTTGCATCTAAATATGTAAGTACAGCTAAAGTTTAAATAGCACCATTAGAACTTATAGAAACAGCCTATAGTTAAGTTGTGAAAGGGTCTATTGTATCTTTCAAAGCGACAACTAAGGCAATAGGATGATTAGGATCATTTGATGTTTAAACGTTGTTTAAACTATCTGTGAATGTTAATGTAGTTATTTTTGAAATCAATTGATTTGTAAGGGCGAATGAAGGATCAGTTGCATAATTTGTTAAACTTAATGTATACGATTAAGCAATTGATGAATGTGCAGAAGGTATAGATGCCTTTGATCCGGCATAAAGGAATTTTGAATCGATTAAAGTAACTTAATCAAACTAGACAGCGTATGCATCATTATTAGATGTAGAAGGAGCAGTGACTGAAAATGTAATTAAATTGTTAGCATCATCAACACAGATAATTTAAACACTACCTGCAGTAGGTGGAGTTATTGTTTTTGTACTCCTATCCACTTTTATTATTTTGAGAGGAAATCCATTAACTTATTATTTTAATGGAACAGTCACTGTAATAGGATAAGTACTTGATGGGAAACTGTTAACAGGTTAACTATTTAAATCTTATGGATTAATTAAGTATGAATCTGTGGCAAATAGTTAAGAATCAGGATAGGAACTAACCGAACCATATCCTAATGCCTTTACAGTCAAAGATGAGCTAGGTACATATAAAAATAGCGGAACGTTAGAATCAGTAATGCGCTTATAATTTCGAGTAACTTAAATAGCATAAGATCCTCCTTATGGAACCTAGATAAGAAATGCATTATCAGCCACTATAAAACCAGTTATTACCATTAACTAAAAACCATTAATCAAATTTGTTTAGATATTTCCAGTACTTCCAATACAAACAGCTTAGTAAATATATTAATCACTATAAGCATCCAATAAAGGTAGTTTTAATGTTACTAAATTATTAGTATCAGGTATACCAGTCAAATCATTTGTATAGGATAGAGTAACAATAGGTGTAGCAATGTCTCTTAAATAAGTATTTACCCAATCATGTTGAGATGTAATATCAACAACTGGAGTATTACCATAAACTATAGCAGGGTGAGTTTATGGAACATAAGCATTAGTTGTTAATGTTTAAGCACCTAGAGTTTTACTGGCAGAATAGACATTAAGATTAGGAACTTTCTAAATAGCATATCTACCATCTTGAGTAACACTGATCGTAATCGTACCAGCTACTAAATCATAACAAAGTACAGATGCTGGTGCTGTGGAGGTAGTTGGTGCAAGGGCTATAAGCTTTCCTGATCCATCAATACCAACCTAGACAACTTCATAATTAGTAAAGATATCATCACCTTTATTTACTAAACCAATGGTTATCCAAATAGGATAAGCTTTATCTGTTGTTGATGTAGAGAAACTTAATTCAACTACGTTAGTCACCAATAGAGACTGTGTAGCTAGATTTATTGAAGAAACTGTCGGATCCGAAGGATTGATTGAAATAATTGTTGGACTTAATGTACTTCCAGAATTAGCATTTGGTATGATGGCTTTTGGAGCAACTTCAGTAGATACAGCTGGTCCAGTAATTTATGCTGATGGGACAATACGTACAGCATAGTAACCTATTGTTTAGACTTAAATTGTAACATTCCCATCGGTTGGATTAATACTAACAAGACCCAAATTGGTGTACCTAGGATCAGTATTCTAGTAAGTGTTTGAGATAGTAGAAGTATCCATATCGATATAGACAGCTTCTAGAATCATAGTAGTAGGATCATAAGGTAGTTTAAAGTCTAAAGTTAACTTAATTAAATTATTGGGGTCATTTGGTATTTAAGCACCATCACATGCTACCTAAGTGATTAGAGTGATAAGAGACTCAACTTTGAGGTTCATACACCCTGGATCGTTGTCCATTATTGATACAAGACTGAGTGTGCATTGATCGATATTGTCAGCAATCTATGAGACATGTGCATCAGGAACAAATGCTTGAGGTGCTTTCACAGTGTATTCTGCTACGCTCACAGCATTTCCAGTTATTTAAGCTCCTGATATTGAAAGAGTCAATGATAAAAGTAAAATTAATAAGACCGTATTTGGTTTTTTCATTTTTTTGTAAGTAAAAAT
>Ga0129338_1031704_pt1 | contig 10329 bp, 19 predicted proteins | sample CPB6_02_RNA2_FD_109914 | JGI IMG/M metagenome (GOLD analysis project Ga0129338, IMG submission 109914) | Freshwater to marine salinity gradient microbial communities from Chesapeake Bay, USA - CPBay_Sum_0.6_0.2_RNA2 (Metagenome... | ecosystem: Environmental > Aquatic > Marine > Coastal | place... | reverse complement strand
TGTACTTGGCGGTCTGGTCGCCTGGGCGAATGCCGGGGATCAGGGCGCCACTCTTCTTCAGGTTGTCCGCAGTCTCTTTGCTATTGAAGACCAGGGCCGTGTAGAAGAAACAGAAGAAGATAATGGCGGCCGCATACAAGGCCATATGCAGTGGTTGACCCGGACTGAGTGCGGCCGAGAGGTCCGACAGCCAACGCATGCTCTCAGACCCCGAGCTAAACCACGATGACAACGTCGCGGGGAACAAAATAATGCTGGAGGCAAAAATCGGGGGGATGACACCAGCCATGTTGAGCTTGAGCGGCAAGTGCGATGTCTGGCCTTGAAAGACCTTGTTGCCCACCTGACGCTTGGCGTAGTTCACCAGTATGCGTCGTTGACCCTTCTCGACGAAGATGACAAAGGCGGTTACCAGAACGACCAGTGCAATGATGAGGAGTAAGGCGATGGCTGACAGAGATCCTGTCCGAACCAGTTCGAAGAGCCCACCCAAAGCGTTTGGCAAGCCAGCGACGATGCCGGCGAAAATGATGATAGAAATGCCGTTGCCGAGACCACGCTCTGTGATCTGCTCACCGAGCCACATGAGGAACATGGTGCCGGTGACCAGTGAGACCACTGTCGTAAACCGGAACACGAGCCCCGGATCGACCACCAGCCCAGGCTGAGATTCCAAGGCAACAGAGATGCCAATGGCCTGGACTATGGCCAAGAAGACGGTGCCGTAGCGGGTGTATTGGGTGATCTTGCGGCGACCAGCCTCGCCCTCTTTCTTGAGAGCCTCCAGCTGAGGGGACAGTACGCTGGCCAACTGCATGATGATCGATGCCGAAATGTAAGGCATGATCCCCAGCGCGAACACCGTAAAGCGAGACAAGGCGCCGCCCGAAAACATGTTGAACATGCCCAAGATGCCGCCAGATTGGGACTGGAACAACTTGGCCAACTCAACCGAATCAATCCCCGGAACGGGAATGTGGGCGCCCAAGCGATAGACAACCAAAGCCAGCGCCAAAAACATCAGGCGCTTGCGCAAGTCGGCAAATTTATCGGTCTTGGGCAGCATAAGGATCTGTTCGGTCTTCTAGTCGCTTAGGCAGCAGGCTTGTTCTTGGGGGGCAGCTTGCGTACCTTCTCGACCACCTCGGGAGCGATCACGCTTCCACCAGCGGCCTCGATGGCAGCCTTGGCACCGGCTGTGACGCCCAGACCACGCACAGTAACCTTGCGGGACAGTTTGCCCGACAGAATAACTTTGGCAGCGCGAGCCAGCTCCGAGATCACACCAGCTTGCTTGAGGGCCAGCATGTCGATCTCGTCAATCGGCATGCGCTCGATGTCCGACAGGCGAACTTGCTCAATGAATTTTCCGAAGGGTGCGGTGAAACCCCGCTTGGGCAGGCGACGGTGCATGGGCATTTGACCGCCCTCGAAGCCAACCTTATGGAATCCACCGGAACGGGACTTCTGGCCCTTGTGTCCACGACCAGCGGTCTTACCCAGACCGGAGCCAATGCCACGTCCAACCCGCTTCTTGGGATGCTTGGCGCCCTCAGCGGGTGCGATCGAATTCAAACGCATGGAGTCTTTCATTTCAAACCCTTAAACGATTTGGACCAGGTACTGGACCTTGGTGATCATGCCGCGAACAGCGGGCGTATCCTCAAGAACACGGGTCTGATGCAGCTTCTTCAGGCCGAGGCCAAGAACGGTGGCGCGGTGGTCACTGCGCGTACCGACGGGGCTACGGACTAACTTAACGGTGATGGTTTTCTTATCCATGGCAGTCGCCTTAACTCAGAATCTGCTCAATTGACAGGCCACGCTTGCTCGCAACCTCAGATGGGGTCTGCATGCGCTTGAGGCCGTTGATGGTGGCACGCACCATGTTGTAGGGGTTCGTCGACCCGAGGCTCTTGGCCACAACATCCGTGACTCCCATCACTTCAAAAATCGCGCGCATTGGGCCACCAGCAATGATGCCGGTACCCTTCGCTGCTGGCGAAATCAGAACGGTAGAGGCGCCGTGCTTTCCCGTGACCGTATGGTGGAAGGTGCCGCCTTTGAGCGAGACACGGACCATCTTGCGACGGGCTTCGTCCATGGCCTTTTGAACAGCGACAGGAACCTCACGGGATTTGCCTTTGCCCATCCCGATGCTGCCATCGCCGTCCCCAACCACCGTCAGAGCGGCGAAGCCCAAAATCCGGCCACCCTTAACGGTCTTGCTGACCCGGTTGACCGCAATCATCTTCTCCCGCAGACCGTCATCGCGATCTTCGGTATTTACACGTGCTTGCATTTTTGCCATTGCGATTCCTTCGGTCTTAGAACTGCAGTCCGCTCTCGCGAGCAGCCTCTGCAAGGGCCTTCACACGGCCGTGATAACGGAAACCTGAGCGGTCAAAGGCAACGGTGGTGATGCCGGCAGCTTTGGCCTTCTCGGCAACACGCTTGCCCACCAAAGCAGCTGCGGCAGCGTTGCCACCCTTGCCCGATTGGCCTGACAGTTGCGCACGGATCTCTGCTTCCACAGTCGACGCGCTAACGAGGACCTTGTCGCCGTTCGGGTCGAGGATGGTCGCGTAAATGTGCAGGTTGGTTCGGTGTACCGACAAACGATGCATGCGCAGTTCACGGATTTTGGCCCGTGTCTGACGTGCTCTACGCAGCCTTGCTGTTGTCTTGTCCATGGATCTTGTCCTTGATTCTGGAAATAGGGTTTGTTCGAGAGGCCCGGCTTACTTCTTCTTGGTCTCTTTGATAATCACAACCTCGTCGACATAGCGAACGCCCTTGCCCTTGTAGGGCTCTGGCGGACGATAGGCCCGGACTTCAGCCGCTACCTGGCCAACGCGTTGACGATCAATGCCTTTGATGATGATCTCGGTTGGCGTCGGAGTCTCAGCCTTGACGCCCTCTGGGAGTGCATGGTCCACGGGGTGAGAGAATCCGAGCACAAGGTTCAAACTCTTGCCCTGAGCGGCGGCCTTGTAGCCCACACCAACCAGGGAGAGCTTTTTCTCGAACCCTTTGGAAACACCCGTCACCATGTTGCTGACCAGCGCACGCAGCGTGCCGCTCATGGCTTTTGCATGACGGCTTTCGTCAGCCACTTCGAAACTGATTTCACCGTTGTTCACAACGAGCTTCACCGAACCATCGAGAGACTGCTGGAGCGTCCCGAGCGGGCCTTTTACGGTGATGGCGTCAGTCGCAACATTAGCCTCGACGCCTGCGGGTAGCTTAACGGGATATTTGGCGATTCTTGACATGTTTGTGCCCCCTTATGCCACGATGCCAATGACTTCGCCGCCAATGCCTGAGGCACGAGCTTTGCGATCGGTCATCAAACCGCGAGAGGTAGAGACAATGGCCACACCCAGTCCGTTCATCACGTTGGGAATGCTGTTGCGGTCGCGGTAGACACGCAGGCCGGGCTTTGAGACGCGCTCAATGCGCTCAATCACCGGACGGCCGGCGTGGTATTTCAGGCTGATCTCGAGATCGGCCTTTGCACCCTCTTGGCGTACGGCATAGCCATCAATGTAGCCCTCGTCTTTGAGCAGGGTGGCGATGGCCACCTTGATCTTGGAGGACGGCATTTGTACCGACCGCTTCTCCACCCGCTGCGCGTTGCGAATACGGGTGAACATGTCGGCGATGGGATCGTTCATGCTCATGGATGAGAACCCTTTTCTTTCAAGCTTCTAGATAAGTCGGATTTACCAGCTGGCCTTGGTGAGACCGGGAATTTCACCGCGGAAGGCGGCTTCACGAATCTTCATGCGGCCGAGTCCAAAGAGGCGGTAAGTGCCGCGAGGACGCCCAGTCAGCTGGCAGCGGTTGCGTTGACGAACCGGACTGGAATTTCGGGGCAGCTTCTGAAGGGCCAGACGGGCCTCGTAACGCTCTTCCTCAGATTTAGACTGGTCCTGAATGATGGCGAAAAGCGCAGCGCGCTTGGCGGCGTATTTTTTGACCAGAGCTTCGCGCTTCTTTTCGCGATTGATCATTGACAGTTTTGCCATTTGAGATGGTCCTGTTCAGTTAATTCTTGAAGGGGAACTTAAAGCCAGCCAGCAGGGCCTTGGCCTCTGCATCGGTCTTGGCGGTCGTCGTCACGCTGATGTTTAGACCACGAACGGCATCGACCTTGTCGTACTCGATCTCGGGGAAAATGATCTGCTCTTTGACGCCGATATTGTAGTTGCCGCGACCATCGAAAGATTTTCCGGAGATGCCGCGGAAATCGCGAACTCGAGGCAAGGCAACGGTCACGAAACGGTCGAGAAACTCGAACATGCGAGCACCACGCAGGGTCACCATACAACCGATGGGATACCCCTCCCGGATCTTAAAGCCGGCGATGGCCTTTCTGGCCTTGGTCACCACGGGCTTCTGACCAGCGATCTTGGTGAGATCTGCAACGGCGGCCTCAATGACCTTTTTGTCAGAGACGGCCTCACCAAGGCCCATGTTGAGGGTGATCTTGGTCAGACGAGGGACTTCCATCTTGGATTTGTAACCAAACTTGGCCATCAGGGATGGCGCGACCTGGTCACGATAGATTTCTAGCATGCGAGACATGTCGGATTTCCTTATGCAGCGGCGTTGGCGCTGGCCGGTAGGGGTTCTTTCGAAGAGGCATATACACGGACTTTGCTGCCGTCTTCTTTGACCTGAACTGCAACCCGGTCGGCCTTTTGGGTCTTGGGGTTGTAGATGGCTACATTGGATTGGTCGATTGGCATGGCCTTGTCGACAATACCGCCCTGGTCACCCTTCATGGGGTTTGGGCGCTGGTGCTTCTTGACAAGGTTGACGCCCTCAACCAGCAGGTGCTGGTCATCCACGCGACGCAGGACGAGGCCGCGCTTGCCCTTGTCCCGACCAGTAATGACGACGACTTCGTCGCCTTTTCGAATCTTGTTCATATTGGATCCGCCTTTTGAATCTCTTGTATGGCTGCTTAAATCACTTCGGGTGCGAGCGAGACGATCTTCATAAATTTCTCGCTGCGCAATTCACGCGTCACCGGCCCGAAAATACGAGTGCCGATGGGCTCAAGTTTTGTATTCAAGAGGACAGCCGCATTGCCATCGAACTTGACGAGGGATCCGTCCGGACGACGAACACCCTTGGCGGTTCGAACCACGACTGCGTTGTAGATCTCACCCTTCTTGACACGGCCACGAGGCGCTGCATCTTTGATCGAGACTTTGATGATGTCGCCAATGCCGGCATAGCGACGCTTGGATCCACCAAGGACCTTGATACACATGACTGAACGGGCACCAGTGTTATCGGCCACGTCCAGACGTGATTGCATCTGAATCATGATTCGTCATTCCCAATAAACGGACTACACAACAATTCGGAAACCTACTCCCCAACTTGCTGATGTCAAAACTTGGTCATCAGCAGTATTGGGCTCCGTCGATCTGGGGCTCTGCCGGCTGCTGCGCACGACTGCGTGCGCTGTTGGCAGGTCCCTAGGCGTTGGAGAAGATGGGTACTACGCCAAGAAAGCCCTCGATTGTACTTGTTTGATCGTGGGCTTGCAAGGCCTATTTCAATCCTCAGACCACAACGGCCTTGGATACCAGCTTGGTCACCGTCCAGGACTTGGTCTTGGAGATGGGACGGGTCTCTGCAATCTCGACCGTATCGCCCATGCCTACGCCATCGAGTTCGATGTGAGCGTGGTATTTCTTGGACTGTCCGATGAATTTGCCGTAAACGGGGTGCTGAATCCGGCGCTCGACAAGGACCGTCACCGTCTTTTGCATTTTGTCACTGACCACGCGACCCACCAGGGTCCGGGTTAGAGATTGGTTCTGGCTCATGCAGACTTCCTTTCACGAATGAGCGTCTTGACCCGAGCAATGTCACGCTTAACGGCTCCGAGCTGGGCCGTATTGGCGAGCTGCTGGGTGCCGTGCTGCATGCGCAGGTTGAAATGGGCGCGAAGCAAGGACTCTAGCTCGGTGGAGAGCTCGGCCTCAGACTTGGCGCGTAGTTCGGATGCTTTCATCTCTTATCCTTTTTATCTAGCGGCCAACTTGGCGAACCACAAACGTGGTCGACAGGGGCAGTTTTGCAGCGGCCAGACGGAAGGCCTCGCGGGCGAGGATCTCGTCGACACCGTCCATCTCATAGAGCACCTTGCCAGGCTGAATCTCGGCAACGTAGTACTCCACGTTGCCCTTGCCGTTACCCATACGGACTTCAGCAGGCTTCTTGGAAATGGGTTTGTCCGGAAAAATCCGAATCCAGATGCGTCCGCCCCGCTTGATGTGACGGGTCATGGCACGACGCGCTGCCTCGATCTGACGAGAAGTCAGTCGACCGCGAGCAGTGGCTTTGAGACCATACTCGCCGAAGGAGACAGCCGTACCACGGGTCGCCAGGCCGGTGTTCCGACCTTTCTGTTCTTTACGATATTTGCGACGTGAAGGTTGCAGCATGATAAATCCGCCTTTGACTATGAGGATGCAGACTGGTCGCCTTCGGCGGCCGCTGCAGAAACTTTACGAACACGCTTGACCGCGGGCTTGGCCTCAGCTTCACCCTCTGGCTTTGCTCGCTTGGCCGGAGCACGGCGGGGTTTCTTCTCGGGCTCAGCCGCAGAAGGCTCTTGGGCCGCAACGGCCGGCGCGTCGCCGCGACCGAGGGTATCACCCTTGTAAACCCAGACCTTAACGCCAATGATGCCGTAGGTTGTGGCCGCCTCAGCGAACCCGTAATCAATATCGGCACGGAGGGTATGAAGAGGCACACGGCCCTCTCGGTACCATTCGGTGCGAGCGATTTCGGCCCCATTGAGTCGACCGGAGCTCATGATCTTGATGCCCTGAGCGCCAAGACGCATAGCATTTTGCATTGCACGCTTCATGGCGCGGCGGAACATGATCCGCTTTTCGAGCTGCTGGGTGATGCTCTCTGCGATCAGTTGGGCATCGACCTCTGGCTTGCGAATCTCTTCGATGTTGACATGGACGGGCACACCCATCATTGCCGACAGTTGGGTCTTGAGGGCCTCAATGTCCTCGCCTTTTTTCCCGATGACAACGCCGGGTCGAGCGCTGAAAATGGTGATCTTGGCGTTCTTGGCGGGTCGTTCAATCAGAACGCGACCGACCGCAGCACTCTTGAGCTTGCGCTTCAGGAAATCACGGACTTTCAGATCCTCATTGAGCATCTTGCCGAAGTCGCGGGGATTGGCGAACCAACGAGAAGACCAGTTGCGCGAGACCGCGAGGCGAAATCCTGTGGGGTGAACTTTTTGTCCCATCGCTCTTCCTTAATTTCCGACGGTGATGCTGATGTGGCAGGTGGGCTTCTCGATTCTGACGCCGCGGCCTTTTGCCCGGGCGGAGAAGCGACGGAGCTTGGTGCCGCGTTCAACGGTAATCGTCTTGACCTTGAGCTCGTCGATGTCTGCGCCATCGTTGTGCTCAGCATTGGCAATAGCGGATTCAAGGACCTTCTTCACGATTACCGCCGCCTTTTTGGGCGTGAAGCTCAACGTGTTGAGGGCCTGTTCAACCGATTTGCCGCGAATGAGATCCGCCACCAATCGACCTTTTTGGGCCGAGAGCCTGACGCCTCTGAGTTTTGCTGAAGTTTCCATAATGTCTATGTCCTTGGTCCGGTCCGAGTGCCTAATTACTTCTTGGCCTTCTTGTCAGCCGCGTGTCCCTTGAAGGTGCGGGTGAGCGCAAACTCGCCAAGCTTGTGGCCCACCATGTTGTCCGTTACGTAGACCGGAACATGCTGACGGCCGTTGTGAACGGCGATGGTCAAGCCGACAAATTCGGGCAGGATGGTCGAGCGACGCGACCAGGTTTTGATGGGACGCTTGTCCTTCGACTCAACGGTAATCTCGACTTTTTTGTAGAGATGATCGTCAACGAAGGGGCCTTTTTTTGCTGAACGTGCCATTTGCTAATTCCCTCTAACCTTATTTCCGCTTGTGACGGCTGGTCACAATCATGGAATTGGTGCGTTTGTTTCGACGTGTCTTGTAGCCCTTGGTCGGCGTGCCCCATGGGCTCACCGGCTCGCGTGCCTCACCTGTACGACCCTCACCACCGCCGTGTGGGTGATCGATCGGGTTCATGGCGACGCCTCGAACGGTTGGGCGGACACCGCGCCAACGCGTTGCTCCGGCCTTGCCAAGTTGACGCAGGTTGTTTTCGGTGTTGCTAACCTCGCCCAGGGTAGCGCGGCACTCAATGTGGACGCGTCGGATTTCTCCGGACCGCAGACGCACCTGAGCGTAGGTCCCCTCTCGGGCCAAGAGCTGCGCGCTACCACCCGCCGCACGAACAATCTGCGCACCCTTCCCAGGCAGAAGTTCCACGCAGTGAATCGTCGAACCGACAGGGATGTTACGAATCGGCAGCGTATTGCCCGGCTTGATCGGGGCCTCAGAGCCGCTCATCAGCTCGGCGCCAACCTCGACGCCCTTTGGCGCAATGATATAGCGACGCTCACCATCTGCGTAACAGAGCAGGGCAATGTGGGCGCTGCGGTTGGGGTCATATTCAATCCGCTCAACCTTGGCGGGAATCCCGTCCTTGGTCCGACGAAAATCAATGATCCGGTACTGCTGCTTGTGACCACCGCCACGATGACGCGTCGTGATCCGGCCGTTGTTGTTTCTGCCTGCCGTCTTGGACTGCGACTCGGTAAGTGACTCGAGTGGGCGACCCTTGTAGAGGTGCGGATGCACCACCTTGACGACAGCACGTTGGCCTGCAGATGTAGGTTTAAGTTTTACGATGGGCATGATTAAGCAGCCTCCCCGCCGAAGTTAATTTCCTGTCCCTCGGCCAGGCAGACATACGCCTTGCGCGTGTCACGGCGGCGACCGGCGGTCTTGCCATGGCGCTTTGCCTTGCCCTTCACGTTAAGGACTTTGACCTCAGCCACTCGGACTTTAAACAAGAGCTCGACTGCAGCCTTGATTTCGGGCTTGGTGGCATCGGGCGTTACGCGAAACGCCACCTGATTGTTTTGCTCGCCAATCTGAGTGCTCTTTTCAGAGATGATCGGTGAAAGCAGGACTTTTAGCAGACGCTCTTGGTTCATGACAGCATCTCCTCAAAACGGGCCAGAGCGGCGCGGGTCATCAAGACCTTGTCAAAATAAACCAGCGAAACGGGGTCTGCTGCCTCGGGCTCGATCACCGCGATGCTCTGCAGGTTGCGAGAGGCGAGGTACAGCGACTCATCGAGGTTGTCGGTAATCAGCAGAACCGACTCCATGCCCATTTGCTTGAGCTTGTCCGCAACCAGCTTGGTCTTGGGCGCCTCAACCTCAAACTTCTCAACAATCGCCAGACGGCCTTCGCGAGCCAACTGGGACAGGATGGCACGCACACCCGCGCGATACATCTTTTTGTTGACCTTGTGGCTGAAGTTCTCGTCGGGTGAGTTGGGGAATACCTTGCCACCACCACGCCAGAGCGGGCTAGAGGCCCGACCGACTCGGGCACGACCGGTGCCTTTTTGGCGCCAAGGTTTGCGGGTCGATTTGTTGATCTCGGACCGATCCTTTTGCTTGCGGTTGCCGCTGCGTGCGTTGGCTTGATAAGCCACAACCACTTGGTGGACCAGGGGTTCATTAAAATCTCGGTTGAAGACGACGTCGGTGGCCTGAACCGTTCCGGCCGCCTGACCGGCGTCATTTAAGAGCGTGAGTTCCATGTCCGCGCCCCCTTATGCCTGTGCGCCCGCACGAACGGCGGGGCGAATAATGAGATGACCGCCCTTGGAGCCGGGCACCGCACCCTTGATCAGGACGAGCTGACGGTCGACGTCTACACGGGCAACTTCCAGGTTCTGAATGGTCCGACGAACATGCCCGTCATGACCTGGCATGCGCTTGCCGGGGAACACGCGACCTGGATCCTGGGCCATACCGATAGAGCCCGGCACATTGTGCGAGCGGGAGTTACCGTGAGAGGCGCGCTGCGAGGCAAAGTTGTGGCGCTTGATGGTTCCAGTGAAACCCTTGCCCTGCGTGGTGCCGGTCACATCAACTTTTTGGCCGGCGGCGAACAAATCAACCGACAGCGTCTGCCCCGCCGAAAGGCTGGCCAGTTGATCCGCAGACACGGGAAATTCACGTAGGATTTCACCCGCCTGGACACCTGCCTTGGCAAAGTGGCCCGCCGCAGGCTTGGTGACACGGGTGGCGCGCTTGGTGCCGTAGGCAACCTGAACGGCGCAATAGCCGTCGGTCTCGTTAGACTTGATTTGAGTCACACGGTTGTCTGACACGTCAATCACGGTTACGGGCACAGTGTCGCCGTCTTCC
>Ga0129338_1032119_pt1 | contig 10396 bp, 22 predicted proteins | sample CPB6_02_RNA2_FD_109914 | JGI IMG/M metagenome (GOLD analysis project Ga0129338, IMG submission 109914) | Freshwater to marine salinity gradient microbial communities from Chesapeake Bay, USA - CPBay_Sum_0.6_0.2_RNA2 (Metagenome... | ecosystem: Environmental > Aquatic > Marine > Coastal | place... | reverse complement strand
TGGGGACAACGTGAGCATCACGGTCAAGCTCATTGCTCCCATTGCCATGGAAGAGGGTCTGCGTTTTGCCATCCGCGAAGGTGGCCGCACCGTGGGCGCCGGCGTCGTGGCTAAGATTTTGGAATGATCATGCAAAAGCAAAAGATCCGAATTCGCCTGAAGGCTTTCGACTACAAACTCATCGACCAGTCGGCTCTGGAGATTGTGGACACGGCCAAGCGTACTGGTGCCATCGTGCGTGGGCCGGTGCCCTTGCCCACGCGCATGCAGCGCTTTGACATCCTGCGCTCGCCTCACGTCAACAAGACCAGCCGTGACCAGTTTGAAATCCGCACCCATCAGCGCCTGATGGACATCGTGGATCCAACTGACAAGACGGTGGACGCGCTGATGAAGCTCGACCTGCCAGCTGGGGTTGATGTCGAAATCAAGCTGCAGTGATCCGGCTGAGGCTTCCGGGGCTTGCCCTGGAAGCCTCAAGTGTGGTATCCTTTAAGGCTTTCCCGACTGCGGCCAACCAGCCGCCGTCATCAGTCAGCCCGGCCAATCGATGTCGGGCATGTGCAACAAAGGCTCTGTGGACCCCAGTGATGGGCATAAACGGGGCTGGAGAACGATCATGACGACCGCAGATGCGAGCCATCGGCTCGGTTTGCTGGGGCGCAAGGTGGGGATGACCCGCATCTTCACGGACGACGGTGATGCCGTGCCCGTGACGGTGTTGGATGTGTCCAACAATCGCGTTACCCAGGTCAAGACTGTCGACACCGACGGTTACACCGCCTTGCAAGTGGCCTTTGGCCAGCGTAAGGCTTCTCGAGTGTCCAAGCCCGAAGCGGGTCATCTGGCCAAAGCGGGTGTGCAAGCCGGCGAGGTGCTCAAGGAATTTCGCGTGCCCGCTGACGTGGCCAGCCAGTACCCGGCCGGCGCGACGCTGCCGGTGACGATCTTCGCTGCGGGTCAGCGTGTGGATGTTCAGGGAACGTCCATCGGTAAAGGCTACGCCGGCACCATCAAGCGCCACAACTTCTCGTCTCAGCGGGCCTCGCACGGTAACAGCCGCTCGCACAATGTCCCGGGCTCCATTTCCATGGCTCAAGATCCGGGCCGTGTCTTTCCGGGCAAGAAGATGACGGGCCACATGGGAGACGAAACCGTCACCACCCAGAATCTGGACGTCGTACGTGTGGACGAGGCTCGCAGCTTGCTGCTGGTCCGTGGGGCTGTGCCAGGCTCTAAGAACGGCCACGTGGTGGTGCGTCCCGCGATCAAGGCCGCTGCGGCCAAGAAGGGAGCCTGACCATGCAACTGGAGCTCCTAAACGAACAGGGCCAAGCCACCTCCAAGGTGGACGCACCCGATACGGTGTTTGCGCGCGACTACAACGAGGCGCTGGTTCACCAGATCGTCGTGGCCTATCAGGCCAACGCTCGCCAGGGCACGCGCGCCCAGCTTGATCGTGGAGAGGTCAAGCATTCGACCAAGAAGCCCTTTAGACAAAAGGGTACGGGCCGCGCCCGCGCGGGTATGACCTCCTCGCCCTTGTGGCGAGGCGGTGGCCGCATTTTCCCCAACCGCCCAGACGAAAACTTCTCGCACAAGGTCAACAAGAAGATGTATCGCGCCGGTATGGCCGCCATCTTGTCGCAGCTGGCCCGTGATGGCCGCTTGGCTGTGGTCGAGTCGCTTTCGGTGGAGGCGCCCAAAACCAAGCTATTGGCCCAAAAATTCAAGGCGATGGGTTTGAGCTCGGTGCTGGTGATCAGCGATAACGTGGACGAGAACCTGGCCTTGGCCTCTCGCAATCTGGCCAATGTGTTGGTGGTGGAGCCTCGCTACGCTGATCCGTTGTCACTGGTGTACTTCAAGAAGGTGTTGGTCACCAAGGGCGCCATTGACCAGCTCAAGGAGATGTACGCATGAGCGCGGTTCAAAAATTCGATGAGGGCCGTCTGGCCCAGGTGCTGGTGGGGCCCATCATCTCCGAGAAGGCTACTCAGGTCGGAGAGAAGTCCAACCAAGTCCTGTTCAAGGTGCTTCGCAATGCGACTAAGCCTGAAATCAAGGCGGCTGTCGAGTTGATGTTCAAGGTCGAGGTGGCCTCTGTCAGCACTGTCAATCAAAAGGGCAAGGCCAAGCGCTTTGGCAAGACCGTGGGGCGACGCGACCACATCAAGAAGGCCTACGTGGCCCTCAAGCCGGGCCAGGAGCTCAACTTCTCCGGGGAGGCTGCGTAATGGCCATCGTCAAAGTCAAGCCCACATCGCCTGGCCGCCGGGCTGTGGCCAAGGTGGTGCACAAGCATCTGCACAAGGGGGCACCGGAAGCGTCCTTGCTCGAGCCGCAAAAGCAAAAGGCCGGCCGTAACAACAACGGTCATATCACGATGCGCCACAAGGGCGGCGGTCACAAGCATCACTACCGGGTGGTCGACTTCCGTCGCAACAAGGACGGTGTGCCCGCCAAGGTGGAGCGAGTTGAGTATGACCCCAACCGGACGGCGCACATCGCCCTGTTGTGCTATGCCGATGGTGAGCGCCGCTACATCATCGCCCCGCGCGGCGTGGAAGCGGGCGCCACGTTGCTGTCCGGATCCGAAGCGCCTATCAAGGCGGGCAATGCGCTGCCCATTCGCAATATCCCCGTGGGATCGACCATCCACTGCGTCGAGATGATGCCAGGCAAGGGGGCACAGATTGCCCGCTCTGCGGGTGCATCGGTCACGCTGATGGCCCGTGAAGGGATCTACGCGCAGATTCGCTTGCGCTCTGGCGAAGTGCGCAAGATCCACATCGATTGCCGCGCCACCATTGGCGAGGTCTCCAATGAAGAGCACAACCTGCGCCAGTACGGCAAGGCGGGCGCTCGTCGCTGGAAGGGTATTCGCCCGACCGTTCGCGGTGTGGCGATGAACCCGATTGACCACCCGCATGGTGGCGGCGAGGGGCGCACTGGCGAGGCTCGCGCCCCTGTGTCACCCTGGAACACCCTGACCAAGGGCTACCGCACTCGCAATAACAAGCGTACGCAGACCATGATCGTCTCGCGTCGTAAAAAGTAAGAGGACTGCGCCATGACCCGCTCCCTCAAAAAGGGCCCGTTTGTCGATCACCACCTGGTTGTCAAGGTGGAGAAAGCTGCGGCCACCAAAGACAAGAAACCCATCAAGACCTGGTCGCGTCGCAGCACCATACTGCCCGACTTCATTGGCCTGACCATTGCCGTACACAACGGCAAGCAGCACGTGCCCGTGTATGTCACCGATCAAATGGTGGGCCACAAGCTCGGTGAGTTTGCTCACACCCGTGTCTTCAAGGGCCACCCGGCCGACAAGAAGGCCAAGAAGTAAGGGGTATCGACGTGGAAACCAAAGCAAGTGTGCGCGGCGTGCGCCTTTCCGCAGACAAGGGACGGCTTGTGGCCGATCTCATTCGCGGCAAGAAGGTGGACCAGGCACTCAATATTCTGAATTTCACCCAGAAGAAGGCAGCGGGCATCGTCAAAAAGGCGCTCGAGTCTGCCGTGGCCAATGCTGAGCACAACGATGGAGCGGACATCGACGAGTTGCGCATCAAGTCCATTTACGTCGAGCAAGGCACCACGCTCAAGCGGTTTTCTGCCCGTGCCAAAGGCCGCGGCAATCGCATCAGCAAGGGCACATGTCACATTTACGTGACCGTCGGCAACTGAGGATCCAGCACTACTATGGGACAAAAAATCCATCCGACCGGCTTTCGTCTGCCCGTGACCCGGGCGTGGGCTTCGCGCTGGTTTGCCAATAACCGCAACTTCAGCCAGATGTTGGCCGAAGACCTGTCAGTTCGTGATTACCTACGCACCAAGCTCAAGAGTGCCGCGGTATCTCGCATCCTCATCGAGCGTCCGGCCAAGAATGCCCGCATCACCATTTACTCGGCTCGCCCGGGCGTGGTCATTGGCAAGAAGGGCGAAGACATTGAGAGCCTCAAGGCGGAGTTGACCCGTCGCCTGGGTGTTCCTGTGGCAGTGAACATCGAAGAGGTGCGCAAGCCCGAAATTGACGCGCAGCTGATTGCCGACTCCATCACTCAGCAGCTTGAAAAGCGCATCATGTTTCGCCGCGCCATGAAGCGCGCCATGCAAAACGCGATGCGTTTGGGCGCTCAAGGCATCAAGCTCATGTCCTCAGGTCGTCTCAACGGCATTGAGATTGCCCGCTGCGAGTGGTACCGCGAAGGTCGCGTGCCGCTGCATACCCTGCGTGCAGACATTGACTATGGGTTTTCTGAAGCCAAGACCACCTATGGTGTGATTGGCGTGAAGTGCTGGGTCTATCGTGGTGACACGCTCGGCCGGGCTGAGGCCCCCGGGGCTGCAAAACCAGAAGAAGCAGCCGAAGACCGTCGCGCCCGCCGCCCTGCTCGTGCTGGCGCAGGAGCAGGTGCTGGGCGTACGCGCTCTGCGGCCACCCCGCGCCCCGAAGCAGCAGCTACCCCCGAGGCTTCACCGGTCAAGACGCCTGTTGTCAAGCGTGTGCGCAAGGCTGTGGCTCCCCCGGCCGGTGAGCCCAAAGGAGAATAAACATGTTGCAACCCTCACGTCGCAAGTTCCGCAAGGAACAAAAGGGCCGCAATACGGGCGTGGCCACCCGCGGAGCGAGTGTTTCGTTTGGCGAATACGGTTTGAAGGCCACCGAGCGAGGCCGCCTGACTGCGCGCCAAATTGAGGCTGCCCGTCGCGCCATTTCGCGCCATATCAAGCGCGGTGGCCGTATCTTCATCCGCATCTTCCCGGACAAGCCCATCTCCCAAAAGCCTGCCGAAGTTCGCATGGGTAACGGCAAAGGCAACCCCGAGTATTTCGTCGCTGAGATTCAGCCCGGCAAGGTCCTGTATGAGATCAACGGTGTGCCAGAGACTCTGGCGCGCGAGGCTTTCACGCTGGCTGCTGCCAAGTTGCCCTTGCGCTGCACCTTCGTTTCACGCCAAGTCGGCGCCTGATAGGAACCCGCCATGAGCAAAGCATCTGAGTTGCGCGCCAAGGATGTGGCCGCACTGGAAAAAGAAGTCTCCGACCTGCTGCGCGCCCACTTCGGTTTGCGCATGCAAAAGGCCACTCAACAATTGAGCAATCATGCGCAGCTGGGCATCACGCGGCGCAGCATTGCGCGCGCCAAGACCGTCCTGGCCGAGAAGAAGAGGGCTGCCAAATGAGCCAAACCAACACCGCCAAGAACACCCGTACGCTGCAAGGCCGCGTGGTCAGTGACAAGCGCTCCAAGACGGTCACCGTTTTGGTGGAGCGCCGCACCGCGCATGAGCTGTACGGCAAGATTGTGGCGCGCTCGCGCAAGTATCACGCCCACGACGAAAGCGGCCAAATCAAGATGGGCGACCTGGTGGAAATCTCTGAGGGTCGCCCCATCTCCAAGACCAAGTCCTGGACCGTTACCCGTCTGGTTGAAAAGGCCCGTTTGGTCTAACCCTCTCGCGCAACAGGAGTTCGCACATGATCAAAGTCGGTGATCGCCTGCCTGCTGGCAGCCTATATGAGTTCATCGAGGTCGAAGGCAACGGATGCTCGGTGGGCCCCAATGCTTTTGATGTGCATAAGGCCTGCGCAGGCAAGAAGATAGCGTTGTTTGCCCTGCCAGGTGCCTACACGCCCACCTGCTCAGCCAAGCATGTGCCGGGATTTGTGGAAAAGGCTGCCGACTTCAAGGCTGCAGGCATTGACGAAATCTGGTGCGTATCGGTCAACGATGCCTTTGTCATGGGGGCATGGGGCCGTGATCAGAAGACCGCTGGCAAAGTCCGGATGATGGGCGATGGCTCGGGCGAGTTCGCTCGTGCCACGGGCTTGACGCTGGATTTGACCGCTCGGGGTATGGGTCTGAGGTCTAACCGTTACTCCATGCTGGTGGTCGACGGTGTCGTGCGCAACCTGAACGTTGAAGCTCCTGGCAAGTTTGAGGTCAGCGACGCAGACACGCTGCTGACTCAGGCCCGTTCGCTGTAAGGCCTTGACGGGGAGTCAGGCACTCTCGTGCTTGACGGCCCCAAAGAATTGATAGATAATTGAAAGCTTTCCCGACGATTTCGGGGCCCTGGTCTGGGGCTTCGGGTCGGAGGATCCGCCCAACCGAAAACCCTGTTGAGGGGTTGACGACGGGCCCAAGACTGAATCGCCAGGTCCTTCGGGATCCGTTGTAGGGCGGCTCAAGTTGGGGATACAACATGATTCAAATGCAATCGCGACTGGAAGTCGCAGACAACACGGGCGCGAAGTCCGTCATGTGCATCAAGGTGCTGGGCGGCTCTAAGCGTCGTTATGCCGGCATTGGCGATGTCATCAAGGTCAGTATCAAAGAGGCTGCTCCGCGTGGACGCGTCAAGAAGGGCGAGGTCTACAGCGCTGTTGTGGTGCGCACTGCCAAGGGCGTTCGCCGCCAAGACGGCTCTTTGGTCAAGTTCGACGGTAACGCAGCTGTGCTGCTCAATGCCAAGCTCGAGCCTATCGGCACCCGTATTTTCGGCCCGGTCACGCGAGAGCTGCGTACCGAGCGCTTCATGAAGATCGTATCGCTGGCGCCTGAGGTCCTCTGACCCCAAGCCTGAGAGGAATTCACAGCATGAACAAACTGCGCAAAGGCGATCAAGTCATCGTGTTGACGGGTCGCGATAAAGGCAAGCGGGGCACCGTACTGAGCCGCGTCGACGAGCACCACCTGTTGGTCGAAGGCGTCAACGTGGCCAAGAAAAAGGTCAAGCCCAATCCGATGAAGGGCACCACTGGCGGCATCGTGGACAAGACCATGCCCGTCGACCAATCCAATGTGGCCATTTTCAATCCGACCACTGGCAAGGCCGACCGTGTAGGTATCAAGTTCCTGGCGGACAAGACCAAAGTGCGGGTCTTCAAGTCCAGCGGCGAGGAAATCAAGGCCTAAACATTACCCAGCGTTCGGGAAGTATCACCATGGCTCAAACTCAGAACTCGCGCCTGCAAAAGCAGTACCGCGAGACCATTGTCCCGGCCTTGATGGCCAAGTTCGGCTACAAGTCGGTTATGCAGGTGCCGCGCCTGACCAAGATCACCCTGAACATGGGGGTCAGCGAGGCGGTTTCCGATAAGAAGGTCATGGAACACGCCGTAGGCGACCTGACCAAGATCGCAGGCCAAAAGCCCGTTGTGACCAAGTCCAAGAAGGCCATTGCAGGCTTCAAGATTCGCGACGGCGTGCCCATTGGATGCGTGGTGACCTTGCGCGGCGTTCGCATGTACGAGTTTTTGGATCGTTTTGTCACGATTGCACTGCCCCGTGTACGCGATTTCCGAGGCATCTCGGCGCGGTCATTTGATGGGCGCGGCAACTACAACGTAGGCGTTAAAGAACAGATCATCTTCCCAGAAATCGAGTACGACAAGATCGACGCGATTCGGGGCATGAATATCAGCATCACCACGAGCGCGAAGACGGACGAAGAGTGCAAGGCTCTTTTGGCCGCATTCAAGTTCCCATTCAAGAACTGAAGGTTCGCACATGGCCAAGATTTCCCTTATTCAGCGCGAGCAAAAGCGCGAAAAACTGGTTGCCAAGTACGCCAAGAAGCACGCCGAGCTCACTGCCGTGGCCAATGATGCCAAGCGCAGTGATCAAGAGCGCTACGCGGCGCGCCTGGAGCTGCAAAAGCTGCCGCGCAATGCCAACCCCACGCGGCTGCGTAATCGGTGCGAAATTACGGGCCGCCCCCGCGGCACGTTTCGCAAATTTGGCCTGTCGCGCAGCAAGATCCGCGAGTTGGCTTTCAAGGGTGACATCCCCGGTGTCATCAAGGCCAGTTGGTAAGCGGGCAAGCAGATCAGGAGATAAGTCATGAGCATGAGTGATCCCATTGCGGACATGCTGACGCGCATTCGTAATGCGCAATCGGTGGAAAAGACCATGGTCTCGATGCCTTCTTCGAAGTTGAAGGTGGCCATCGCCCAAGTCCTGAAGGACGAGGGCTACATCGACGGATTCAGGGTCGTCTCCCAAGGCGGTAAGAATGAGCTGGAAATCGGCTTGAAGTACTACGCTGGGCGCCCTGTCATCGAGCGTATCGAGCGCGTGAGCCGCCCAGGCTTGCGCATCTACAAGGGCCGCGACGCCATTCCCCAGGTCATGAATGGACTGGGAGTGGCTATCGTGACGACGCCTAAGGGTGTCATGACCGACCGCAAGGCGCGTCAGTCTGGCGTAGGCGGTGAAGTCCTTTGCTTTGTGGCCTGACGGGAGGACCATCGCATGTCTCGAGTAGGAAAGATGCCAGTGGCCGTCCCCAAGGGAGTGGACGTGCAACTGAACGCTCAATCGATCACCGTCAAGGGCAGCAACGGCACTTTGGTGCGCGCCGCCAATCCTCTGGTTAACATCAAAAGCGACGCTGGGTTCTTGCAGGTAGAGCCCGCCAACGACAGCCCGCAAGCCAACGCCATGAGCGGCACGATGCGCGCCTTGCTGTCCAATATGGTCGAGGGTGTGGCCAAGGGTTTCGAGAAGAAACTCTCCCTGGTGGGTGTGGGTTTTCGTGCGGCAGCCCAGGGCAACAAGCTGAATTTGCAGGTGGGGTTTTCGCACCCCGTGGTCAAGGAAATGCCCGCCGGCTTGAAGGTGGAGTGCCCCACGCAAACCGAAATCATCATCAAGGGCGCCGATCGCCAGGTGGTGGGTCAGGTGGCTGCCGAGGTGCGCGCTATCCGTCCTCCTGAGCCGTACAAGGGCAAGGGCATCCGCTACGCTGACGAACGCGTGGTGCTCAAGGAAACGAAGAAGAAGTAAGGAGCCGCATCATGCTGAACAAAAAGGAACAGCGCCTGCGCCGGTCTCGGCAGACACGGCTGCGCATCGCCCAGCAGCGTGTGGCTCGCTTGACGGTGTTTCGATCCAACCAGCACATCTACGCCAATGTCGTCTCCGAAGACGGCTCCCGGGTGTTGGCCAGCGCATCAACGGTCGAGAAGGACGTGCGCTCTTCGATGAGCAATGGCGGCAACGCCTCTGCAGCTGCCGCAGTAGGCAAGCGCATCGCCGAGAAAGCCAAGGCGGCTGGAATTCATCAGGTGGCGTTCGACCGGGCGGGCTTTGCCTACCACGGTCGGATCAAGGCGCTGGCAGAAGCGGCTCGCGAAGCCGGTTTGCAGTTCTGAGCCCCACCACGCAAGAAGGGATACACATATGGCAAGGTTTCAACCCCGCGCCCAGGCCGAAGGCAACGACGACGGCCTGAAAGAAAAGATGATTGCGGTCAACCGCGTGACCAAGGTGGTCAAGGGCGGCCGTACGCTGAGCTTTGCAGCGCTGACGGTGGTGGGCGACGGCGATGGCCGCATTGGCATGGGTAAGGGCAAGGCCAAAGAAGTGCCTGTGGCCGTTCAAAAGGCCATGGAGTCGGCCCGCCGCAGCATGTTCAAGGTGGCTCTCAAGGGAGGCACTATCCACCACAACGTGATCGGCGAGCATGGCGCTGCACGTGTGCTCATGGCACCAGCCAAACCCGGTGACGGCATCATCGCCGGCGGCCCGATGCGCGCGGTGTTTGAAGTGCTGGGGGTGACCGATATCGTGGCCAAGAGCCTCGGATCCACCAACCCGTACAACATGGTCCGAGCCACGTTGGATGCTCTGAAGAAGTCCACGACCGCCTCTGAAGTGGCAGCCAAGCGCGGCAAGTCCATTGAGGACATCCTCAACTGATTGCGCTGAGGGAATCAACATGTCTGAAAAGAAGACGCTCACCGTCAAACTCGTGCGCAGCCCCATTGGCTGCAAAGCCTCTCACCGTGCCACGGTGGCGGGTTTGGGCTTGCGCAAGATGCACAGCCAGTCGGTGTTGGAAGACACGCCGGCCGTGCGTGGAATGATCAACAAGGTTTCGTACCTGGTGAAGGTGCTGTGATGCAACTCAATAACATCAAGCCCGCCGAGGGCGCCAAGCGCGAGCGCCGGCGTGTCGGTCGCGGTATCGGCTCGGGCCTGGGCAAGACAGCCGGGCGTGGCCACAAGGGTCAAAAATCTCGTGCCGGCGGTTTTCACAAGGTGGGGTTCGAAGGCGGCCAGATGCCGCTGCAGCGCCGCCTGCCTAAGCGAGGCTTTAAGTCTGCCAAGAAGCGCTTTGCTGCGGAGATCAATCTTGCAGACTTGCAGCGTCTGGCTATCGATGAAGTTGACTTGTTGGCACTCAAGCAGTGCGGGCTCGTCTCTGAAATGACCAAAACCGTGAAGGTGATCAAGACGGGCGAACTCAGCCGCAAGGTCAGCCTCAAGGGAATTGGTGCCACCGCGGGTGCGAAGGCGGCGATTGAAGCCGCTGGCGGCTCGGTGGCCTGAAGTCCGCCGCCGCTCCTTCTATAGGCCCTCATCAGCACCATGGTCACC
>Ga0129338_1002237_pt1 | contig 10564 bp, 4 predicted proteins | sample CPB6_02_RNA2_FD_109914 | JGI IMG/M metagenome (GOLD analysis project Ga0129338, IMG submission 109914) | Freshwater to marine salinity gradient microbial communities from Chesapeake Bay, USA - CPBay_Sum_0.6_0.2_RNA2 (Metagenome... | ecosystem: Environmental > Aquatic > Marine > Coastal | place... | reverse complement strand
CAGGGTCTTCCCTGGGTTATTTACCGGTCTCCTCAGATCGTTAGTGCCACTTAGTTGCCACGCAGGCGTTGCTCAACGACAAAGAGTTCCGTGCTTTTGCACCACACCGTTTTTATTTATGGTTTTGGTTTTACAGCTTTTCTACGACTTGGGTAATGTACTACGTTGAGCCCATGTTTGTTGGATTGCAGCATCCTATCATTATCAAGACAACCTCAGTGTGCTGCTCGCGGGATTTTTTTCCTAGTTTAGTTGTTCCACCTGTACAGCTCAGTCGTAAGACATTCCTGGTTGTTTACTCCTTCCAGGTTTTCCCTGCGTAGTCGAATGGCCAGCGTAACCTGTTTGGCAGCGGGCACGTTGCAGCCTGCACGCAAAGGGACTTCGTTTGTTTCGTAGCGCTTCACACGGGTAGCAACGTGGTTTCTCGATCGAAGTCTATGGATACAGTTTCGGGTGTGAGCGCCAGTCCTATGGACTTAGTAGGATACCTCACTTGTAAGTCGGTGCTGCCGTTACCATGTTTGGGGCAGGTGAATGGCCTCCTCTCTCCGTGTACGGACACTGCATAGTGGCATGCTTCCGAGTCGCCCCGTTGCTGTTACATTTGACCTATCGTTAGAGGATTTGGGAGAAAACAGCGAGGAAGTGGCTACTCTAGCAGCAGTAGGCCCCTTTGAGTCGAGGCTTGGGTTCACTACTTTAGGGTTTTTTGAACGCTTGAGCACCACTTTAGTTGGTCCTTTTTAAAGTTCTGACGAGGTTTAGTGGTTTTGCGTGATTTCGTGAGCCTTTGACATGGTCGAATTGCTGCATTCGCCACTGTCTAGCACGTAAAAAACGCCGTGGCTATCTACGTTGTGTGGCCGCTATCCCAGCGTTAAGGGAGCGCCTTTGGGCACCATGGATTACGACTTACGAGGTAATCAGGAGTTTTCTGTTGCTGCTGTTGTTGAGCCAGTTGCCGCTGGCCGTTCCTCCTCCGGTTTTGCCGGACCTTCCGAACTTGAGAAGAACAAGCTACGCGATCTGCGCGAAAGAGTCTACGCTGAGCGGGAGATGCGCGCTTATGACGTGCCAATGTCTTCCGCTTATAGCGACATTGCGTGGGGCAATTTGGCGGATCCCGAGAGTTTCGTGTGGTGTATTGACGAAGACAACGCTGAGACGGACCCCCTCTTTTTGTGGCGCTTCCGCAATTATGTGGGGGGCGGCTGGATTGAGGACGGGCTCGCCGGTCGTATTTCTGAGGAGGTTTTTTCTGCGGCACTTGAGGCCGGACCAGCGCGGATGTTGGAATCCTTCGAGCGGAAGGTTGTGTTATCTCTTCAGGAGCTGACCGATAACCCCGTTGACGTCGTCGTGTGGGACATTCTTGATGGCTCGATTTCCGAGATGGACGGCTTTCGTGTTGTACTCATCCTCATTGCGCGGGAGCAGGCGCGTTATTCAAGGCTGCGCAGGCGCAAACGCGTGTGGTTGCGCAAGCGGAAAGGCGTGCTACCAGTCATCCTTACCGCGGATGAGTTTCGCGTTGAGAACCGCACGTCTGCTCCAAGTTTTGCGCCTTACATACGCCCTACAGCATCGTCCACTTTCAAGCTGCGCTCTAGCGCGCTTTTGAAGTCAGCTTCTCGCCTTGATCACGAGCGCAAGGTGCGCGAGGCGAAGGCGGAAATCAAGCGGAAGTTCTGGCAAGAGCGGGCGACCATTCTGGCTGAAGCTAACTTCGCGCGAGAGCAAAAGCTGGAACGTGACCGTTTGGCCCGCGAGAAACGCGCAGCCGAACGCGTTGCGAAGAGAGAGGCCAAAACGGAGCTGCGAGCATCGCGACGCGCGCCGCCTCGCTACGACATGAGCTATCCAGTTAAGGAGGTCTCACGTAAACGTAAGGCGGTTGAGCCCGCCGACGTTGAGGTGCAGTGTGGTAAGTTTGTGCCGCCACCGCTCACACACGCTGAAAGGCGTGCAAAACGCGACGAGGCACAACAACGTGCAGCTGTTGAGCGTGACCGCAGAGTGTGGAGGTCACAACCAAAAAAAGAGAGAGAGCGTTTCGTGGCAGAACGCCGCCGAGAGCGACTCTTAGAGAAGAATTGCGTAATCGAGACTCAAGGCGGCTTGGCCAATGTAGCCGTTGCAGCATCAGCAGCTCTTGTCGGGGGTAGTTTTGTGCACATGGCCCATAAAATTCGGAGAGTTTTGGGTAAAACTGAACAGCTTCTCGATTTGTTTCGCCAATTTGCTAGTGACTTGAAGAAGCGCCTTGGTAAGGTTGTGTGGGCTGTCCCTTTGCTTGCTTTGTGCATGTGGGCGGTCCACCGGTGGCAAATATATAAGACACCAGTGCTTATGGCGCCTTTACTTGGTGCTTTGGCCGCAGTTTTGGCTAAACCTGTCTGGAACTTTGCTTCTAAGTTCTTTCGTGAAGGAAGCAAGGTTCAGTTGCAGACAGGTATTGGTGGGATACATGACGCCGTTTCGAAGGTCTTTGCTAGCGTTATGGTTTTTTCAATTTTTAGGAATAAGATTCCGTCTCATATTAAGATAACTGAGTTTTTGAGGCGTTTGAGCTTTCTGCCGAAGATCACGGAGTCTTGCGAGATCTTAATGAAATGGTTAGAGGGTGCATTACAAGCCACCGTCGATTTTTTCACTCATGTTACTGGCAAGGAGAGAATAGAGCTTTTTAATAAGATCAAGACTCCTTTTGAAGAATGGGTGGCGTGCGTTGAACGCTCATGGCGTGATCACAGCACCGCTAGTGTCGAGGCCGACCCTAAGGAACTTGATAAGTTAGTTGACCTTGTTGTTGAAGGGTCGGGGTACAAAGAAGCTTTCCGGGGCACAAGGATGCAAAAGATTGTCGACGAGTACGTTGTGCGGGCTTCCATGTTGTTGCAGCCGCACTTAGGTGCACTCAACGCCCGCAACAATTACAGGATGGAGCCGGTTATGCTGTGTTTAACTGGCACTCCGGGCATTGGTAAGACTAAGATGGCCATACCTTTATGTGCGGCCATTATGAAGCTGAGCGGACTTTTGCCTGCGTCAGCTACTGAGGAAGACGTTATAAGGGAAGTTTGGCAGAAGGGTACAACTGAGTATTGGAATGGTTACAGTAGGCAGAAATGTTTGGTTATGGATGACCTTTTCCAGCAGAGAGTTACAGTGGGGGCGGAAGATAATGAGTATTTGAACATCATTCGTATGGTTGGTAGCTGGTCTTTCCCTCTAAACTTTGCTGACCTGGCTTCTAAAGGGAAGATATATTTCGCTTCACCCTTTATTTTTGCAACTACTAACACCGTGTCCATACGAAACGAGGCTGCTATGGTAGTCTCAGATGTGGGCGCCGTCTCAAGGCGGATTAGATTCCCTTATAAAATACGTGTGAAGGAAAATTATCAGGTTGATGGCATGTTGGATCACGTCGCTTTTCAAAGGGAGCAAGACTCACGGAAAGGCGAGACCAATGTGCTGGACAGGTTCCCCTGGCACATTTGGGAAGCAGCAGAGCATGACTTTTTGAGTGGGGCCACAAATAACCATTGGCGGCCTTTGAAGGAAGTCATATTAACGGTTGCCTCCGAGTTGCGCAGTCGTATAGAGAGCCATTCTACAGAGCTGGACATGCTTAAAAATATGATTAGGGGTGATTATTGTGTTCCAGCACCTAGCACACCCAATCCCGCGCCCGTTTCTTCAGAAATTGAACCTCTTGCCTCAGATGAAGCTCTGGAATTAGCCAAAGCTGTACGCGATATGGCTGCTAATAGAGCGTCTTTGACAGCACCTATTGCGGTTGGTGCTGATTCAGCTTTGGAGATAGTTGAGCTACAGAGTGGTTTTAATTACCAAGATTTTTCTCGCGTTTGGCCTTTGCTTAGACCTCATTGGAAGAAGAAGTTTGGTTCAGGTTACCCCACGCCGCAGGAGTGTTGTGCTATTGCCGTCGCTTATAGCATATCAGGTGCGTTCAGTGACTTGCAGATTAAGCGCATTCTGGAAGTTATTGAGTTTTCGAGGAAATGCGCAAAATTGCCACGATGGGCCCCCAACACTACTTACCCAGATGTTCCTGGGGAAGATGTAGCTATGGACCTTTGGCACCGCATGTTGGCCGCCGTAGATGCGAAGGATTGGACACGGTTAACACCGACCCAGGCTATGGAATTGTACACGGCAGAGATTCAGCGCGATGCTCAGTGGCTCAACAATTGCTCATATGAAGAGCTGAGAAAAGGGTTTCAACGGCGCATGCTTGCGGGAGTAACCATGGACGATTTTACGACAGACCTCGCTTTAGATTTCGACAAAAAGAGGGCTTATCTAGATGAGCTCTCACGGCGTTCTCAGCTCGCCTTTGACAAAGCGCGCATACGAGGGTTCACTGGTATAATGGGTCCCGATCAGGAAGATGATGAAGCGGCTTTTTGCGTATCTGAGTTTTTCGCACACTACGGTTTCCTTGTTACCTCAATAGGTTGCGCCGCGCACTTTTTTAAGCAAGGCATGGGTTTTCTGGGCCGCACAACGCTGGCTAGTGCTGGGCTTTTTTACGTTATGGGAGGGCCAGAGCTCTTCGCTGATGTTGTTAGTGAGATGGTCGCTGCCAATAGATTAGTGACCACCGGGCTGGCTTTAATTTTAGGTGTTGCATCAGCCCTTGTTTTGGTGGCTGTTGTCGCGGTTTTGCGCGGCATCTATTCGCTAGTTTGCCGCATATTCAACCGCAAGGAGTCTGAGGAAAAGGAAGTGAAGGCAGGTGATCCCAAGGCGATATATATACAAAGTAATCGACCGTTGGGAAAATCGAAGCCAATGCTAGCCAAAGATATCCGGTTACAGAGTGGCGACGGTAGTAACGCTATTGCGAATAATGCATATGCTAACAGCTACAAACTTGTGGTCGAATGTGTGGGCGATAGACCTATAGTCGTTGGGTCTGTGTTGTTTTTGGTAGATTGCTTAGCCGTTATGCCGGAGCATTTTACTAGCGAGTTAACGAAGCACCTCCGTGAGGGGACTTTACATTTGGGTTCGCGTTTAACTTTTAAGAACGCGGCACATGACCACTTTAGCTTCTGCCTGAACTTGGAGACCTTTCTCAAGTTTAAAAGGCATACAGATAGGGAGGCTGATGTTGAGTTCGTTAAGTTTGAAAGTTTACGTGCCCATCGCAATATTGTGAACAATTTTATTACTGAGAAAGAGCTTCAGTACGTGGGTGGTGTTCAAGCGCGCCTTGATCTTTGTTGCTGCGATAAGGACGGCGTCATCGTGCCTCACCACAAGCGCTTGGTTTATTTCCTAACTTCAATCGCTTCCGGTAAGGACCTTAAAGGTATTGTTGGAGGGAGAGTTATGAAGCGCTACTTTAGGTATGTGGCTTCAACTGGTGTTGGAGACTGTGGGGCCGTTTTGAGCCTCTTCAATCACTCATCTTTTAAAGGACACGCACTTTTGGGTCAACATTGTGCTTCACAGGTAGGCAGGGGAGAAGGCTACGCCTCTGTTATCAGTCAAGAGATGATCTGCAATGCACGGTCTAAACTCGACGTGGTCCTAGATAATTTTGTAGAGGATCTCGAAGAAAGAGGGGTTGTGCTTGAGAGCGGACTAGATTTACCTTTTAAGACGACAGGTTCCTTTTTACCTTTGGGCAAGTTGGACAAGGGCGTGCGCACGTCGCCCGTCACATCCTTTTATAAGACTTCGTGGTATGGTGCGTTTGGGGAATATGAGTATGCTCCAGCGCCTTTAAGTGGCGTTAAGATCGCCGGCGAGCTTGTGCATCCCATGGATAACGCCGTGAAACCATATTCAACCCCGCTTTTACATTTGCATATTCCCAGCCTTGACAATGTCGTTCACGTGGCCATGAGTCAGTTCGACAAAGCTACGCGAGACTTTCCTCGCAAAATATTAACGTTTGAGGAGGCAGTGCTTGGTGTACCGGAGTGGAAGTTTAGGGCCATCCCGCGCAATACATCTGCTGGTTTCCCTTACAGCATGGAAGTCATTGGTGGCAAGAAAGAGTTTTTTGGCGACGGAGTGGATTATGATTTGCACAGGCCCAAGACTGTGGAGCTTCGTGAGCGCGTTAAGTACATTATCGATTCGGCGAAGAGTCGTGTGCGCCTTGCTCACGTATTTGTCGATTTTCTTAAGGACGAATTGCGCTCAAAGGCTAAAGTTGAGGCCGCTGCAACTAGGCTTATTTCTGGTGCTCCTTTGGATTATGTCATTGCTTTTCGGATGTACTTTGGGGCTTTTGCCGCTGCTGCTATGGCGAACCACACAACCACAGGCATGTCGCCTGGTATTTGTACCTATTCAGAATGGGACAAGTTGGTTACGCAAGTTACTTGTAAGGGTCCAAGTGTTTTCGATGGCGACTTCAAAGGCCTTGATGCTAGTGAACAGCCTGTGATACATTGTGCGCTACTACGTTACATTAACCGTTGGTATGAATCACGCGGGGGAACAGTCGTTGATAGCCTTATCAGGGAGATTCTTTGGATGGAAGTGTACCACTCGCGACATCTTGGTGGCACTGGGAACCATCAGGTTATGGTTTATCAGTGGAACAAGTCGCTGCCCAGTGGACACCCCTTGACGACAATCATAAACAGCATGTACACCTTGACGGCTTTGGTTGGTTCTTACGAAGTCTTGTGCAGAGATGTAGGACGGTTCTGGAGTGATGTGTCCTGTTCCGTATATGGTGATGACAACGTAGTGAACCCAGCTGAGGAAGTGAAGGATCGCTATAATCAGTCTTCTCTAGTTGGCGCGCTTGATGAACGGTTCCGTATGACTTATACCTCCGCAGCTAAGGATGGCGTTATGTACGACGTAACGACGTTGGACAAGGTCACTTTTTTGAAGCGGAGATTTCTGAACAAGTCTGGTTATTGGGCCTGTCCTTTGGAGTTAGACAGTTTTGCATACACTATATATTGGTGTAAGAACAAGAGGCTTGAGGCGGATATAAGACGAGACGTTTTGGAGAACGCTCTCGAGGAACTTAGCCTCCATGAGCCTGAAGTTTGGGATGAGTGGGCTCCTAAGTTTGTGGATGCCCTATCCCAGTGTGGGCATTCCACGAGGTATTGTCCCACCCAAGATTCTTATCTACAAGTTGTGCAGTCGCGCACTGACAGTTGGTACTAGGGTTTTATATACGCCCCGCCACGGAGAAAAAATGACGTCTGGGTCGTGGTGTGGGGACAGGACAGAGCCCGAATTTTACTACTCAGCTTTTGCAGAGATAGACGTCGTGTTGAGCTTATGGGCGTAAGCTCGACACTATTTTCGCCCGCTTTTTACGCAGATCCTAATACTCTTTCAACCTGGTGTTCCCGGGTTTTGCTTTCTAATATGTCCTATTACAGACTACGCAGGTCTCTTTTTGAGGAGTTTTGCGGATTTGTTGGCACAGAGCGCGCTGGTTACGTGAAATTGCCCACTGAGGCCTTTTTGGTCATCAGGCTTTTTCTCACAGCTCGTAATGAGCATTTGGACGATAACAAACGCCTTAGTTTTGATAAGGCTATTATGGAGCTTAGCGAGTTAGCTGTAGCTCCCGGTGTGGTACCCGCAGCGGGTGGTGGCCTTTTCGGCCGCTTTCTTGGTGGGCCTCCTGCGCCATAAAAAGTAACTTGCATATACGCACAAACTGCGGTCAAATAATGGCTGTGCGGTAAAGTAGTTTGTGGACAGGGCGGTTATTTTTCTTTTACTACTCAGGGTTTACCCAGAGAAGCACAGCCCTTACGTAGCGCTGGGGGGGGCGCACGTTATGGGAAAACTCCTGCTTCAACAAAAACACCTAATACTGATTTTGGAGATCGCGACGCTCTTGTTGAATGTGATCATGTCGCTGGTTTGGTCATGCCGCAAGCGAAAGAAGTCACGGGTCTTACCACAATAGAACAAGAAGCCTGTGAGCGCGTTGATGTTTTTGGCACTCATCGCGTCATCAGGCCTTTGACTACTTCTCAAGCCGGAGTACAAGATTTGCGAGAGTACGCTGCTCGACCAGTAGTTGTTGGACGTGGCAACTTACCAACGGCTTATGGCTCTTTCTTCAGCCTTTCTGGCACTTTCAGAGACTTTTTGAGTAATAATGCTAATTTGTCTAGTCGCTTTCAGGGCGCCAATGGCATTCGCGCCGACTTAGTTTTCACAATGCAAGTTGCCGCTACTCCTTTTACGCAGGGCATTATTGCCCTAGCATGGGAGTATGGAGATGCGCCTGGCTTCAGTCGCACAAGCCACGTTGGCACTTTAGTGAATTTGCCACACGTCCGCCTTGACGTTGCTAACACTACTATGGTCGTACTGCGGGTTCCTTTCATGAGCCCTGCAGACTATTCTGTGTTGCGGCAACAAAGTGATGGCGAGCTTTCTTATGGTAGGGTAGTCCTGTCTAATTTGTTACCTTCAGCTACGGGTCCCGGTGGTCAGTCACCTAATTGGACCCTGCTTATGCATCTTGAGAATGTTGAGCTTTTTGGCGCGGTTCCTTTGGCTACTTCTGCTATTACAATCCAGAGTGGGTTGTCAGCCCTTGATTCCGAACTTTCTGATTCCCGCCCCTTATCTTCAGCTCTTGCATCCGCTTCCCAAACCATGCGCTTTTTGGGTAAGGGCATTCCATCACTTTCCTCTATTTCAGGTCCAGCGTCTTGGTTTTTACGCGGTGCTGCAGGCGCTGTGCGCTCTTTTGGCTATTCCAAACCTGCGATTGTCACTGAGGTGAAGCCTTATACGGCAGAGAGGCACATTAGGGAGTTTAACGTCGACTCGCCATCGTGTGTACCAATTGCGGGCCCCACGTGTGACAACCATTTAACAGTGGATCCTTCCTTTGCCGGGACTGATGTGGATGAGATGTCTTTGGCTTTTGTTTTGTCACGCTGGTCTTACATTTGCATGGGCAAGCTCAATACTTCCACGCCAACTAACCAGCCAATTTACGCTACTTACGTTTCGCCTATCACCATGTGGCACCGCGATTGTCTCGGCTTTAACGTTGCCGCTAACAGGTCCATTCCCGCCAATCCCGAGGGCTCGCCTGAGTTTAGGAACGCAATTGTCGTCTCCAATCAACTTTATTTTGCTAGCATGTTCCGCCAGTGGAGGGGCTCCTTCCGCTATCGCTTTACTTTTTGTAAGACTCCTTTGCACGCTGGTCGCGTTATGGTGGTTTTTAATCCCGATAGGGGTTCTTATATTATCCGCAATGCTGGTCAGAACACCGGCAGACTTGCTGTCGGAACAGATATTGTTATACCTAACTCCACTACAGCAGCCAATCTTATGCCAGCATCATATTCCAAGATTTTCGATTTGCGCGACGGTAACTCGTTCGAGTTTGATGTTCCGTATACCTCTGAGTTTCCTTACACTGAGCTCTGTGGTTGGATTGGTTCCCTTTCCATGTTTGTTTATGACGAGCTTCAGGCTCCACCCGTTGCGCCGGCAGAGATCACTTTTATGGTTGAAGTCTGTGCAGCTGGCGACTTTGAGCTCGCTGTCCCATCGGGCCCCAAGCTTATTCCTCACATTAACACCCCTCAAATCAAGTTGCAGTCTGGTCTTGAACAACTCATAACGCTGCAGTCTGGTTTGGTTGCTGCTACTTCTTCGCCGAAATCTTCACAACATTGCATTGGTGAGAGGCTGCAAAGCGTCAAGCAGCTTGTCATGATGCCATCTCATTCATGTCTCGGCAGTATAGATTGGAATGCTGACACTGATGGTCGGAGCTTTGCGCTGCCAGTCTGGCCTTGGTGGGCCCAATCGTTGGTACCGAACGTTTCGCCTTTAACGCTTGAGGCGCTTGGTGGCGCTACTCGCTTTGCCGGGGGTCGTTTAGGTTGGGGTGGTACTATTGCCGCTTGCTATCTGTATGCTCGCGGTTCTACTGACGTTCACCTTTACTATTCAGCTTCACGTCACGTAGGCTTCTATGCGTCCTACGGTAGGCGGGACGGTAATAATTCCTGGGATAACCCTAGAGGAGACGTTACTATCGGAAATCCCGGCGCCTTGCCTTTAGTCGTCGGTAACTCCGCTCAGGGCACACTTCGCGCACGCTTTCCTACGTATGCGCGTGCTCCACGCATGTACACACATTTGTATAGGCTTGTTCCCTCCTGGACGTACAACAGCGAATGGTCTGTTTACCAAACGGAGAATGAGTTGCTGGGTTCTCTTGGAGATAACCCGCTTGCTGTAGGGAAAATTATTTGCGCTTTGCCCACGTTTGCTTTCCAAAGCGCTGAAGACAGGCTCATAACCACACTACTTTTTCGTAGCGCTGGTGACGATGCCCAACTAGGCCACTACGTTGGTCCTCCCCCCGTTGTATGGGGAGATGCTTATTGTGGTACCACTAGAGCCGCTCTTGTTGACGGCCTTAGTGGTTTTACTCCGTAGAGTAAATGCTTACACGATAACAACATTGCTTAGAAGTAGGTCATGTTTATGTTTAATAACTTGTCGTGTGTTTGTTCAGATAACTGTTTTGCAGTTGTTTGTACATTTTCTG
>Ga0129338_1003785_pt1 | contig 12183 bp, 9 predicted proteins | sample CPB6_02_RNA2_FD_109914 | JGI IMG/M metagenome (GOLD analysis project Ga0129338, IMG submission 109914) | Freshwater to marine salinity gradient microbial communities from Chesapeake Bay, USA - CPBay_Sum_0.6_0.2_RNA2 (Metagenome... | ecosystem: Environmental > Aquatic > Marine > Coastal | place... | reverse complement strand
GTTGAATAACATTAGTTTGAATAATAGTTTTCATCCTCTGGCAGGAACATCCCATCGACCGTGTCTACCAGCCAAAGAGCTCAGTCGGACTTTTAACCAACCAACCTACGAGTGGCAGCAGAAACCAAAGATCTAAGGGAGCCAAACCAGCTGAGAAATGCTCTTCGCACTATCAAAGCGATGTGCTCAGTCTGCAGCGAGAACAAGTGCGACACCGGCAAGGACCCACTTGTAGAACGGAACGTTTTCGTCCTCCATCTTGAGGTTGGACATGAAGATGAAGGTCGGACCACGCTGCTTGGTAACGTAGACGGGACACGCGTAGTAGCCGACTGTGTTCTTCTGCTTGGACGGGATGGCAGTCACGTGCATCACTGGCAGCTCTGGGTTCAGGTCCTTGAGTGTCTACTCACACAAGTATCCTTGCTCCGATCCGCGGCCACACTCCCAGTTGGCTCCTTCAAGGTAGAAGCCATGGATGTATGCGCCTTCTTCAGCGGGTTCGACGATAAGCTTGGAATCGGTCGTGTTTGTGACGGTGGTTTGCAGCACGATGTCATCGAGTGCAAGGCCGTCTTTTCTGGCTGTCCTCTGCTGGATGGCCGTCAAGAATGACATTGGGTTGAACAGGCCCGAGATCCACAGGCTGTTAGGAACTGAGTTTGCGTCAGTCCATTCCTTGAGTTGTGCGTATCTCCTCAGCATGTCGGTGAACCATGGTGTCAGCGACTTGAGAGAGGCGTAAGCAGCCGCTGCCCATGCAGCTGGCACGAAACCGAGTGAAAGGTTTCTGAAAAGCTCGTCCATCGCATCCGTGATATTGAGCTGACCCTTGAGTCCCATGTCGAGTTCTGTCAATGAAGACTTAATCACCAAAATCAAGTTGTTGATTCTCTCGCACTCTTGGAGACAAACAATCCAGAATGGATCGGGCTCTCCTGTATTCTTAGCCTTGAGGTCGGCCAAGTAGAACAAGGGAGCATCAGTATCCAGCCTCTTGAGGAAGTCGTCAATAATGCCTTGGACACCGGAGCCCTTGTCGCCAGATGAACCGCCTTGAATGAGAAGAATCTGGTCGAAGATTGTATCACCTTCGGCAGTAAGGTAGCCGATTTCAGCATTTGCGTGAAGGCCGAACATGTTTGGAGTCTCAGGCGGGAGAGTTTCGGCGAACTCGACGTACTTCTGGCGATCGAGCTTGGTGGGGTTCGGTGATCTGTAGCCTGGGGCTAGAGTCAGGTTCATGTTGTTCAGAAGTTCTTTCTGGATAAGAACTTTGAGGTAGGTTCTGTTCGTGCGTCGATCGAGATCATCAGTGATGTGACCACCGTACATGATCTCACCATAGATGTATTGAAGATCTTCGTAGGGCACCTTCTCGTACTTGGAAAGGTAGTTATGCAGCACATCACCGCAGATCGTCAAGTCACCATCGTTAAAGTTGTAGACTCTGGACCATCCGATGGCACCGAACTTTCTTCTGCCAAGAATGAGGGAGTGGAACATGCAAAGCCCGAAGATGAGAGCCTTGAACTCAGGTTCTTTGTGGGCCTTCGCGCGGTCGTAGTATTCTTGATTGAATTTGCTGAGGGCGCGACGCATGTTGGTCTTGAGATCCTGCGGTGCTTCGTTGGACACCTTGATGGAGTTTTGCAGGATCGACTCAGGAATGATTTCCATATCGGGGAGGGGCGGTGGTTCCGATGAGATGAAGCATCTGAAGTCTTTGTGGCAGTTGTCATCAACAGCAATTTCGAGTGCGCGCTCAAATTCTTTCATCCACTCAGTCATCAAGTGGACGTTCTGGACCATGATCCAGTTGCCAGCAGTTGCTGCTTTCTTGAGTGCCTCGAGAGCCTTCTTCTCTTGGCCTTGACCCATAGAAATATTGTAGAAGGTGTCATCAATTGCGAGCTTCTTGTACTTTCTACCGACGTTTTCAACAGGCTGAGTTGCATCGACACCAGGGAAGAGCACGAAGAGCGTAGGAATCTTGTAGCTCATTTGATCGTACACTTGTTGCATGTCGAACGATGGCTGCTCGACGTAGCGCTCACCAAGACTCTTCAGAACGTATTCTTTCAGGGCATTCGGGAGTCTATCGGGACGAATTGCTCTCAGGAGCAGAAGCTTGTGGAAGTCGGTGGTGTCCTTCTGTGACTTGGGAAGGAACTCGAAAGATTCTGCTCTCTCATCACCGTACCACTTCTTCCAGTTGAGGTGCTCGCTTTCAATTTGTTTTGGCAAGTCTTTGAACACTGGCAGTCTCATGAGACCGTGGCAAGCTATCCAGACATTCTCAGACATGTAGGCCAAGTTGTTAGGAAGGTTTTCATAGTCGACGGGCATCTCCTTCTTAATGAGAGCACCTTCTTCCTCATCCGTGATCAGCTTTTTGCGCTTGTTGATTCTAAGCGTGAGCATTGTGGCGATGATAAGTTTGTGCTTCTCGAAAGTACCTCTGCGCACGTAATCGTAAGCTTAGTAAGTGATTTCCTCAATCAACTTGGTTACGCGTATTTTGAGCATCGCCGGCGTGATCTCGAGGTCTTGTTCCTCTGGTTCAGCATCCGCCTGTGCTTCTCCTTCAGCAGGCTCGGGCTTGGGCGGCTTCATCTCTCTCGCAATAATGTCGATAGCGCGAATGATAACATTGATGAACGACTCGAGCGAGAACTTGTAGAACGAGTGGATCTTCGTCAGCTCGACCATCATGAAGTAGACAAGAGCACCGCGCTCGCCTGCTGGTCTGTATTGCTCCGAAGCTTCATCAATCATGACTGAAGTCTGCTTCGCAACCTCGATTTTTTCTTTGATTTCGACTGATAGCTGCTTCGATTTCTCCAAGTTTTCGATAAGCTCGATGTCCTCGAGAATGTCGCCCTTTGAGGCAATGACCAGACGTTGGAGGAGATCGTCTTCGAGGTTCTTGATCGTGATCTTGAATTCGTTTTGTTCCTTGATGAGACGCTCCTTCTCTGCGGCGAGATCGGGCCTCTCCTTTTTGACGACAAGGGACAGAAGCTGGTCTTCAAGACCCTTCTCGGTAACAGTGAAGTTGATGAGTGTGCACTCGGCCTGGATTTCAGGCGGGTAGTGGGGATTGGATAGCTTGGTGTGCATGATCAGTTTGAAGTCTACGTGAACGTCGAACTCTTCGTCACCCATCTTGACTTTCTTGCCTTTGCCTTTGCCGCCTGAGAACATACGAGCATACACTGGTGCAATGACTGCATCGATTGAGTTCTCGAGGTTTTCGAGCATGAAAGATCTGCCGTTTTGGATGCACTCCTGAAGCTTCTTGATCATCCTCTTGCCTTGGGCAAGTCTGCCAACTTCGAGCCTGTCGCCATATCGTGACTTGATCCAAGTGATACCTTGTAGCTGTGGGTCCACCATCAATGGATAGCGTTCGGAGTTGGTCAAGATGGCACCATTTTGAAGCGAGACTTCATCTGAAGGAAGCTTCTCGTTCTGCCACTGAGCCATCTCAGCCTCAGTCGTGAGAATGGAGAGTGGATTGGAGTTCTCGCTGACTGGAATCTTGTTGTCTTTGAAGAACTTCGAGAAGATCTGCTTCATGATCAAGTTTCTGTCCGTACTCTTGAAAGGCCCGATGTATGATACGAAAGCCGACGCCATCAGGACATCACCAAGGATGACCTTTAGCGATTCGCCGACTGTAACGATACTCTGCTCCCAACGAACACCTTCGGCTCCGAGCGCATTGACGAGTCTGGTTGCGAGTGACAGTTTCTTCTCGCACCTGGCAGCAGTCGCTTCAGCATCAGCCTTCTTCTTCATGGCTGCATCATACTTGTCGATCAGGACTTGGAGCTTGGCTCTGAGCTCTGCGACCAACTATTCCCAATGGTTCTTCTTGGCCATTGCTTCTTCGAGTTGAATGACAGCTAGTCTAAGGGCTTCTCTCTTTGGTTCAACTTCAACAACGACTCTGTAGTACTTCGTGATGTTGATAACCCACTTGCACACACCTTCGGCGGCTGCTGAAGCCTTCTAGAGCTTTTCAGGAGTGAAGTCTGGATTATCAAGCGTTGGCTAGATAGCATCGAAGTTCTAACCCAGATGTTTCACTGAGTCCTCATCGATGTAGGTCTTGAATCCTTTAAGTTTGTCGATGAAAACTTTCGCAGGGTTCATCAACTTGAGACAAGTACCCCAAGGCTTATCGTCTTTGAGTTTATTTCTCTTGTCGACAGGAATGTCTTTATCGATACCGGCGAAGAGATTGAGCACACACTCCATGGTAATCTTGATCAAGTTTGGCGGGTTTTAGAATGATTTAAGCATCTTGAAGTCGTCTTCCTTCAGACTGTCAAGAGCAGCCATAGCTTGCTCGACCAGGGGCAGGGCGGCATCGAGGTCTGCTTGCACAGATGCCTTCTTTGCATTGACTTCGACAGCCACCTTGTTGGCAGCAGCTGCTTCTCTCTCAGCAATTTCGTTCTTCTCATCGACCTCGACTTTTTCTTTACCGACGATTTGTGCTTGCTCTTGCGCCTCTTCCTTGGCGTTTTGCACGATGATGGCGGTCTTCTTGATCTCTTCTTCGAGAACGCTGACAGTGTCAGTTGTAGCCTTCAGAGTGATCACACCCTTCTCGTACTTCTCAAGTGAATTCTCCAGACTACCTTGCTTCTGTCCAAGCATGCTCTTGAACAGCTTGATGAGCTCCAGGAACGACTTGGGTGTTGTGTAGATGTATCTGCGGTCCTTGCGGAGAACTTCCTCCGAAATTCTTCCGACTTCTGAGAAGGAGAATGGAAGGAATCTCACGACCGATTGTCTAACTTCGTCACTGGGAATTTCAACATCAGCGAGGAACTTGTCTGCGACGGAGAGCAGGGCTTCATAGGGCCAGGGATGGAACCAGTCAATGACAGTGCAGTTGACCAACGCGGGGAACTTTCTGGCTCTGTCACGGAAGGCATTGCCGACAGGCGAGAAGCACAGCGACATGTGAAGATTTCTGCGCACGCGGTCGATGAAGAATCGCCAGCAGTTGGCCGTGTTGATGGGTGTAATCTCAGCTGACTTTGCAGCCGGAGTAATGTTCGTGACGATCGTGTCAATGGTCTCCTGGTCGAAGAGGTTATCGATCTCTCCTGATGACAGCAGATCATTGATGTACACAAGGAATTGTTCCTTGGTAATCTGACCTTCCGTGAATAGGAAACACAAGCCTTCATTCTTGAGGCCACTTCTCTCGTAGTACTTCCTCAAGTCCTCCTTGAGCTCGTTTTCACCATAGGACGACGAAATCATGATTGAAACAAGACCGTCGAGACTGATCGAGGTGGCAAGTTTCGACAACGACTGCTTGCCTGAGCCACCCACACCGACAAGCAAAGCATGGCCGGCATCAGCGGAAATGATTCTTGCGATCTTGCAGCAGTGCTTCATAGCGTCTTCGAACAAGACCAAATCCATAACTGCGTTGAGTTCGTTGTAACCCTCAAGAGCTTCCTTAAGTCTCTGCGCAAGTGTATCAGAGTTCGGGAAAACATCATACTTCTTGTCATCCAAGCTTTCTACAAAGTTGGCGAACACAAGAGGCTCTGGGTCTTTGGCGCGGAAGAAGGATGCAACGTTGGCACGTGAGAAGTTACGCTTCTGTTGCTCTTGAATGATCTCACGGTACTTCTACAGATCTGCAGCATTGACCAAACGATCACCATAAATTCTTTCCATCTCGTGGATCCACAGCTTCACGATTTTCTCGAGGTCTTGGACAACTTCGGTCTTCGCTTGCAAGAGACCTTGGAATACATTGGTAAGATGGCGGACATTGAACTCGTAGTGGAAGTTCTGTGCAGTCTTACGGAAGGACATCTGGATAGCATCCTGAGCGGCGATCGTAGTCTTGATGATATTCGGGATCTGCTCGTTGACTGCGGTCTTGAATTTCGCGAAGTGTTTGTTCATGAATGCACTGTAAATAGTCGTTAGGGACGCCGTCTCCGGGAAGATGACGTTGACAGTCCAGAAGTGGCGCTGCAGACGGTCGTTAATGAAGAATGAACCAGCCGTGGGGTTCATGGCGGCAAGGTACATGGTGTTCTGGATGTCTTTAAGAATCCAAGTGGAGCGATTGTACCAGTGGCCGTAATCCTTGTGCTGACGAATCAGAGCAATGGCACCCTGTGTTTCATACTTGTCTGGACCCGGCATGTTCAGATCATCGATGAAATAGACCAGAGTTGCCTTGCCCTTCGGACCAAAGCTTCTACCACCACGCTTCTCGAGCTGGCTTTCGAGTGACGACTAGAGCATCTCAGAGTTGGTGTAGAAGTTGAAGTTGATTGTCTGCTGCAAGTACTCAGCATCTTTGCTGGTTGTGATTTCGTCGAGAAGACCCTTGGCGATCTGAGTCTTGCCGCAGCCTGCCGCACCGATGAGCATTGGGGAGTGCTTTACCGCAAAGAACTTCTTCATCAGGTAAGACATGGCAATCGTGTCTGGGGTTGGCACAGTGAAGCTGGAAATTCTCTTGCTGGTATCGATCCTCTCGATGATGTTTCCGGCATCCATCGTCTTCCACTCTTTGAAGGTTGTCTGCTCACCGAAGTCAAGGTAGTATTCGAAGACTTGCTGGGTGCCAAACTTGACAACCTTCCAGGTGTCTTTCCACCACTGGCTGAAGCTCTTACGGTACTGAATACCGTCCTTGTCACCGTAACCTGCACCGAGGCACCAGACGCAGCAGAAGACGAAGAGCATCTCGTTGTTCTTCACTTCTGGGACACTAGCGTAGATCGACTCGAGCAGTTTACAGAGCGAGACAATGATCGCAATGTCGACGGTGGGGATCAGGAACCTAAATTGCTTCTTCATGTAATCAAACGACTTCTGGATGTATTTTTCGAAGAGTGCTTCAAGTTCTTTCTTTCTTTCCTCACTATACTTCATTTTCTTGATCCAGGCCTGGTAGTAGGATTTCCATTGGTAGCCAGATGAGTCAGAGATGAAAAGAATACCTGCTCGCGAGACAGTAGCTGGTGTTGCGAACTTAAGGTTCTTGATCTCAAAAATGAGCCTCATGTGCGGCAGCAGCTTGATACGCTCGTTCGAGGCGAGCGTCAGAATTTTGTTGTCGTCCATCACAGAGTTCATAGACTCAATCCAGTTTGCATCGAGATCGCCATCGAGAATGATCCACTTGGGAAGTGTGTCGGGTCTGCTGGACAGGTCACGCATCTTGTTTGACATTAGACCATCAATCCACTCACGAGTCTGGGGATGCACGATACCGTACAGCTGATCGGTCTTCTGAACCTTGGGGTCCAGGTCTTCAACTGTTGTTTTTTCGCCGTTTTTGGTCTGGGCTTTCTGTAGAGTCTTCCAAGTGCTGGACTTGCCGCAGCCTGGGGTTCCCATTACGAAAACACAATGTCTGACACCGAGGAGCTCCTTCAGTTGGACCACTTTAAGGATGAACTCAGGATCTTCGTAAAGATTTTGTTCCTTTGTGACTTAGACAATGATGTCCTCGAACGTCATGTCTCGCTTTCTGGGCGGGTTGATACCGGGGAAGAGATCTCCGAGAAGACCCATGAAAATTTTGAGGTCATCGGCAACGACTTTTGGCGTGTTAAAATCTCTTAGCGCTCTCATCAGCAGATCCATCTCGGGAAGGTTGGGTTCGGCACGCTTGAAGCCTCCTGCGACGACCAGCACTGACTTGATGGCACGAAGACCCCAATCGTAGTGCATCGCCTTGGAAAGCAGATCTTTGCAGAGCATATACAAAGAGTAGAACTTTGTTGCCAGAGCCTTGGCTTCGGTGAAACCTTCAGCCATAAGCATGTTTTCACAAATCAGTTCCAGGTCAGGAACAACGACAGTGATTGGTCTGAACAGAGCCTTGAGACCTTCGGGGAGCTCTGCACGACCCAGATAACCAGGGTTCATGGTGATGAAAACACCGCAGGTTGGGTCGAGCACCAGCGATTCTCCTTCAATCGTGAACTTCTCGCGGTTCTCCTTGATTGCATCAGTGACTGCCTTGAACTGCACCGAGCACACTGACAGCACTGCAGGAAGCAGTCTGTTGAACTCATCGAAGCAGCCCCAAGAGCCCGAGGCAGCGAGTCCTTTGTAGATACCGCCCATACCCAGGTAGTCCATCTGGTCAGAGCAGTTGAAGACATAAATAGCCTTGGCGAGGCAGGACGACAGATCCTTGGTCGTCTCGGTCTTACCGGTACCGGCGGGTCCTGCTGGTGCGCAACCCATCTTCAAGTGAAGAGCTTGAGTTGCAGTCACATAGATTCTGTCCGTGAGGTCCGTAACGACGAGCCTGGGACCATTACCCAGGTACTCGTAGCCGTAGGCGAGGCACGCATCCATAATTTTGAACTCAAAGTCCTTCTTGCCGGTGTTCCAGTATGGCTTCAGCTGTGCTTGCCAAACAAATTCGTCAGCGGATTTGACGCCCTGGTCGCATAGTCTCTTAAGAATATCACGCGAGTGGGCATCCATAGTAATCAAACACATTACTTTGGTACGCTGTTCTTTCGTGAGGTTGGTTCTGACCATCAAAATGAGATCAGTCAACAACTTCACTTGGGTCTGATGAGCCTCTTTCAGCGCGTCTGGCTTGGTGCTGAGATTGAGCAGAGCATTCTCGACGTTCTCGACCCAGCTGAGCATGTTGATCAAAAGTGTGATCTGTGCGGGGTCTTCGAAGAGCCAGTCGGCCTTTGCCTTTTGCTTGAAGCGAGGGAGCGAGTCGGCGCCGATCACTTTCAGGGTTTCACGCATTCTGTCGATGACATCTTGCAGGTAAATCTCGACTTTGCCGAGTAGTCTAAGGGGTTTGCAGAACTTGACCTTCTCAACACCGACGCATGAGATCATCTCAGTTGCATCCACTCTGCCGTCGTTTGACGGGTCGGACAGGACCAATGTCTCAATGGCTTGGAAAATCTTTGGCATATGCTTCATGATCTTGCCAGGGTTGTTACCATTGGACAGAATATCAAGCAAGTCAGCGGTGGCGACGAAGTAGAAACGAGGGAACTGTGCCTGCTTGGTTGCCATGAAATCGTACAGGGCCTTCTCGCAAACTTTGAGCTCTTTCTCGATGGTCGTGAGATCCTTTTCAAGTCCGCTGATGTTGCAGAACTGCAAAGCGTTCTTTATTTTTTCAGCCTGGGAGAGGAAGTTTCTGACTTTCGAGTCGATGCCAACGAATGACTTGCTCTGCTCTGGAAGTTCCTTCTTGACTTCGTCAGAGTGCAAGAACAGTGATTCAAGGAAACTCCAGGTTCTCTGAATCTCGCCCATCTGAACGCAGACTGAGTTAACGTTGCCGAGATTTGCTTGCCAGGAAGTAATCTCAGACTCAAATGTCGCAACAAAGCGAGAAGCACCCATGCCCTGGACCATCATTTGGTTTTCTTCGAGTAGTTCGAAGTCATCTTCGGACAATTTGATCGTGGACACCTCAGAGTCCTTCATCTGTGTGAAGACAAAGTTGATGCTGGTCCATGTCTCCTTGAGCTTGGCAAGGTTCTTCTCCATCTTTGCCTCCTGCTTGGACTGCTCGCAGACTTCCTCGACATCTTCTTTGAAGTTGGTGAGGTTCAGAGCAAAGATGTCTTTCAGCTTAAGGGTGGCTGGGTCTGGGAAGTTGACCTTGATCTTCTAACGAATTGAATTCCAGTGGCGCTCGCGCATTGCGTCTCCGCTGAGGTCAGCAATTAGAGGCAGGAATACGAGCCATTTTTTGAGCTCATCACTGATGCCGACGAAGGCCAACGACTTCTTGTCAATCTTCATTTCCTTGAGAATTTTAACCTCTTTCTTTGTGAGGTCTTCAAGGTCGAAAGGTTTTGTGTTGGACCATGACTCTTCGAGCCAGGTTCCGAAGAGAGTCTCTAGCTGGTGGATCTTGTCCCAGAGAATCTTCATGTTGTCGCACTCACCTTGAACCATTTCGACGTGCTTCAAGCAGTTCTCAATGAGCTGGGGTTAGCCAAATTTCTGGGCATTGAAGGTTAAGTCCTCAATGACAAGCTACTTCTCTGCGAGCTCTTTACGAGCTTCCTCCAATGTAATCATGGCTTTCTCTCTTCCGGAGGTGTACTTGTAGAAATCTCTCATTTTAAGCTTTGATGCAAAATACTTGAGTTCATCCTCGAGCTTCTGGATCTGCTGTGTGTTCTTGGTGGTCTCGCCTTCGATGTTCTTCTTAATGTCTTTCTCGACGTCCTTCGCGAGCTTCTTGAGGTTGGTCCAGTCGTCGTTCAGCTTTCTGTACTCTTTCACCTGTTTTTCTTTAGCCATGCTGTGGGCTTGGAGCATTTTGAAGCTTTCGTCGAGCTGGTCGAGCTTGAGTGTGAGCTCATCGTTTCTGACTCTGACGTCTTCAATGTGGTCCTTGATCTTGATCAGGACTTTGACGTCTTCAATTTTCTTGCCTTCGAGCTTGGCACCGGCTTTGGTGTCTGCCATGAACTGCTGCAGACTTGCGATTTCGCTCGTGAGATGCTTCTGCAGAAGCTGGCCTGTGAGGCTGTTGGTATGAGCAGCGCCGCCTGAGACGAAGTTTGCCGAGTAGGGGCTGCCACGTACATCGACCATCTTGCCCTTGTCGTCTTTGAATTTGACAACAATGTTGACTTTGCCTTCTTGTTCACACTTGTAGGTGACCGTGTATGAGCCGTTGTGGTTGTCGACAATGTCTGAGGGAATTTCCTGCTTGGTGTCTTCTTAAGTCACTGTGACTTCAAACTTATCGCGACCGGATGTGCGGTTTTCACAGTTTTCGTTTCTGGCCTAGATGATGAAGGTAGATGTCTCGTTGATTTGTTGGTCGTTCAGGATACCAGAGCCATAGCAGAGAGATCTGGCGGCACGAGTGTTCGCGAAGAAGGTGTACTTCTGCCATGTGGTCGTCAGATCTGAGCTGCCGCACATCACCTGGACGATGCACTCGAACTTGGGAGCTAACTCCGTGTAGTTCGGGGTCTCGCATTCAACTGTTCCATCAGCATTGACTCTCACATTGTTGGCCTTGAGCGAGAGCTTGGGATGCGGCTCGGCAACTGGCTGCGATCCGCAAGTGAAGTAAACGTTGCAGGGATCCGAGAAGCCTTGGCCGTGGATGATGACAGTGTCACCGCCTGAGAGCTGGCCGAGGTTTGGCTCAATGCTTGTGATTGCGTAGGGCGGTCCCACAACCTTGCTGACGTTGTAGCCGTACATATCGTTCAACCAGCCGCTGTTCCAGCCACCGAACACGATCAAATTGTTGTTTTGGTAGAACATGGCTGCGTACTCGCGTGCCTTGGGGATGAACTCGTCGCTTTCCGGCTCGACATTCTCCCACTTGAAGGTCTGGAGGTCAAGCACCTAGACGCTGTTGGTAACCTTGCCAAAAGCGCGAGGCTCACCTTCGTTGAAGTGTTCAGCTTCACCGCCAAAGACGAAGAACTTGGAGGACGGGATAGCCTCAGCCAGGTAATAGCTGTGGTTCCATCGAGGCAGCTTGGTAAGCACATCATCGTCTTGCCACTCGCCGCTGGAGAAATCGAAGTAGGTGAGCCGGTCAAACTGAGACTCGGAGTTCCAGCCACCATAGGTGTAGAGTCTGCCATTGGTCACGAAGATGCTGTTACCTCCGCGGCCTACTTGGTTCTGTGTCGATTCGCTCTTGGCCTCGTGCTTGGTCCAGGTCTCTGTTGCGCAGTCGAAGCTGTAGATGTCATCGTATGCGAAGCGTTTGTAGCCGAGACCGCCATGGCCACCATAGATGTAGATCTTGCCTTCGGCGTAGCAGTAGCCGCAGTTGGCACGGGGTCCGGGGGCGCCGATGGTCGACTCTTGGTTGGGTTCGACATCCTTGCAGCCAGTGACGCGCTTCCAGTTGCACTCAGCGCCCTTGACCTCCAGCCACCAGCAGTCGTTCAGACGGCGTGTGGGGGTCGCGTGGCCACCGAAGATGAAGACGCAGTCAGCCTTTTCGGGGCAGTCCTTCTTCGAGGGGTTGACGGCGACGTGCTGGGCTCTTGCCATTGGCTGCTCGCCATCATTGCTCTCCTTGCTCCACACGGCCTTGTTTCCTCTCGGCGCTAGCCTGTAAATCTCGTTGGTCGGGCAAATCTTCTGACCTGCGCCTGCGTCCAAGATACCGCCGTACATGATGTAGGTTTCCTT
>Ga0129338_1002563_pt1 | contig 12611 bp, 10 predicted proteins | sample CPB6_02_RNA2_FD_109914 | JGI IMG/M metagenome (GOLD analysis project Ga0129338, IMG submission 109914) | Freshwater to marine salinity gradient microbial communities from Chesapeake Bay, USA - CPBay_Sum_0.6_0.2_RNA2 (Metagenome... | ecosystem: Environmental > Aquatic > Marine > Coastal | place... | reverse complement strand
CTTTCTTTAACAAAAAAAGGAACTCAATTAATTTGCTAAATGAAACGAAATCCATTTTGGTATTCGTTTATAGTTGGGTTAATCCTCATTTCAGTTTGCTAAGCCAAGCTGACGAGACTTTCCTTTGTCCAATTGCAGATGCTAGATGTTGATAAGTTAGGATGCTAAAAGGAGAAGCTCGATTCAGTGGAAGCTGGCCTGCGGGAATGGAAATAAACCATAGAATTAGTCGAGAAGGGTACCCTCTATAAAGACATAGAACAGCTACGTGAAATCTAAAGAATAGCTTAAATCGGAGCAAATGTCAACTCTGTCTCTTTCCTCTAAATTGGTGGTCATGAAAAGATCCACTAACATTTAGATAGAAAATTGCAATCACTGAGCCTCCTATAGGCATCAGTGGGGCTGGGGAAGGAGTAATGTGACTAACTCAAGGAACACATAGCTAAACTTCTTAGTACATCTAATCCTGAAGTTAAAGCTGAATGTTGTAGTTTGATAACCTCATTGATACGTATGATGCTAGAGTAGTTAGAAGAGCTTGACGAACAATGTAAAAACCTTCCAATCACCATAAATATCGAGGGAGATATTAGAAAAATTGAGGTGATAAGAGAGAAGTGTAAACCACCCCCTACAATAGAATTACCACCAGTACCACCATCACCACCATTGATACCAAGTGATTCTTGTTAGACTGGTAGTTTCCTAATAGTTGATGCTTCTGCGAACGGATAATCAATTAAAGATTGGTATTGGGATAGTATACCTGATAAAACTGAATACGGTTACGGTTACTGGTTAAGATACACATCAAGATACCCAGTACCACTTCTGAATGGTAAGAATCAACCATGGTACTTTGTTTCCCGTTTGACAAATAAAAAAGATTACACTGATAATTAGTTAGGAGACAGATTACTTGGAGTTATGTAGGGATTAACAGGTTATGGTTTCTTTACTCAAGATACTGTTACCTCATAGAACTAAATTAATAAACTAATTAATTATAATATTGACATTGAAGGTGTTTGGACATACATTTATTTCAGTTATAGAAAAGGAAGAGCTACTGCTTATCTCTAGAATAATTATGATTCACCATAAAGAGTAGATTTTGTTGCTCAACATCCTCCAATTTAAGAAATGCGATTTGTACTTGGAGGTACAGATCTTGGACTTTACCCAGGTTTCAGTGGTTTAATTACAAGACCTTTTGTTCGAGTTGGTCCACCTTCATATGTTAGTACAGATAAGTAATTCCTTGATTACGTTATTTCATGTAACCCTAAACCTGATTAAGATTGTTCTGTAACCGATACTTTACCTACAATGATCCTAAATGAACCTCATGATTATAATGCTGATACACGTTAACCTGAAGTTTACAAGACTAATGTTACTCGTCCATTTATTGATGAATATTCAGTTGGTGCTTGGTTTAGATGGGCTCCAGTTTTACCTAGTGAATAAAAACCATGGCATTTACTATTCAGAGTTACTATTAATGATCAATCAATTAATACAGATAGCGATCGACTAGGTGATAGAGATTTGATTGTTTTTGCTAACCCTGCCACTGATGGAGTATTAAGTTTTGCTACATACACGTACAATGATTTGTAGGGTTAAGGTAATCCAAATGTTTTCTAGGCTATCTAACATAGAAACCACCTAACTGAATGGCATTACGTGTACTTTGCCTACTCAAGAATCTAACATAGAGCATTTGGTTCAGTTTAATGGTTAAATGGAGGTAGAGGTGAACTTGATTTTTCTGGTATTAATCACTTCCTGACAAGAGATCATTACATTTATGTTGCTAGAGATAGATTTTACACTAGTTGGAGTGGTTAAATTGCTTACTTTGTTTACAGACGTTGTGCTGGTGCTTTCAACCCTAATGAAGTTCCCTACCCTCTTACTCCTGAACCTACAAACCAAACAATCCCATTACCTCCTGGACCAAACCCTCCAATCACTGAACCTCCATAGGAGTAAAATAAAACTGTTAACCCTAATTGTTTTGGAGGAGATGAGACTATTAAAGATGCTGCATATAATGGAGCTGCTGTTTAGGATGTTGAACTTAAAAGATAATAAATCCTTGATAACACTGAATATGGTTATGGGTTTTGGATGAGATACTTGGCTAAGTACCCAACCACACTTTTCAATGGACTTGATCAACCATATTACTTTGTGAGTAGATTAACATACAATGAACCTTACGGTAATATAGGTTTAGGTGATAGAGCACTTGTTATATTCTAGGCAAGAGGATAGTATTTATTCATTACATCAGATGTTGCTTCAAATAACCCTAACATAGTTAGAACAGTTAATTACAATGATATTGAAGGTGAATGGACATTTGTATATTATTCCTACTCTCGAATTGAGAATGAAGCTATTGGTTTCATCTAATATTCTGATTCAACCCCTTTCTACAAATAATAAATCTAAGCAACTCATTCACCAGCATATTATCTTCGTTGGGTTGTTGGTGGTAATAACTTAAACCTCTACCCAGGATTTAATGGTTAGTTCACTAGACTTGTTCTTAAAGTTGGTTCAGGTGCTTTCTTAACTAATGCATAATAAATTCAAACGTACTTCAAAGATTGTAATCCTAAACCACAAACAATATGTTCAACCTCTAGATAAATTTAAGTAGTTGGTAAAGATGAGTAAAATCTTTCCGATAGTCCAGTCTCACTAACATCTGGATCGTAACCACTATTCCCTAATGAATATGCTGTTGTCGGTTGGTTCAAATGGACTTAACCATCTAATGTTAAACCATGGTACCTTGCTTATAGACTCTCTGAAAATTAACCATCAGACATAAAAGATTAAGAAAGAATTGGTGATCGAAATCTTGGTGTTTGGGTAGGAGCTCTTGCTTAGACTTATACATTCTCTACATACTCTTTTGCTGATCTTAATGGAAATGGTTAATCAGCTCTTTACTAGAGTACTCCCTACAATGATACATCAATCTCAAATTGGCATTACATTTACTTTGGATACTCTCGTGCATTAAAGAAAGCCTACGGTTTCATTAAGTGGGGTGATGATAGCTACGGATTAAACTTTGAGTAAATTTAACATTACCTTGCTCCCACTCTCTACTTCTAATTGGGTCGAGATGCCTATTATCCTAGTTATAGTGGTACTGCCACTAATGTTGTTCTTTTCCTTTGTAATGGTGCTTTCAACCCTGATTTCCCAGTAACACCTCCTAAACCAAAGGAAGAACCTCCCATTTATATTCCCCCTGAAAGAAATGAAACAAAACCTATCCCACCAACAAACGAAACTAAAAACGAAACTTAACCAGTCGTATAACCACCTGAACGCCCTTAACCAACTTGTACCCGTGGTAGTGAAGCTGTACAAATTGCTTCTACTTAACCCATCCTAGACAAAGTATTTACTTCATCTGAATTAGTTGATACAACTGAGTATGGGTACAGTTTCTGGATTAGGTTCCACTCTCGTTACCCTAGAGTCATGATGGGTGGTCTCACAGAACCAAGTTACTTTGTCAGTAGATTGACTTAAAATAACCCCTACGGGAACTAAGATATGGGTGATAGAACATTAGGTATTTGGTTAGGACCATCATCATATTATTTCTCAACCTACGATGTTACAACTTAAAGTCCTAACTTAGTTAGAGGAATAGCTATTGATGATATTGAAGGTGAATGGACATTTATTTACTTCAGTTACAGTTAATTACAGAATGCTGCTACTGCTCTTCTATAATAAAGAGGACTTCAAACTTAAATGGTACAATTCACAGGGATTACCCACACTAGTCCTAGATTCCTCAGATTAGTTGTTGGTGGTAATAATTTAGGTGTCACTGGTTTCAATGGTCTATTTTCCAATATTGTTGCTAAAATTGGATCTGGTGCATTCCTTAATTCAGTTGATGAATTTTAAACTTTTGCTAAATTATGTAACCCACAACCTTCACCACTTTGTTCTAGTATGGTTACTTAGGAAATAGTTGCTAATACAACAAGTGTTTCTATTTCAGACTAAACCGCCGATTAAATTGTTTCACCTCATGGTTTAAGATTCCCTATTGAGTACTCTGTTTTAGGTTGGTTTAAATGGACTCCTACTGAATAATAATAGTACCATTCAATGTTTAGACTTACAATTAATGATTAAGATACAAATTAAGATAGTTAAATTTTAGGAGATAGAACATTAAATGCATTGATTGGTTAAGAAGAAGGTGGACATCTTGAATTTTCAACTTACACTTACTAAGGTATGAGTGGTGGTGGTATTCCTAATAAGAAACACCATGTACCATTCACAACATAACATACAGAATGGCATTTTGTGTATTTCGGGTATAATAATAGAGATAATGAAGGTTTTGTTTACGTTGGATGGACTGATTAAGAAGATTCACATTATTTCTATAGTACTAGACATTATTCTGTTTAATAATTCTTCTTTTACCTAGCTAAAGATAATTTCTACCCATCATACAATGGTAATGTTGCTTAAGTTAAAGTACTTTTCTGTAAGGGAGCATATACTCCAACAATAGTTAGACCTAAAACTGACCCTGAAACACCAGAACCACCACCTGTTATCCCACCAAGACCCCCAAGAGTTACACCAACTTGTTCTGAAGGTTCACCAACTTTACTTGATAGTGCATTTAATGGAGGTCCAGCATTCTAAACAAAACTTAACCCATAAGACCTCAATAATAATAATGAGTATGGTTATGGTTTCTGGATGCGTTTCCTTAGTAGGTACCCTAGATAATTATTTAATGGAAAAACAGCACCAATGTATTTCGTAAGTAGACTTACAAGTAATACTCCATATGATAATTTAAACTTTGGTGATCGTATGCTTGCTATTTTCTAAGGATAGAGTTAGTACATCTTTGCTACTAATGATAAGGTTAGTAATAATCCCAATATATAGAAAAATATCCCCTATGATGATATTGAAGGTGTTTGGACATATATTTTCTTCTCTTATACAAATAGAACTAACACAGCACTTGCATTCTTATAATTTTAATCATAGGAAACTTAAAAACTTGAATTTAATGTTGTACATGTTTTACCTAGTACACTTCTTTTTATTGTTGGTGGGCAAGATAATGGTAACTACCCTGGATTCAATGGTTAGTTCACTAGAATTACACTTAAAACTGGAGATGGATCATTTATTGCATCAACTACAGAAATTTAAACCTATGCTATGAATTGTAACCCACAACCATAACCAGATTGTCGTGTAGCTGGAAAAATTAATGTTATTGATAACACTCCAGTTGAGTATGTTGTTGATAACAGATAACCACTTGAAATTGCAAGCTCTAGTCAATTCGCTTTCCCCAAATAATACGCTGTCTAGGGTTGGTTCAAATGGACACCTACATAATCGCCCTTAAGCCTTGCATTCAGACTAACAATCAACAACTAAAACTCTAACTAAAATGATGCTAGACTTGGTGATAGAGCACTACACCTTGAAATTAACCCAACTGCATATTTCTTCTGTACTTATTCCTACTTTGGACTAAATGGAAATGGTGTTACTAATATCAGATAACCCATTGAGTACTAAGACCACGCTACTAAATGGCATTATATCTACTTTGCCTATTCATTTGATGATAAAAAATCTATCGGTTAAATTTAATTTGATACAGGGATCACTTAAAGAATAGAGTACACAGAACTTAAGCACTTCCTTGCATCAAACTACTACTTCTTCGTCGCCAAAGACCAATACCTACCATCATATACTGGTTCAATCGCAAACCTCTAAGTTTCTTTCTGTGATGGAGCATATAACCCTAATGTCCAACCACCTAGTCCCCCAATTGAAGAACCTGTACCCAAACCACCTGGCCCACCTGTCACCAACGTCACTGAACCAACTGAACATGTTGGACCTGTTTGTCGCATGGGAGAAAACAAAGTTCTAGACCTGGCTGCTAACGCTCAAAGTCCAGTTATCAATTAATTTATCCCCAACAACCAACTCATTGATACATCAGAGTACGGTTACAGCTATTGGGTGAGGTTCTTGACTCGTTACCCTATCGTTATCCCTAACTTTGGAGAACACCCCACCTACTTCCTCTCCAGACTCACATCCAACGACTAATACACCAACTCAGCTATGGGAGACAGAGTCTTAATGATCCTGTAAGGTTAGAACTCGTTCTTGTTCATCACCTAGGACAGCAGCAAAAACCAAGCCAATGTTCCCTAGGTTGTCAACTACGGTGATATTGAAGGCGTTTGGACTTACGTTCATTTCTCCTACTCCATGTGGTAGAAACAAGCTGTTGGTATGTTGATGTATGCTGACGGAACCCCTTAGAGTGTCTACTTCACTGTTTCTCACAACCCACCTGCTAATCTTCGACTTGTTATTGGTGGTTAGGACCTTGGTGCATATCCAGGGTTCAACGGACAACTCAATAGACCCGTCTTGAAAGTTGGTGCCGGTTCACACATTGAGTCAGTCTCTGAGTTCTATTAATTCGCTTTGTAATGTAACCAACTCGTTGAAACTGATTGTAAGAAGGAAGCTGACTTCAATTTAATTGAAGCTCCTAAGAAATTTGATAATACAACGCAACCTGAAGAGTTCTCAACTCAGGATGCTATGAAATTCCCTCATGAGTACTCAATCACAGCTTGGTTTAAATGGGAAGAAGTTCCTGAATAAACAAGGTACTCTGTCTTCAGAGTTGCATCTACACCAGGAGATGATGATCGTACGTTAGGTGAGAATGTTTTGAGTGCTTATATCTTCAACAATAACGCAGGGTACTACCAATTTGGAACGTACTCGTACTCAAGCATCCAAGGAGATGGGTAGATCTTTGTTCCACTAACTATCAACAACCGTAATAAACACCATGATTGGCATTTCATTTACTTTGGGTACTCGAAGAAAGAAAGTTAGGCTGTTGGTTTTATTCGTTGGAACGATGAAACAATTATCCCCTTCAAAATTGATAACGTACACCACTACCTGGTTGATGAACTTTTCGTTCACGTTGGTAAAGACGCTTAAGGCAATGGATTTAATGGTTAGATTGCTCATGCCAACTTACATTTGTGTGATGGTGCTTTTAATCCTAATTTCCCTGTCTACCCCGTTGATCCAGTAGGCCCTCCAGAACCTAAGCCACCTACAAACACAACCATCCCTGAAGTACCAGAAGATCACATTACACACACTTGTGTTGAAGGATCACGTGACATTTTCAAGGCATCCTACTATGGAAATGCAATTGTTGACGCTAAAGTTGGACCAGAAAGTTTAGCTGATGCCACCGAATATTCTGTTGGTTTATGGTTCAGGTACTTGACAAGATTCCCTACTGTTATGACTAGTGGTAAAACTGACCCCTTCTACAACTTAGTTCGATTAGCTACAAGATAGCATTATGTAGATCGTCAATTTGGTGATTAAGCACTTGCTATTTACTAGGGTATTTCATAATACTATTTTGTGACAAACGATGTTATTACCTAGAACCCTAATGTTATTAAAGAAGTAAGTTAAGGAGATGTTGAAGGTGTTTGGACATATGCCTACTTCTCCTACTCTAGTCTTAAGAAAAGAGCATAGGGTTTCCTTCTCTATAAGGGTAGTTAAGTCCAAGAAGTTTAATTTAATGTTGCTCATAATAACCCAGGATTTTTAAGGTTATTAATTGGTGGTAAGGATCATAACTATGCTGGTTTTAATGGTTAGATTACTCGTCCTGTATTTGAAGTTGGTAGAGGTTGTTACCTTGAAACTGTTTAAGAACTTTAAAGTTATGCATTAGCTTGTAATGATATTGATTCAACCGATTGTAAGTAGTTAGCAACCATATAAGTTGTTAATTAAATATAAAATGTTACAGTAAATGATTAAGTTAGTTTCTAAGCTACTAAACCAGAATCTGCATTCCCACATGAATACTCTGTATCTGGTTGGTTTAAGTGGACACCATTGACATAATAAAATCCTTAACATTTATTGTTTAGATCAACTATTAACCCAAGTACAACTAATACAGATTAAGGGTAACTTGGAGATCGTGAATTAATGGTTATGCTTAATAATATTGGATAATATTAATTCTCAACCTACACTTATTATGATCTTAGTGCAAAAGGAGATAAATCATTATCATAAAGTATTTAGCATTAAAATAGACATACTGAATGGCATTTCGTTTATTTTGGATATTCATTTGATCTCAGATAAGCATAAGCTTATATATGGTGGCCTAAAGTTAATAATCTTTAAAATTTAGTTTGGAACAATGTTAATCATTTCCTATCCTAGGATCATTATATTTATGTTGCTAAAGATTAATTCTATCCTGGATACAATGGTTAAGTTGCTAAAGTAGTATATACAATTTGTGGTGGAGCATATTTAACTATTACTCCAGAAACAGCACCAACTAAACCAGAAGAACCAGTTACACCTTAAACTAATACAACTACATCAAGAGAATTACATTGTACTATGGGAAGTGAAGTTATTTTTGATGTTAAGCATGATGATAAGAGTTTCTCTGATACATAAATTTAAGGTACTGATCTTCCTGATGTCACTGAGTATGCATTTAGTATATGGTTCAGATATTTATAAACATACCCATCAACTATCCCTGATGGACTTGATTAAGCTTATTATAATATTGCTAGGTTAACCAAGAAAATTACTTACAGTAATACTGCTATGGGAGATCGTGTACTTGCTCTATTCCTTGCTTAAGAAAACTACCAATTCGCTACAAATGATATTAGATCAGGTAACCCCAATGTAGTAACCAATGTCCCATCTGGTGAATTTGAAGGAGTTTGGACCTATGTCTATTACTCATACAGTTAACTCTAATCAAAAGTAACTGGTTTCATCAAAACCTTAGATAATGAACCCTAAGTTGTTAATATGGATGCACTCCATCAACCACCTACATTCCTACGTTTCATCATTGCTGGTAAAGATCAAATCTATGATGGTTTCAATGGTTAAATCACTAGACCTGTTTTCAAGGTTGGTTCAGGATCCTATCTCGAAACTAGTGACCAATTCGTGAGGTTCGCTCTAATTTGTAACCCACCAGCACCTAAGGAATGTTAGTAATAGAGCAAAATTCAAGTCATCCAAGAAATTAAATCAGTCAGCAAAGACCAAGTAGTTGCCCCAATCAACACAGATGAATCATAAGCATTTGCTGAAGAGTACGCTGTCTCAGCCTGGTTAAAATGGGTAACCCCGTAAGTTTAAGATGCTGGTAATGTTGCATTCAGATTAAGTGGAGAAACCAGTGAAGTCGGTGACTTCGGTGGTTAGGCACTCTCACTCTACATCACATCTAGATTATACAGATTCGTCACCTACTCCTACTCCAACCTTAAGGGTGAAGGTAAAGTTGCCTTCTCAAAGGATGTCTAGTTGAATGGACTTGAAAAACAATGGCACTTTGTCTACTTCGGTTACTCCAAGAAATTAAAGAGAATTGCTGGTTACGTCTAATGGAGTGATAACTCAAGAGCTACTATCCTCTAAACTGATGTTAAACACTTCTTACATAAATCATTCACACTCTTCACAGGATACGATTACAATACACCTTCCTATAATGGTTAAATGGCATAACTTACTCTCCATCTATGTTAAGATGCCTACAACCCTGATTTCCCAGTTGGACCACCACCATCAGATAAACCACCAACAAATGTCACTGAGCCACTCCCTAAAGTTGAACCCAAATGTGTTATGGGACCTGAGTAGATCCTTGATGCTGGATTTGATTAAGTTCCAGTTATAAACATGAACATCGAAAAACCCAATATCCCTGATCCACGTGAATACGGTTTCAGTTTCTGGTACAGGTTCTTGACCTAGTACCCAACCCCAATGCCCAACGGAAAAGATCAACCCATTTACAACTTAGCCAGACTCACCGGTAACCGAGAGTACTAAGACAGTGTCAATAGTAACGACCGCCTTCTTGCTATTTTCTAAGCTCAAGGTGCATACACATTCTCAACTTCCGATACAACTACTAGTAACCCAGCCGTCTCTCGTAACATCAACTACAATGACATCGAGGGTGTTTGGACTTTCATCTACTATTCCTACAGTAACGTCGAAAACAGAGCAGTTGGTTTCCTTGAATACTCAGGTAGTATGATAGTAAAAGTCAGGATGGATGTTACTCATGAAGTTCCGTAATTCCTACGCTTCATCCTAGGCGGTTAGGATGCATTCTACCCAGGAGCAAACGGTCAATTCACTCGACCAGTTCTTAAGATTGGATCTGGAAGTTTACTTGATTCATCAGATCAATTTGAAACGTACGCACTCCAATGTAATCAGTAACCAGAAGTGGATTGCTATGACGCTCCAGATATTAAGGTTATCAATGAACCAGTTGACGCTGATGAGAGACTCACTTACTAACCAACATTCACACCATACCAAGTTCAATTCCCAGAAGATTATTCAGTTTCCGGTTGGTTCCTATTTAACTCCACAGTTGCCTAGACCAATCATATTTTATTCAGACTATCCGCATTCAACAGACCAGACTCAAACAAACTTGGAGAGAAAGAGTTAGCCGTCTACTTCAAGGATAGGAAGGAGTATGAATTTAATACCTACAGTTACCGTAACATGAACGGTTAAGGTGAACCCTCAATAACATAAAGTATCAGTACCTCTGAAAAATAAACTTAATGGCATTATGTCTACTTTGGATACTCGAATTCTTTAAGAACAGCTACAGGATACATTCAATGGTTTGATAACACAAGAGATAGATTGACTTTCAGTGATATCGACCAATATCTCTCCCGTTCACATTACTTCCATGCTGGTAAGGATCAAAAAACAGCTGCCTATCGTGGTAAGATTGCTTACTTAACCCTCCATATCTGTAGAGGTGCTTATAATCCTGATTTCCCAGTAACACCAAATAACCCTGTAATACCTGAAGAACCTTCAAAGAATGTAACTGAAAGAGCTCCTAAATAATGTACTATGGGTACTGAACAAATTATTGATGCTTCTTTTGATGGAACTTCAGTTTTAGAAGTCAAATTAGATAAATCGTAACTTACAGACACAAGCGAATATGGTTATGGTTTCTGGATGTAATTTATGACTAGATACCCTGATGAATTACCATACCCAAGAACAGATGAGTACTATTTTATCAGTAGATTAACTAAGAATGAACCATACGAAAGCATGCATATGGGAGATCGTCTACTTGCAATCTGGTAAGGTATCAGTGCTTATGTCTTCTCAAGTAACGATGTCCCATCAGCTAATCCAAATACACATAAACTTTTACCATTCCCTGGAGATATTGAAGGTGTTTGGACATTTGTTTACTTCTCTTACAGTAATTTCGATAAAAAATCTGTCGGTTTCCTCCTTCCCGCTTCAGAAGATCAACCTAAAGTAGTTGAACTTAATGTACATCATGAAACACCAAACTTCCTACACTTGATCATCGGTGGTAGGGATCTTGATTAATATCCAGGTCTAAATGGTAGATTTACAATGATCAACTTCAAAGTTGGCGATGGTGCATTCCTTTCAGACGCTTAATAATTTAAATCTTATGCTCTTTAATGTAATCCACCACCACTTCATGACTGCAGAACTAAAGTAGAAGAATACTACATCCATGAAAAATTAGACTTCTCAAAAACTTAGGACAATGGAATCAAGTAGTTTATTGAATAAGGAACAATGTTCCCATTAGAGTACGCTGTTTCAGGTTGGTTCAAATGGACAAACACGACAGGTGAAAACAATATCCAACATGTTGTATTCAGACTTTCTATAAATGAAGACCTTAAGAATGATACAACTTTAGGAGATCGTTCATTGCTTTACGCAGTTGAACCTAAGGCAGACGGAGAAGCTAACTTACATTTCGGAACATACACCTATGTTGATACAAACGGAAACGGACAACCCAAAATACAAAAATCAACATAAACAGACTTACATGACGAATGGCACTATGTTTACTTTGGCTACTCCAAAGAACTTAAGGATGCCTCAGCTTAAGTCATACTTTCAGATTAGATCAGTCGATTCATTATTTTCGATGATATTAAACATTATTTATCTGATTATCATGTGATCTACATTGGAGATGATAAAAATTATGGTAAATTCAATGGGCAAATCGCAAATTTAAGAGTAGAATTATGCTAGGGTGCTTATAAGGAATAGGTTACACCAGAACCACCTTAACCACCTACACCACCAATTAAGATACCACCTGAAATACCAGAAGAACATTACGATGTGATAAAATCATTAAATATCACAAAACCATCTGCCCCAATTGTACCTACTCCACCTGTGACCCCAAGTAAATCATTCGACATAACAATCCTACCTCCTGGACCTCCCGTACCTCCTCCAACTCCAGAAATTGAAGTAGTAAAACCTACCGGAGAAAAATCTTAAAAATCGTTTAACGTCACTGCTCCTGTTGTTCCAGGACCACCAGTCCCACCTGGACCTCCAGTTCCACCAGTTCAACCTGTTTCAAAATCATT
>Ga0129338_1406038_pt1 | contig 13626 bp, 16 predicted proteins | sample CPB6_02_RNA2_FD_109914 | JGI IMG/M metagenome (GOLD analysis project Ga0129338, IMG submission 109914) | Freshwater to marine salinity gradient microbial communities from Chesapeake Bay, USA - CPBay_Sum_0.6_0.2_RNA2 (Metagenome... | ecosystem: Environmental > Aquatic > Marine > Coastal | place... | reverse complement strand
GTATTGTTCGAAGAAGGTATGATCACAGTGATCCTTGAGTACATGGTCCAGAGTTTGAACATCAACGAGCCCGACTGGGGAGAACTGTTCAAGCAGACAAACGTGCAAAAGAACGAGTACGAAGACAGGCACTTCGAAGAGACGCTCTCGAAGCACCTGCAAGAGAACTATGTGGCCGGCTTCCAGACCGCCGAGAGCCAGCTAGAGACTCTCAAAGAGTCAAGCCACGAAAAGTACTTTACGGTGTGGACGGCGGAGGACGTAGCTGACTTTACGAAGACGCAGCGCAAGAAGTTCTTCATTCTGTATGGTCTCTTCACCAAGAACATCGAAGTCAACAACAAGCAACTGAGCTTCTTCGAGTACATGGACAAGTTCTTGGTTGAGTCTCAGGTCAACGCCAGGACTCAGCTGGGACTCGAAGTTGGACTTAAATTCTCGCTGTCCGTCATGAAGGAGATCCGTGTGCTCTCCAAGGATATGCTCCACAACTGTCTGTCGTACTTGTACTCCGCGCTTTCGGACACGACCCCGTCGTCGCTCTACGGGACGGACAAGGAGTCGTTGCTTTACGACAGCAGCATCAACGACGCGCGAGCGTTCCTCATTGACCAGATCGGCGACAAGTCCGTCTCGAAGCAGACCAAGGAGTTGTGCTTCAAAATCATCTTCAGGCTGTTTTTGGCGCGTTCGTCCGTCGAAGATGCCCTCGTCCTCCTGAACTTGTGCAAGGACCACGGTGACATCGCCCAGCAGATCGACCTGCGAGAAGAGCTGCGAGCACTGCCGGCCCTTGAAGTCACTCACTCTGGCGAGCAGAAGATGGACTTCGCGTTCACCGAGCTCGGCCAGGCTCTCTAACTGCTTGAGAGCAAGAAGAACGATGCTCTGCCCGAGAATACCGACGCGATCTGCACAGACGGCATTAACATTTACCACTACAAAGTCGACAAAGGCCTCGCCAAAATCAGCATCCGTGACGACAGCAAGATGCCTGGCCTCATTTCAAAGCGCGTTGACAACGACAAGACAAAGGCCTGGGGCAAGGACGCCAGGATGCTCTTCTTCAACAACCGACTCTACGTCCGCAGCATTGACGACAAATCAAAGCCATTCCACGTCATCGACCCGTCCACTTTGGAGGTCGACAAGGAATTCCCAGAGGTCAAGCTCAAAGCAGAGGAAGGCGTGTCGACCATTGCCTTCGTCGAAGAGGCTGACAAAGAAGGCCGGACGCTTAAGCAGTCGCCCTTCTTCACCGACGGCACCTACTTCTACGTCGTTTCCTAGAAGAAGGAGGCTCAAGACCAAGAAGAGGATTCCGGCTTCAGACTTGTCGTCGAGATCTACAACCCGAGCAACAACTACGAGTTCGTGCGGGCAATCACGCTGTTCAAAAACGAGCAGAGGGACTTGTTCATAAAGTCGCAGAACAACCTCGAATTCCTGATGCAGTCCAACTGGCACACGAATGGCAAGTACCTCGTCATCCGCAAGAAGGACAAGGCCTGGTTCTTCGACATCAACACCGGCATCAAGGTCCACAAGCAGGCCACCCACAAAAACGAGATTGTCATGATCCACAACTATGTTCAAGACACGATGTTTGTGTTCCATGACAACAAGGTCCAGGAAGGCTCGCTGAAGAACTTCAAGACGTACGTCAACAAGGACTCCGGAGACCAGTGCAAGACGTCTGCGGAGGTCTACACCAAGTTCAAGGACCGATACCTCGGCAAGGCTGAGCCCGCCAAGTCTCTCAGCGTCATCCAGCGCCTCATGCGCAAGGGTCCTCAAAAACCCGCCGAGCAACCGGCCAGCGAACTGCCAGAAAACGCCGTGTCTCTTATCCAGGTCGTCCTGCTCAGCTTCATCAATGAGAAAAGCCAGGAGTTCGACCGCGAGCTCAAAGAAAACGCGAATAAGCGCGACAAGGAGGGCTTCTACATGAAGTGCTTCAAGTACCCGTTCTCAACGTACCTGACGGCTGAGCTCTTCGAGGGCCTGCAGACCCTCATCAGCCACTACAGTGAGGCGTTAGTCAAGCAGAGGAAGACCGAAGCGACTATTACCGACCAGTACAGCTTCCTGTACTTAATCAACATCTTGTCGCTCAACATCCAGGGATTGACTTACACAGGCATCACCCTGCTCGACCTGCTCGACATTGAGGGCTACCAACGCTTCCTCAAGTTCTACAACGACAACATCGTGAGCATGATCGACATTGGCTACACCGCAGACTTCGAAGAGGGTGTTGAGTCCGAATTGAAGGGCATCTGGGAAGGCATCTACGAGACTTGCCAGCACATCATCACTCAGGCCATGAACCTGATCTACGATGACACCAAAGAGATCTTGAAGACCCTGGCAGCGAAGCTGGACTCGCAGATGACTGCAAAAGAGGCCGAGAACATGAGCTTCAGTCTGCGCTTCCTGTCCAAACCCGAGAGCTGCAAGAAGATGTTGGCCTTCGAGAACATCGACCAGTTCGATGTGCTTCAAAAAGTCTTCGAGCACTGCTCCAACATTTGCCGCAAGTCCAAGCAGACGTATCTCAGCTCATTTGACTTTTTATCAGAGAAGTTTGTGAGCCCGAACTTGACGCTTCTTGAAGAAGCTGCCAATCGGTTCATTCAGCAGTTCAGCGAAAACTTCTTGCTTCTCTACTGCGACGCAGACCAGAAGGCGCAGGTCTCACGCAAGTCAAAGAAGGTCGGAATGTCGTGGTTTGCTTAGGAGAAGCAAAAGAATGCATTAAAGCTTCTTAAGGAGTACGAGAAATTCCTGAGCTGTGTCTTTTCCAACATCAGTTCTGATATCACGACGATCGTCAGCACTGTTGGGGATCAGATTCAAAATGTCGTGATGTCGAAGCCCAAGGAATTCTTCATCTAGAAAGATGACGACGATGATAAGAAGGAAAAGGAACCTGACGTTGACCACATCAAACCTTGCTGCAATGGTCATTTCATTCAAGGAACAAAAACGTCATTGATGGCTTTCAACGCAGGCATTACTGTTCACAAGAGCGGGAAAGTTGAAGGCGCTGGCAGTGACGAGTATGGTTCGTTCAAATTTGAAATCCAAATCACTGATTCCAAGTTCAGCGGCTGGAAGTCGTACGATAATAGAAATGGCGACAAAATCTACTGGAAAGGTACCTGTTCGTTCGCTCACGACTCGAAGCACTCAGTTTTCAAGTTGTCGAAATTCGAAGGCCACTGGGGATGGAGTGAAGGCGGCGAGAATGGAACAATTTCGTTCACTGTTGATAAAGTCGTTCAAGAAAAGCAAGTCCACCACAAGCAGACCAGTTACTCCAACTACAGTTCACACATCAACAGGTTCTTCCGTTGCCAGAGCGCATAATTCCTGCTCTACGTTCAAACCCTTGCTGAGCTGTGCCGCAACCCGACGCTGATCAGCTCTGTGTCTGATTCGTGTCTCGACGTGGTGCGCTCTCTGAACCACTTCCTGCACATCGTCGGCATCAAGTACGGCCGCCACCTTGCAGGCAAAATCAAGGAAGAAGACGAACTTGACAGCGAAGACGATGACGATTTTGAGAAGAACGATGAGTTTAGTGAAACCATCGAGAACTTCACTCGCAAGATCTGCTGGCTTACCGGCAGCCTTGCTCACAACTTAATCATCGTGAAACCCGAAGAACTCAACGCCGACCTCGCCAAGAAAGAGCTTGAGAAGGAAAAAATGGCGAGACTTCTGATGTCCTCACGCCTGCTTTCTGGTGGCATTGAGAACAGACACATGAACCTTTTCAGCAACAAAACCAAGGAGACTATGAGTGACATCCTGCACATCTCAAACGACTTCACGCTCCTTGAGCTGCTTACTGTCAAGGACACCTAGAATGAAGACGACACCATTCTTACCGCTATCCTAAATCCAGGCACTCACGAGTTTGTTGATAATCTGATCGAAGTGTTGCATGCGCGTCTCCAGAAGAAGGCAAAGCGACAGATTGATCATGCATTCGCACTAACAGGCGGTCCCGACGGACTGACTATGTCTCGTGCTGCATTCGCACCTCTTATCAAGTTCACGTGTCATACTGAAGACTTCATCCAGCTCGTCGACGAGATTGACGTCTGCGAAGCCGACTTCTTCGATGAAACGCCAGAGTAAAAAATTGAAAAGCGCATCGAGTACCTCCTTGAGAATCGTCCAGCCTAGTTCGCGAAGGTCGAGACTCAGTGGGTCAACGCCAACAAGATGCGAACCTGGAACACTGAAAAGAAGAAGAATCTCAGAGACAAAGTCGAGAAGGAAGAGCGCACCAAGGTCATGGAAAAGAAGAACGCTGACGCAAAGAAGGACGAAGCCAAGGACGAAGCGAAGGACGAGGCCAAGGGAGAGTCAAAACCCGAAGCTGCCCCAGAGGAAGCTAAACGCGAAGAGCCCGCAAGTGAAGCTGTGCAGCCAGAGGAGGAGATGATCGACACCAGCTCCAAACCCAAGGAAACCGCCGAGAAAGCCGCCGAGAAAGCCGCCGAGAAACCAGCTGAGAAAGCCGAAGAGGCAAAGGATGAAAATGTTGTTAAGCTGTCAGCCGAAGAAGAAGCTTCGCTCCAGAAGGTCATCGACGAATAATACAACATACAGCTCAAAGTAGTCTATGACGAGATCTAAAAGAAGGCAGAGTTCCTCATCAAAATGCAGGTGCCAGACTCGATGAAGACCAAAGAGGATGACATGACCAAAGAGTTCTCGATCCTGAGAGCACCCAGCTACTTCCAAGAACTCGAGGGCGTCTCAAAGGAGGAGAAGGAATCGTTGATTAACAATGACTTTGACGACAACGAAGACTGGAAGTCCAGGCTGAAGCACTGGCGCGAGAATCAGCAGTCTCAGGGCGCGATCAAGGACTTCACTGAGGTGCGCAAGAGCATCTTCGACTCCGCCAGCATGTCAGTGCTCGCCACGCTGCAAACGCCTATCTCGCGGGACCGCATCGCCAACAAGGTCGAATCGATCTTCCTCAACGGCTGCCGCAGAATGGCCGGACTTTTCCTCTTCTCCAAGCTGCTGAGCACCAATCTCGCTGACAGCTGCATCGGTGACGTTTCGAACTGGATGGTGAGTGGCATCAGAAACGGTTCCAACAATTTGAGCCACTACTTGAACAACATCGAAGGCTGCGGCAACCACATCGAGTTCCAGATCCGCACTCACTTCTTCTCCATTATGAAAAACCTGATTGTCAAGCTCAAGAACACGAAGGACAAGGAAGAAGCTATCTGCCTCCTTGACGCACTTCGGTGGAAGTTCCAAGGCCGAGACTTCAATGCTCTGGCTGATTTGGGCATCTTCCACGTGCTCCGCAACGGTAATGGGTCTCGCAACAACATCATTAAGCGCAGGTGGGGCCACGCCTTGAAGCAGGTCGTTGAGGAGAAGAACTCGGCACCTTCGGACCTTACGAAAGAAGTGCTCATGACCTTCGAGGCTTTGTTCCTCAATCTCGTTAGCCGCATTGTTGAGAATGACACTGGTGATAAAATCAGCACAAAAACTAAAGGAACATCAGTTCCCCAGATCGAGCGTGCTAAGTCAGTGATCGACACGAGTGCAAGTGAAGCCTTGCTGGGATCAGCATTTGACGTCTTGTTCAAGGAACTTGACCGATACATCCAAGTCATGGGGTCATTCGAAGGCATCGATTGGGCCACTTACGTCACGGTCCGTAATAAAGAAAAGAAGGACGGCGCAGAGCCTGAGGTCGACGACAACGCTCTGTTGTTGGACGAGGAAGAGGCTGAGCGACTCCACAAGAAGAAAAAGGAAGAGCTCAAGAAGAAGCGCGAAGAAGCCAAGGCGGCGAAGGAGAAGGCGGCTGAAGCCGAGAGCCAGCCAGCCGAAGAGAAAGCTGCCGAGTCGACTGCCGATGAGCCTGTCTCAACTTTTGACGTCAAAGTGGAAGTCGCCGAAGAGACAAAAGGCGAGACAACCGAAGAAGCCCCAAAAGCCGAATAACCAGATGAACCTGAAGCCAAAGCTGATGAGAAATCAGATGAGGACGAATATGAGAATGTCATGGTGAAACAAAAAATCAAAGTAGAGCTCAGCGATGGCGAGGAAGTTGAGATCGAAGAAGAGGTCTCTGTTCGACGCAAGAAAGAAAAACCGGCATAGAAAAAAGAAAAAGAGGGCTCTGACGATGAGGCAGAGAAGTCGGAGGGCGAAGACGGTGAAAAGAACAATAAATTCGAGGAGATCAACGACAAGGTCAAGGAGCGGCTGAACAACATGGCTGAGCGCGAAATGAAGCTGATCCACCAGCTGTACGCGGAGTCGTTCATTCGCCGCATACTCAGACTGGTTGAACTGTTTACCAACGTTGCTCAAACTTCCGCGCACCCGCTTGCCCTTGTTTCCAAGGTGGCGAGCCCGTACATGCTTTACTTGCTGCTCAACTTTATGCTGATTGCGTCACCCAGAACCAAGCTGCTCTCGCTCAGAATCGTGAGCAACATCATAAACATCGGCATTCCAAAGCAGGTCTTCGAGCAGACGATCAAGCTGATGGAGCAGCAGCCAGACTCTCTTGGCAACAAGATCCTGCAGTCATTCAAGACTTCCATCAAGTTCGAGAACTCTGCCTTCCTCCAGTTCTTGTTCCAGTACTTGCTCTCAATCAGGAGCGCCATGTTCGATAAGCAAGAAGTCCAGAGCCAAGGCAACTATGAGATCAGCCAGGACATCGCTCGCATCTTCCGACGCATCATGACCACCAATGACAGCGCGAACGAACAAGGAAAGGACTGGAACTCCACCATCAAAAACGCAATGGTCAATGCTTTCAACTCTCTTGAGAAGCTTTCGCAGGCTGAGCAGGACGCACTGTTCGCGATCCAGATCGGTGCTGATTTTACCAGAATCTCAATCGGCAACCCAGCCATTACGAACCAGAAGCAGCTCATCGTCGTTCTGGGGTACAGCGAGACAGACATCACTGGCGAGATCTCTGCTGACAACCTCAAGAAGCATCAGCTGAGTTACCAGCAGCAGAGCGAGAAGCAAAACCTAGTTGGTCTGTTCTACGACCCGAGTCAGAAGGACAAGCAGGAAATCATCTTCGTGGCGCCTCATGACGTCAAACCGTTGCTGGACATTGACAAAAAAGAGGTCCTCAACTGTGCGAAGAACTCTGCCCTTCTTGACCCCAGCGTCTTGAAGCATTTCATCGAGCTCCTCGTCGACGAGAAAAATACTGATGCTGCTCAGAAGATCCACATCATCAAAGCTTTGAACGGTATGATGGAACTGCTTCCCAAAGAATTCAGTGAACTCCTGAATGCTAATCAAATGACAGGCAGACTGATCAACTACTACTTGTCAGTGTTCTCGACACAGAAGATTGATCCTTCGAAGAAAGAGCAGATCCTGCCAGTCAACTGGCTAGAGTCCAAGGCAACAAACATGCGAGTAAGAGCACTCGAAAACTCATTGCAGCTGCAGCCAGACAAGACGCTCACCTGCCAAATCGTCGACCAGAAGCAGCTCGTCGTGAGTCAGGTCGATAAGAAGACCAACAGTTTTGTTGCTCAAAACGCATTCCTTTTGTCTGCAATCAACCTCCACCGAGTTAACGCTCAGTCAAAGATGTCGGTCCACATCTCCCCGGCTCACGCGCCCAACCGCCGCGCCAAGGCAACCATTCAGAACGGCATGGTCCTCGTTGACAGTGAGACGCTCAATAAACTCGATGACGACGTGCTTGCGCTTATGCAAGGGTCTCAGTCGATTCTCACGCATGACATCAAAGCGAGAGACTTCTTTACTCAAGTCGTAAAGCTTGCTCTTGGAGAAGGCCAAGAGAAGAAAGATGATGAAGACGAGGAAGACTTCAAGAAGCGTCAGGCGAAGTGGGAGCGCGTCTTGAACTGCGTTGTTTTCATCGTCACGAGGGACGACTGGCAGCGCATTCGTGACTTCGGCGACCCTACCAAAGAATCGATTGTGAAGGATGAGTGGGTCACAAAGAAGAAGGAATCTGAGTCCAATTTCGAGTACTTCCTCAGCCAGCTCCGTAGGTGGGGTGGCATCGACACAGACAAGTTGATCTGGCACTTCCTCCAATGCGAAAACTACGAGATCGGTACGCTCCAGAAGGAGCTCCCAGGCATCCTCGAGAAAGTCGCAGCAGAGGAAAAGGAGTATGATGAGAAAGTCAAGGACTTGGAGAAGGAGAACCAGACAGAACAACTGGCTCAGGTTAAAACTGCGCGCACCAACCTGCTGGCAGAGCGGGCCAAGACGGTCGAGGAAAAGAAGCAAGAGCTATTCAAGGCTACTGACAACAAGAGCATCGTCGAGAGACTCGCTGAGCAAGCACTTGTGGATGGCCCAGAGATCCAAACTGAAGTCAAGATCTTCGACCTGCTCGAGGGTGACAAAACCGATATCGAGAAGAATGTCGAAAAAGTGATCACTGACAACATTGCCAAACTTGGTGACAACTAGATCTCAGACGATCAGAAGGCGAAGTCGGAGCAGCAGATGAAGAAGCAGTTCTTCACGGAGATCACCAAGTTCGACAAGATGAACTTCACGAAGGACTACAACAAGACCCTGACGGACATGCTGGTCGCCATCAGCAAGAACTCCCTGTGCATGATGTTCGAAATCTTCGACCACAAGACGATTATGCCATTTATGACAACTGACTTGGCGCAGGAGAAGAAGTTCAGCTGCTTCCTGAAGAGCATCTACAACCAGGCGACGCTGACCCGCCAGATCACAGGCTAAAAAGAAGAGCTCAAAAAGGTCAAGAAGGAACTGCGAAGATTGCTGGGCTTCTGTTTGGCGGAAGGCGGCGAGAATCTGCAGTGGATCAGACGCTTCTTGCTGAATGACATCCTAAAAGCAGGCTTCGCTACGTTCGACTCCCTCAAGACCCAAAAACCTTAGAATTCTGTGGCTTACTTTGGGTTCGAAGACAAGGCGGTCAGTGAACTCAATCCACACATGCTTAAGTTCGTCGTTAAAGTGTGCATTGAAGGCCGTTCGAAGCTGCTTCAGATCAGCAAGACGATCCTGCCCACCATGTTCAGCATGTGCCTCGCCACCATGGTCAAGTTCTGGAACAACCAAGAGCGAACGATGATCCAGCGCATGCTGCACACGTGCATGCAGATCATCTTCTTCGTCAACGAGTACATCGGCCAATTCGGCACTTCGGGTGTGTTCGAGGCGATCGTCAACAACAAGCTGCTTACCTTGATTGCGTCAAAGATTGATTTCGAGAACAAGAGTGAGCAAGCCTTCTCTGAAGAGCAACGTCTCATTCTTGAGATCTACTTAACATTGATGAACATGTACTCCGAGCAGAGGGATAAGAAGAACACGAACTTCGACTCAGCAATGGAGAACGCAGTCGGCATCCTCAACGCGAACAAAGCCCTGCAGATCGTCAAAGAGAAAGACCAGTTCAATTTCTTGCTGTACCAGATCCACCTCAAGAACGTCAAAGACCACGAGATGAGACAAATGAACCAGCTGTTCGAAACCCACCATCCCTCTTACGATGTCAAGACTGTTGGAAAGTTCAGCATCAGCCAAGTCCAGCGCATGACCCTGCAGTTCAGTGAGAAGTGTGAGTTCAAGCCTTTCTCATTCTTCGGTATGGCCTCTGACCCCCAGGGCAAGGACATTAAGTACTACACTTAAAGCGAGTTGTCGCGCAAAACCATCGATTTGAATCGCTCTCACTACTACACCTTCTACCCGCTGAAGAAGTAGCTAGCAATCAGCTTCGGCGAAGAGCGCAGAAACAGAGGCGGTCTCAAGCAGACTTTTGATACTCCACAGATGGTCATGAGCACGCAGGACATCAATCCTGTTAGCGTCTGCTGCTCAAAGAACAACACAATGATCCTGACGAAGGAAGGTTAAATTTACTCTTCTGGACGCAAATGGGGCGGAGCCGACCAGACGGACTTCACAGCATTGCCGCTGCCCAAGACCAAGGACTCGAAGGACAGAACCGTGATCAAGATGAGTGCAGCACCCAGCCGCCGATTTGTCATTGCGAACGACAACACTGTCTTCTACTCCGGCAAAACAAGCAAGAGTTACTCTCTGCCAGACGACCAGACAAAGTCAGCCTGGACTGAACTCAAGCTCAGCAAAGAGTCAACCTTCAACGACACGTCAATCGTTGATGTCGCCTGTGGCAACCACTACACCCTGTTCGTAACATCCAAAGGAAACCTGTACGCTCTTGGTGGCAAGTTCTGGGACAAGATTTCGCAAGATGGTCCTGACAACAAACTCGGGCAAGTGAATCTGACTGAGGGATGGAAAGCACAGAGAGTCTGGGCCTCGTACTGGAAAAATGAGACCAACTGCATCGTCGAAGTCTTAACCAGTGACAATAAAACTGAGTATCACTCGATTGGTGAAGCTGAGTTCGGTCTGCTAGGCCAGGGCAGCAACGAAAAGGGCGACAAGATTAAGGAATCGAAGCTTTGGGGCAAGCTCAGCCTTCCGGAAGAGGTGACAAAATTCAAACAGATTTCGATGTCGGGAAGTCACGCACTCGCCATTGACTAGAACGACCTTCTCTGGGCCTGGGGTGGAAACAACTTCTTCCAGACAGGCATCCCGATTGAGACCGAGGAGGGCTTCTACAAGCCAATGAAAGTCCCGTTCATCGAGACACTGAAGCTGAAAGTCCTCAAGGCTGAGGCTGGAAAGTCTCATAGTTTGATCCAGGTGGTCGACGAAAACGGCAAGAAGAAGATGTTCTCTCTCGGTGGTCGAAATGAAAACATGTACCGCTACCTTGGTGTCTCGAAGGAACTCGCAGCTGGCGAGCAGACGTACCATGAAATCATTGCGTTCAGTGAATTGGAGGTTATCGACTTCTCAGCAACCAAAGAGCACAGCATGATAATCATGGCAGGCGAGGAAAAACCGACTGACAACTTGTACGTCCACAAGCTCCCGGGAGGCGAGGCCAAAGGACTGATCCACTTCTTCCAGAAGGAGGATGACACTTGGGTTTTCCTCAGTGAGGAGCAGTACGATGAAGCCGTCAAGGAAGGCACCGTGCCTGACTGCTGCTTCGCTACAAAGCACCCGATCAAAAACATCGAAAATGTCGTGAAGATCGAAGGCGCATTCCCGGACCTAAAAGAGCTTGCAAAGGAGATGGTAACCAACCCCGAAGAGCCCTGCCAGCAGGTCAACTCTTCCATCACAGGCCTTCCGATCAAGGGCGCGCGATACTCCTCGCAGGTGAAGATCAATCAAGACTCGGTGTACGTGAACGCTGTTGAAAGCGAAATTCGCGGACAGGTCACGCCGTACGACATCAATCCTATCATCTACGTACGATATGGCCGACCCTTGAAGGAGACGGCCAAGCTTCTCACGGTTGAGGCAGATGGAGAGGATGTGGACCGAATTGATGGCTACGATTACGACACGTACAACAAGCTGTCGAAGAAGGAGAAGATTGAGCAGTACCCAATCGCTTTGCTTAAAGAAATCACTCTTTCAGTGCCGACACAGAAGTGTCCTTCCCACGGCTGTGTATTGAAGCTTCGCAACATGAGTGAGAGGACTGGCTACAGATGCGACCGAATCTCAGGCGCAGATACTTGTCTGGGAGGTGTCACTTCACATGGCAATGGTGCACATTTGATCTCGTACTTCTGCTAGAGCTGCGACTTTGACCTGTGCGAACCGTGCATGAAGGCCGACCTCATTATTGATCTCTGCTCCAAGCGCAAAACACAGGTTGTTGAGAAAAAAGAAAAAGCACCCAAGGCGAAGAGCGGCAACAGTATCGATCTCAACAAAATCTACTCTGAATCCTCCAAATTCGGTTTCTCGATCGAGACGATTCCCGACCTTAAGTACATCATTAACGACAAGTTGCTCGAGATTACCAAAGAACAGTACAATGAGTTCATCAGTCTTGTCAAGAAATTCCCAGCCATCTGCGACAAGGAATTCATGTACGAAATGAACCGCCAGCTCAAGACCATTACGAAAAATCTGAAGGATATCAACACCGACACGGACTTCAAGATTAGCGACATGAAATTCAAGGACAAAACGCTGCAGAAGATTCCCGAGAAAGTCAAGCGACAGCGGCTTAAGATTATCTGGGAGTTCAACCAGTCCTTCGTTCAAATGGCGCCCTACTTGGTCTAAAAGCCACCGAAGCCATTCCCAGGCCAGAAGCAGGCAACAAGCACTGCAGCTCAACTCTTCAAGGATGTCAAGATGATGATCCTGACGACGGTCAAGATGAAATTCGTTGATCAAGCCATCTCCAAGCTGCCAACAGGAAGCCAGGGCAACATCACCGTCAAGCGCAATGCTGCAATGCGCTTCGAAGAGACAGGCAAGATTGATCACGAAGGTAAACATACGATCTTCGGACAGATCTGGCGCCAGATGAAGCGAGCTGATGGAGGCAAGTTCTCAGCTTTCAGACAGAACGCAATCGACACCTAGGTGTACCGCGTGACGTTTGCTGGTGAAGCTTCGATTGATGCTGGCGGTCCTTACCGCGAGTCTCTGACCAACATCGTCAGGGATCTGGAAGTCGGCACGGTGCCATTGATCAGACCGTCCGTGAACCACAAGAACGATCACGGCGACAACCGCGAGTGCTTCGTCATCGACTCGCTGTCGAAGACCCCGACCCATGCGGACATGTTCAGGTTCCTGGGTGTCCTTATTGGCTACAGCTTCAGGTCAAAATCGTGCATGCCGTTCAACCTTGCTCCTGTCTTCTGGAAGCAACTTATTGATGAAACCTTAACTGAAAATGACCTGAAGGGCTTTGATACGTACAGCTGGTAGATTATCCAGGACTTGCGCAAGCACGCAAGAGAGTTAGACAGCGATTCATTCCAGTATGCAGTTGACTCGACCTTCACGACGATCCTCAGCAACGGCCATGTTGTCGAGCTGTGCGCAGAAGGCAAGGAAAAGCCCGTTACCAAGGAGAACTACGACGAGTTCATCAAGCTGATGCTTCAGAAGCGCTTCGACGAAGGCATGGAGCAAATGAAGTGGATCAAAGAAGGCGTCCAGCTCATTATTGACCTCAGCATCATGTCGATGCTCAACTGGGAAGAAGTCGAAGTTCGCTCCGCCGGAGAGAAAATCGTTGACATCAACGTATTGAAGAGCATCACTTATTACAACGGCTGCAGCGAAACGGACAATATCATCAAGATGTTCTGGAACGTGCTCGAGTCGTTCAGCGAGGAAGAGAAGCAGAAGTATCTCAAGTTCGTCTGGGGTCGCCAGCGCCTACCATCTGACGTGACCAACCTCTAGCGTAAACACACGATCACCTTCGAGTCACACAGAGGCGATGCCTATCTGCCGGTCGCTCACACGTGCTTCTTCACGATTGACTTGCCCAACTACTCGTCTGAAGAAGTTATGAAGAAGAAAATCACCATTGCGATGGAGTTCTGTGGCGAGATCGACGGTGACGGTGGAGCCAATCCCACCTACGAAGACCGCGACTTTGTCGGCGACGATTGAGTCCAAGTCTCACCCCTATGTCAAGCTGATCGTACACCCAAACGGACTTGACATAAATCAAGATTATTATTCATTCAAGTTTAC
>Ga0129338_1372954_pt1 | contig 13991 bp, 7 predicted proteins | sample CPB6_02_RNA2_FD_109914 | JGI IMG/M metagenome (GOLD analysis project Ga0129338, IMG submission 109914) | Freshwater to marine salinity gradient microbial communities from Chesapeake Bay, USA - CPBay_Sum_0.6_0.2_RNA2 (Metagenome... | ecosystem: Environmental > Aquatic > Marine > Coastal | place... | reverse complement strand
GTACGTTTCCACACCATCTACCGTTCCCTATGTTGTAACGCCATAGGCCGTTCCGTTAACCGTAAGATTTATCCTTACAGTAATTGAGACCGGTCACTTGTACCAGTAAAGACACTTAGTGTCATCATCGACTGTCATCAAACTAAAACTCGCTATAATATTTCATGAACCTACTATTCCTATACGTACATAGTTTATTACACTTGTGACAATGCCTTGAATGCTTCAGGATATGTCGATGTTTATAATCCTGGATATTGCGAGAATAATTTCTTTATACATTGTCTAGTCTGTTCATCTCCTACAGCTTATTATATATTACATATTTACGCGTTATTAGCTGTAGGCACAAATTCATATTAATACGCTAAGTCTATCTTAATAGAAGCTTGTGATGAGAAACCTGTGCATAACACCGCAAAAAAGTTTTAAACGTATTAATCTGGAGCAGATCCAATAAACGTATCCGTTCTTTAATTAAACGGTAATAACATTCTATACTAAGTATAAGCATTACCTGTACTATACAAATCTGCAACACTCATAGTATTTCTTTTAACACCATCGTATACATGTAACCTAGTTTAATCTACTATATAAGCCATTTCTATAATTCCTGCTTAATTGTTACTAACTATGGGTGTAATGTTTACTGAAAACGCAGATACCCTGACTGTATTAAGTATGCCTGCCGTTTTAGGCTATGCCCAAGGCGCAGCTATTAGTGGTACAGGTACTGATTAGGTTCCTTAAGTTGGATCGAACGTGGAATCAACCATATAAGCTATAACTGCTATATCATATGGATTTATTAGTATTAAGCCGTTTCCCATAGTGTTTAACTATATGGTATTAGATTATAACTCACTACCTAACGCTGTTTTTATAGAGTATTCAAATGGTATTCTACATCTAGGTTTTTCTGGCAATACATATGTTATAATAGCGTCCAAGTTTATTAGATTTGTACTCGGTAAAATTTCATTAATAGTACGTTTGTATTACACTCGCGGGTCTACATCTTCATGATCTTGTACTATTATGCCTGCATCATTTCCTAACCATTAATCTATTTTGGGTTACACGTATTTATCGTATAACCAGTTGGCAGCTTTACCCCCGTATTTTATGATTGTAGGTAAGTGTTATTTTAAAATGTCTACCCAGTCGTCCAACAGTACTATATGCCGTATTTTTTCTCTATCTTAAGGAGTCCAACCTTTTATTTCATTCTAAAATCTTTTCTACATTGCGTCTATCTCTTCTTTATCTATAAAGTGATGTATTTTCTATTAGATAAGTTACTATTCTTCATATAATGCTTATTAATTAACTCTCTATTTATAATCTTTAATCTCGGGCGCTTGTTACTTGATCTCTCTAGCAGGTATATCTTTAAATGGTTTAACTACGTCTTCAATTTTAGATAAAGCTTCTTTTATAAGATCCTACTACTATTAATTCCCTTCTTTTAACATAGTCGCGATTAATTCTGGTGTATGTTTTTAATTAGTAAGCTAACTAAGTTTAGTATCGAAATCTTTTTAAATAAGTTGTAACTATTAATTAATATATAATTTATTATTAGCAAAATTGCGGTATTTATTTATTCTACGCTTCTTTTCATCTACTGTATATTATTTCTTTTCTCTATTTTATTCTTATTATAAGTCTTACATTGTTTATTTTGTCTCTCTGCAATAGATGTATAACATTCGTCGTAACCCGGTCGTAAGCTCTAGGTACCTGCACTAATATAATTACCTTCCCTACTGTATGTTATTATTGGACTAGGAGGTCTAAATAAAGTACTAATATATATTTTTTATGAAAAGTCTGTAATTTAATAAACCTGTTAAATAACTTAATCGTATTCTTATATAGTAATTCCCAAAAAATTACAGGTATACATATCTATTTTGTCTTATAATTCCCTACAAATTATTTTTTTTTTTAACGATATCTTATTAAGTTATGCCGCGTGTAAAGCTTTTTCATAGTCATAAGGTTAACCTAATTATATTTTCTTTTTTGCTATAGCTTATATTAATCTACAATTATTTTCATTAATTTATATCATTCCCGTCAAATAAGAGTGTTTGTATTAATTTTCACATATGGAATAATTGTTACCTGAGAATACGTTGCTACCAAATAAATTCTTTTCTATAGCTCTAATCATACATATATCTTTTATGTCTCTTGATAATTTTATTATTACTTTAGAACAGAATTAAAAATCCCATTCATCTTCTCCCCTTTTATAATCCTTAATCACTATTCCAACACCATTTTTATTAAGACAACTACTCTTGCAAAATACTTTATCGCACCTACTAAAGTCATTATCTAACTATCTAGCTGTAAATCTCTCAAATATTTCTTCATATTTCTTATATAAACTATGTATAATTGTAGGTATGGTATCATCTCCTGCAGCAGAAACTTTGAATGTATTATTAACAGGATTTTTATAATGTTCTATTTCAGTGTCGTTAACGTTTTTTATAATAGCATTCTGCAGCATAAGTACTGTTAATGTGTTAAATAAAGTAGTTAACCAACTTAACCCGGACTTGGTAGTTCCCTTACACCTATATGTAGAAAATATTTTTTATTTGTCACGAAATTTGTGTTCCAATATCAAGTCGTGTATAACTCTATACATTTCTTCCTAAACATATTACTACTACTTATGAGGTATATTTAAATGTTACATAATAGGAATTAAGAATTTATCTAAAAATTACTAATCTACAGCTCTTATTATTTCTATATGCCTAGTAGCATCAAATCTAGATCCATCTTACGTATATGTGTATGCTTATTCCTTCAATGTAGAAAATTCTTTGTGCTTCTTTTCTATAAATTGTTCACTATTCATACCGTGTATAAAACCTGGAAACATTATTTTCATTACTTTTATCATAAAAGCTGCTACATACGCTGGTAAGGCTGAAGCTTAGTGATTAGGTGCTAAGAATAGTCTAGGTTCTGAATCTTTAGTATAAATAATATTATTATCAATATGATAATATTATTTCTATACAAGTGTTTCTTTCTTAGCGTTAGCATACAACTATATTCTAAAGTCCGATTTTTTACAATCATGTGACATTTATCTATTATATACACTTCGAATTTTAGTTAATTTGGAACTGGTAAATTAGTTTCTCTCTTATATATAATCTCCAAAAGAGTAATTGCCCACTTTCTAAATCAGTTCTAGTACGTCTTGCTAATTATACTGATTAAGTATACCTTATGTATGCAGTTTCAATTAATTAATATAATAAGGACATGGTGTAGCAGATTAAGACATATGTCTACTAAGAGCTGAAAGCTTATTCGTTAATAATCTTGGACAATACGAGTAGTATTCTATTCCATAAAATTAAGGACCTGAGACTAATAAATCTGTAATCACCGGTTGTTCGTTTTGCATGATCCTATTTTATTCAGCTATTGGTATTCTATGATCTGTGTGAATAAATACTCTGCTCTTATAATTCATAACATTTTTTCGTAAGTTATATTTGAATAAGTATTGTTTCTTAGTTCTTAATCCTTACAAATTATTTTATATGACTGGGTCTTAATAGAAGTCTATAACTTTCTTCTTTATACTTTGTAGAATAGGATACATATTATTCGTTAAACTAATTACTATACTAGGAATCCTCTTTAGTGTTTTATCTGTATACAACAAACTTTTTATTTGTTTAAATATATCTTAATTTGTATCCGGTATCCTATGTGCATTTATACCAGCAGAAACGTATTAAAATTATTCATAACTATTGACTCTTTATTGTTAAACGAAACCATAATTATAATCTACCCCTTGGTATTTAAATATCCTGTTGTTGTGTGTAATATGCATTCCCTTAGTATAAACTGTCTTGTATTTACCCTATTGATAATATGCGTACATATATTTCTTATGTTTTTCATCTTCCAACAAGTCATAATGTTTATGCAGCGATAAATAGAAGTAATCAACTTGGTCATATAATTATAGATCGTGTATAATTTAATGGTCTTTAGCGGAAGCATCCCAGTATTTGAATATGTCTGTCATTCCATATAATAAATGCATTATGACTCTTACTATCAAGAATGTCTGTATAAGTGGTATTTCTGGGTCTGTTGTTAACATATATTCCAGCGGATGACTATATTATACAAAAATTTCTGTCAAGGGTTATACCATTCTAATCTACCAGCTTTTAGATCCTAACTCACGTTCTATTAGAGATGTGCCATTAACATAACCATTTGGATGCTCATAGGCCTATTGATTACCTAAGGCAAAGCTAGTTATCCATTGAGTTACTATTATTTAGTTATTATTAGTAAACTTACAAAATCTCTAATAGAGAGTATCTTTTAACACATTAACGTGGTATCTAAGTTTTATCTGATATTACCCTTCATTATTAAGCATATTATACTTGCCTGGATTATTGCCAAAGTGTTGGTATAGTGCATACAATGGTCTGGATAATTTAACTCCTTATAGATAATACGCGCTGTCTATACTTATATAGTTAGATTAATAAGCTTATAATTCTTATCCGTACTGCTAGTCGAAATCTTATACAGATCCTATAAAAACAAAAGATTAAGTATATTTAAGATTAAAATTTTTTTTCATAAGTTTTTGTGTAGTTTCTATTTATTACTGAGTTTTTTAAATATCCTCTATAAGTTTTTCTTCTTGACCTTATTTAATTTTTCTATAATAAGTTGTCATTTAATCTATAAGTGTGCACTAATACTTATCCATCGATTCTCTATACATATGTTTCTACTCTTTCATACCCTATACTATCATAAGTAGAAAAGTAATTCTAGGTCTAAATACTGCGTAAGTGTGTTGTTTGAATATGTCTCTTTATTGTTACATGTATAAGAGAGCTGCTTCTTATTCTATCTTTAGATTCTTAGGGTCTATACCAGCTCTATTAATAGGAGCATTAATTATGTATTATGGTACAGGATCATTTTAAAATAACTATATTAAATTACCTCTATTAACAGGTCTAACGTGCTACACTTATGCTGGATGTATTTATTAATGTTACGGTATTACGTTCGGCATCTACTACGGAGCTTATACTGGATTATTTTAGTTTAATTATTAATTTTAAAGATTGTTAGGTTATACATTTTAATTATTAGGATTGATCTGTTGGTTGTTTAAATTATTTTAAGGAATTTATTAATTATTAGGTTATACGTTCTAATTATTGTTCTATTGATTACCGAGTTATATAGCAATATCTACATTTCTAAAATTAACTTATACTCTAGGATGCTACATTCTATTTTATATAATTGCTTGTTAGTTTCTCATCACTTATTACCATTAGGCCATTCTTTCTTCCCTTTCTTCTAATTATTCATCGTTCAATCTATTCAACTAATTTTGATCTAATTATGGTAACTCATCTACTGGACCTGCTACTAATGGTACTTAGACATTTGGTACTGCAGGTAAATTCTATTATCTTATAAAATCTGCATATTAATTAACTACACCCAATTATTGTGCAATAATAGCTAATCTTTATTACATTTCGGCATATAACATGCTTTAATCCATAGCATCTTTTGTTAAATCTTCTTATGCTTTATTTAATTACTCTATAGCCTCTGTAACATTGGTATCTGTAGTTTAATTATATACCTATTTAATATAATTAATTAATGCTGGTAAATCATAGAAGTCGCTATTATTCTGAGTTTAAATCATAGTAAGTTACTCTCTATATTATCTTAATTAGTCCTTATATATGCTGAGTATATCTTATAGTTTATCTTTAACTTCGTCATATAATTACTTTGATTTAGCTTTATAGTCATTAAAGTTCTGTATAAGTGTTTTATTAATGTCTATTATATAAAATGGTATGTTGTTTTGTATATAATTCTTATCTACATCCAACAAATTCATGCGAATAGATATATACATTAAAAATTCTCTTAAGGCTGGGTTAAATTACTATAAATAAACACGTGGATGCGTTGAGTATTTACTGCCTATATCTATAGTGACGTAATATAAAGCTTGTTATATGAAAAGTTCTTTGGTTGTTATTTCTACTAAATTAGCTACTATATAAAACAATTAAGATATAAATACATCTGTAGCATTTCTCTCTGCTTAATGAGCTGTCTGACAACCCTATTAATTTCTGGCTGAGTTTACATAAATACCACAACTATTTAAGTATGAAATAAACTCTTAACTAAAACTACCTAACCAATTAGTTTATACTGGAACATAATGGCGATTATCAACATATTCAAATTATGGTAGAGAAAATTTTGGTAATTATTCTAGTTCTTACTTCTCATTTTATGTTTAATAAAGAGTCCTTTAGTCAAAAAATAATTTCTTATGTAACGCATCACTATATAAATTATCTGCATCTAGCAAGTTAGTTCTAAACTACTCATTGTTAGAGTTACAATAAATTTAATCGCTAAACTATTCCATGTCTTTCTAAAATCCTATAGCAGGATAATATCTCTTAAGGAAAGTAAATATCTAATAAAAGTTATGCCAAAATGCTAGTCTCCTTGTTTTTGCTAAAGATAATATTATCAAAACATTAATAAATAAAAATATGACTGACATTAACTATATAGGTGAGCTGTACTGTATAGAAACGTGTACTTTATTTAATTATTTAAATTTCGTTGTGTTTGCGCTAGTAACAAAAATAGTTCTAATCGATTCTATAAACTCATCAACTAAGTACATATATTCTACTTTTATTCTATTAACGTAAGTATAATCACCTTTCAGCATCTAACTAAATATATACATGTTTATGAATACGACATTTTGTGTTTTAATAATCAGTGGATTTTTAATCAAATAATAAAACATGTTACTAATCTATGCTTATACATAGGGATTCTCTAAATTAAGTATTAAAACTTTTTACTCCATAATAAAGTTAAAATTATTTATTAGTACTATTATTGTATGGAATATATAATTAAACTAATCTATATATTACTCTGGTATATTCCACCTAAAGATTTTTTATACAGCTTAAAATATACGAGGGTCTGTGGTGTATTAGTTAAGTAATGACATGGTACTATATGTATTAAGTTAACTATGCATAAATTGTAGCATGAATTATAAATATCCGTAGTATTATATCAACTTATATTTACTTAGTCTAACCAATAACATAAATATTATTATTTAGACAACAAACATTGTATAATATATAGTAATGTTATGTAAATAGTCTATAGATACTAATCCTTGTTCTGTATAAGATCTAAATCTCATGTACGTCATCCCGACTTATACCTCTTTATAATAAAAATGTGTACTGTTAAAAGCATATTAATTAAAAGTTTATTGAATCTCATCGGTTAGTAAATAACATAATTTTGGTTTAAATAGTAAATAGTAAATGTTTTAAAATATATATTTTGTAATTGGTGAGATTACTACCGATGCTCCGACGTGCCTAGCTGCTAGTTTTAAATTGTATTATTACTTAAATGTCCATAATGCTAACAATAAAAGCATAAAACCGTTACAAGGTAACATGATCCCCCAAACTTCTACCCATTTTATAGTGAGCCATAGATCTATAATCTCGTCTAATATCTTAGTAAAGTCTATTTCTAAATTAATTGTTTGTTATCTATATTGGCTTTCTTAATAATATGTATAATATTTATAAGCTATGTATTTATCATATTTATGTATGTATTTTAAGATCATATAAAACCTATCTAGTTTATGTCTCCTAAATTAATCCATGTCAGATATTAAACCACACTATTACTCAAATTGATGCCAGTTCTTATGCCTTACTTTTATATCGAAATAAGTCATTTCTGTGTCTATACTTCTAATAATAATGTTTTCTATTGTAGGAAATTTGTATGTTTTGAATTTAACAACACTTGCTATCTTCATAAATATATGTATTTATTTTTATCTCTTATTATATTGTTGTCTCATATCATATTATTTTTTAGTAATGTTATAATAATATCTGTAATATTAATTTATAAGTCTTTATTTGTATTTATTTTTTATATACATAGCCCACTTAAAGTACGTGTTATTGTTTAAATACGTATGAACTTCTCTATCTATTTTATTATACTAATTGCGGATCTCGTAATATTGCTACTAAATGTTTTATGTTATGTTGTATTTGTTGTCATAATACTCATAATTTTATTTAAAACCCTTAATTTTTTCTTACATCTTATTGGTAATATCGTACTTATTGTCCATTATTCGTATTGCATCGTTAATGTACTGGTATATATTTGTTATTTATTTAATGTAGTGATTAGCATAATCTTCTATTTTATAATATAACTTGGTATTCATCACTATATTTTATAAGCTAAGATCTTTAAATTGTACTTTATTATCATATTAAGCATATTTGTTTAAAATATTTATTTTTTTTTCTAATGACTTAATATACGTTTACATATCTTCAAAGTACTAAGTAATGGGTTATGATTATATTAGCTGTATTAATTTTTTGTAATATTATTTTAACCGCTAGACTATGTCTTAAATACTATCTTATTACTAATTTGGCTTATATTCATACGTATATTAATATGTATACAGCTTACCTTCAATCCAAGCATTGAGCAATTAATCTATACTACACGTTTGTTTTATAAAATGATTGAGTTTCCATAACTTATAATCGAGTGGTATATCAGAATTATCAAACAGTATTTTAGTATAAATAGCCTTAACTTTATAAAATGAGTCTTTGCTGTAGTAACGATGTTTGTCTAATTATATTTATGTAAAATTGTACATGTCTTGAAACCAAGTTTTTACTTGTGGTAAGTATCTGTGATAAAAGTGTTACTTATATTCTGTTATAACTTGATTATAATTATGTTTTTAAGCGAATTTTATTATATCATATTTTTGTGACACATAATCTTTTACTTCTTAATACAACTTTGTATAAATAGGGATGTGGTAGTATTTACTTATTTTAGTAGCTCTGATAGGACATAATGTGTATTATTACAACTTAAGTGAACATTTTAATGTATTATTGTCTCTCTTAAAAGTCTTTTAGCATAGTCTAGACCTATATTTAATTTTTATTTGTTTTAAACTAGTAGTAGTAACTTTGTCTTTAATGAAACTGTATACACTATTCTTGTCTGGTAGATCTTAATAGACTTCTTATAACAACTCACTTAGTATTTGATATAAAGATGGATGATTAATTTCCTCTGTTAACGTTTTGGCGGTAACTATTAAGATGTCAGATTAGTATTTACGAATAAATTGCTTTATTGATTTAGGAGAATAAAATAGTTTTATTTTATAACTTAGTAAATGCGCGTTTTATTATTATAACAAGAAAATATTATTCCGTATCCTGTACATATATTCATCATACTATCTAATTAACTACGCTTGTATCTATTACTATCTTTGTATATGTTCATATTACTCATAATTAAGGCCTAAGAATTTCTTTATATCTTATTTGCTTATATCATACATTTATAAAAAGCTTTTTTTATAATATTTTAAATTTAATTATAATCTTCTTTAGACTCCGTACAACTTCTGTTTTATGTCTATACTACCTATTTAATGAATTTTCTAATTAATTTACTACCGTGTGTAATTGTATTGTCTTATGGCATATTATTTCAACTTGTCGCTGTATCTGTAGTATTTATTACTTAATTTCTAATATTATGTACTGTTTCTTATTATATAAACATAATCAGTAATATTATTTAGTACGCTTTACGCTACTTATTTAGTCCTATTATTAATACTACTCTCTATAATAGATGCATAGAACTTCTAAACATAGTCTTGTGTAACGTTAAACGAGTAAGTAAGGTTATATACTATTTTATATTATTGGAGTGTGTACTATTGAACTACGTATTATTTTAATTCTATAATTTATTATACCATTTCATTTTACTGTTAAATTAATTAATCTACGTAGTAATTAGTTATGTTTTATATAGCATATTGTATTCAAGATCTTGTACTGAAGTATTATTAGTAATACTATCTAACTTAAATAATCGTTTATTTTATTATTATTAGTATTTGTTTATATTACAAGTCATCTATTTAAAATTATTATATATAATCTCTCAGTATTCTTTGTATCTGTATTTACTACCATTTATAATATAAACTCGAGCCTAGTATAATCTCTCTATAATGTTTAATCTTACTCTTAATAATCTACCAACCTATAATAATTTTATGTTTAACTTCTAAGTTTACTTCAGTATTCTTAATTTATCTATAATAATGTCTAATTTGTCTCAATGAGTACTACAATCTAGAGAATACGTTATATTATAAAAGTTATGGTTCTGCATGAAATGCTTATTAAATTAATTATTATAATTTTAGTATAAAATTCTTCCCGTATTGACATAATTTTTACTACTGAGTGCATTCGAACAGTTAACTGTCTTCTATATTTTATAATATTATTTCGTAGTATTCATTCAAACTTCCTAGTATTTTCTACATGGCCGTGTATAATGTATCACGAACAGATACCGGAGTTAGTTTCTAAAAAAATTCTAAAAAAGTATGACTATCGCCAAAGCTATCTATTATATGTAATCTCATTTACTCGAATTTTATGTTAAATCCTTTATATCCTGCGCGAATAACTTCATCTAAAAATGTTACAAGAATAGAACTTCTTTTAGTATCTGCATATAATTATTATATATATTATATTGTATTAGATTACCATTATTAAATTTATTATAACCATTTTTACACTATTTCTTCTATTATGTCTTCAAATCTTCTATCACGTTAGCTGTAAGTACCATACTACTATTCTTAACGCTTATACACCTACACCGCAAATTAAGCTTTTTATTTAAACTATTAATTTTCATCTATATCATTTATCTTATTTTGTAATTATTGTTCTATATATTTAAAATACATGTCAAAATCATACGCTTTTATTTATTAATATTAATGATGTATCTTATTAGCTAAGTATTGTGGTAGTCCTTTATGATCATATATATATAGTATTTCATCGTATACATTATTTATATTTTTTACGACCTGACTGTATTTGTTTTCTATATAATATTATATTTATTCTTTTTAATAAACTATTTCCGCTACTACATTATCATACTTATATTATAATTATTGAACAAATTTTGGTGTAATTTATTTCAAAACGAATTGCAACGCCATAACTTCGCAGTCGACATGTTAATAACCTTATTTTCTATTATGCCAACACGATTACAAACCTGCTTATTAGAATTCTAAGACTATCTTTCTAATACTATAATGTTCTTTTAAATTAAATGTAAGTTACGAAATTATTCGTTATGGTAAACTATATTCGACTTAACCTGGTAACTTGTTGATCACATTAATAGGCTTTTATGGTATAACACCTAACTCTTGGGAAGTTCTACAGAATTCATAAACCATGTATGCTTGTAAGTAGTTCTATTCGTATATGTATGTCTCGCATTAATGTGTAAATTCTTCCAGTGCATTATAGTATTATGCGTGTTGTAGCAACAATTAATATCTATAATGGAGTGCTTCTGGTGTATTAAACTAATCATAATTATAAACTCTAGTACCTAGTTCTATATCTCTCAATGACTAAGCTATATTGTCAGCTACCTATTTTATCCACTACTTATATTATTCTTTAGTAATACCCAAATTTTCTAATAGTGCTACTTGATCTTCTACTAGCTTATCTTACATATACTCCTCTTGCGAATATCTATAACCTGTACGCCCTGGTTCTTCTAGGCTATCTAAGTAGTATGCATGATCCATACCAACGGAATATTTTACATCACACTTATCTAAAACCTTTATAATCTAAAGTAACTTCATATTGTTCTTTTTTGAATAGTAAAATATTATTCTTGTTCCTATTTTTTACAAACTATATCTTGTAGTTAAAGTATTCGTTAAAAGATAGCTTATTTAAGATGTTCCCACATAAGTATATTTCTATAAATTATCCATAACACACTAAAATACTTTTGGTATAAATTATAGGGGATTAGTTTGTTTAGCTTCTTCGTATTAATCATCTTTGCACCCTTCACAACTAAACCACTTATTATTCTTAACAAACAATTTAGCACTATCTACCTATACAATGAATTCATTTTACGTTTTCATAACTTTGTATTCTTACAGAGGTGTGTTAGGTTTATTATCCTTATATTAATACCATGATTACATAACGGGTTATGCAAAATGAAGGGATAACATAGCTATAGTGATCAACAATACTATAACGAAAAATATACTACACATTGTGCATTTAAATGCCCTCGTGAGATAACCTGAACTTCTATACTTCATTTTAAGTTTCTCAGTCACTGGTTATTCTTTCTATTATACTTCTTCATTAACCATATATTTATTGTGGAAAAGCGAGGCTTATTATTTGTAATTTAGTCTCATATCTATTTATGTTATAGCTCTAGATATCATTTTAAATAAAGTAGGTGTTATCCAGTCTAATTCTATTTCTTAAGCTCTTGCATATTCTTATTCATTGAAAGCCTCTGGATTACAAAATACGAATACTTTATAATAAGCTTCTAAAGTAGCAGCTTCATTTATGTGCATGCGTGACATTTCTTCCAATATTTACTTTTTACCCAACAAGTCTTTCTCACTTTTAAATGCGAATGGATTTTCATGATTTAAGTATCGTAATGATTATACTGCTTATTCTGTCATATCGTAATCTCCACGTCTATTCCTATCTTCTGCATACCTCAATAAATTATCAGTTAATCGCTTGTCTTCTGCTAGTCTTTTTTATTTCATAACGTGTTGTTTATTAAATTCTTACCAAACTTCTTGTTATTCTTAACCCAATTCTCTTATTTGTTTGTAATAAAATTTCTTTCTGTCTTTATTACTCATATTCATTATTTCATCTGGTACTTAAAAGGGTTTCTTGAGTTACACCTAAACTTATTTCTTAACTGACTTATTCTCATTTGCTTTGGTTATAGGTTTGTCCAAAACATGTCTTAAAAATTTATCTGGATAAAATTCTGAAAAGGAGCTTTTAAACTTATTATCTATAACTTAATAGGCACTTTAGGCAATTGGGGGTAATTGTAAATGGTCTAAATTTTATTTCATAGAAATCATAAAAATCAAATCTTAATATTATTTTAGCGAAAGTGGTACATTAGTTTTTATTACACTATTATGATAAGCTACACCATAATGAAATGTATACTATTATAGGTCTTTTAAAGACTTAGAAAAATTTTAAAACTACTACTAAGTAAACAATGGTAATATGTGGTCTGCTAATGTTATTTGTGGAGTACATTAATGTTCTAGTGTTTTATAATATTTCAAATATTTTTACTAACTGTCAAAGTTGCTTCTTATAAAATCATGTGTCAACTCTTAGTAATTTACTCCCGTTTATTCCCTAATAAGAGCTTCTTCCTTGAGAGTATATGTTCTATTACTAAAAAGTAAATAATAGAGTTGTTTAAATAAGTCATCTTATTATTCTAATGATCTGCCTTATTCGTATACTTAATATAATTAAACTCCGTTTATAGCTGCACCGGCGAACGCTGCTGCGTATCCAAAACAATATCCATCTGGCATAGGCCATACAAACATATTAGGTGCTCTTTTACCTCCTATTGCTGCAGTGTACATATTTAAGCCTTAAGTATTATAGTACCAATGTATATATTCTCAGTATTTCTTTATTAATCTATGGTGTGGGGGTTAGCTTTTTCTTTTTTGTTAAATGCTCTAAGAGCTGATTCAAGGACGTCACTAGCAAAAGTGACATAATTCTTCGTTAGTACGAAGAATTGAGAGATGAGTTTCATCTACTCATCTAGTTAAGTCCTTAAATATACAACAATAAATATATTGAAAAGAAAATCTTACATAGTTTAAT
>Ga0129338_1047065_pt1 | contig 14326 bp, 16 predicted proteins | sample CPB6_02_RNA2_FD_109914 | JGI IMG/M metagenome (GOLD analysis project Ga0129338, IMG submission 109914) | Freshwater to marine salinity gradient microbial communities from Chesapeake Bay, USA - CPBay_Sum_0.6_0.2_RNA2 (Metagenome... | ecosystem: Environmental > Aquatic > Marine > Coastal | place... | reverse complement strand
CTTTACAGCTGTATATTGTAACCCCTACAGCTGAGTCGTTACGCGACTAACGCCTTTTTTTACGTGCTACGTCGGACCCGGTGCACTAGGTAACCCGACGGTGATTGTGTGAGAGCAGGCTTGCTCATAGCCGGAACCGTGACTTCGCAGGCAAGGTATGCGGTTGAGCAAGGTGATTTGGCTCAGTGATGGGGAGTTGTTAGATGGGAACCCCTGGGCGAGTTGTGTGGGAGTACAAAGCCGTGACTTTGCAGACAAGACCTCTGTACGCACACAACAGACGAAGTCACTCACTTGCGTACGACGTCGCGCTCTTATGCCGCCAAGTGCTGTGACTGGCGGTACACGTCAGCTATGTCTGCTTGACCAGCTTCGTCGCTGCGTTGTTAGAGGTTTTGCTCAAGCCGGTGCACAATTGCGGGAGCGAACATGCCCACACCGGGTATCTTTGATAACAACGCTCTCGCTATTGGAGCGGCGTACGACACTAACCTGCTTCGGAGATCTTTATCTCGTTTGATGGATTCTACTCCTTTATGGAGGGCATTGCCGACTTTCTAAAAGAACCCATGTTGGAAGAGGCCACGCATCTGTTCAAATTCTGGTTCGTCGAGGCTTAACATTGGCCCAGTGCGGAAGTCTGCGAAGTCGAACCTCCTTAGTATGTCCAGAGCTGTGGGATACTTGGCGTTGAGGACGCACATTTCAGTCTCTAGGTACTAGGATTCTGAGGAGGGTATGCCTTCGTAGTGCACAACCCATTGGAATTCAAAGGTCGTGTCTGGTTGTATGCCTTCGAAGGAACATATTGTTAGGTGGCGCTACTGGAAGGAACCAACGTCAAGGTACCATGCTGCTACAGGGTCGATGAGGAGAGGTGACGTTAGGAACGCTTGGGCAGCGAGGTCGAAGAGGTAGAATTTGTTGACTTGATAGTCTCTACCTGTAACCGTGTCGGTTACGGCCTGCGTTACCGTGAAGACTAACCTTACCGGTCCGTACTAGTCTAGTGAGACGAACGAGCCGTCAGATGACTAGACATTGTCTGAGAGTGTGATCCGGTCGGACTCAGCGAAGGTTTGCGTTTCCATTACGTCTAAAGGTTAGTAAATTGCTCCAAGCATGAATCCTGCTCTGCCCATTGACTCTCCTGCACCAGCGGCACAGTAGACTCGGACGTGTGACTGATCGTCTTGGAAATAGTTGATAACTTGTGCGAGGTTCCGGTTGACGTAAGTGCCGCGGTCTATGTACACTGCTTTGATTATGCCGGACTCGGTTGTGGACGCGGATGTCTTGAAGATCCTGTAACCACCAGCTGCAACCCTGGTTCCTGCGAACAGTCCCGCGACTGCAGGGGAGACTCCGAATGTCGCCTGTGACTACAGTCCTGCGATTCCGGTGATTTCGAGGTTGATGAGTCTGGACTGGTAGTATAAATTTGAAGGTCCTGCGTTATCAACTTCGAGACCTGGGACAGACATCCAGACATTAACCTATTTAGCAACTGGAACTTGGTCCAGCGTGGATTGCTGTATGCCTGTGATGTACATCCAAGGTGGGGTGTTGAAGGCTGTGAAGTTGGTTATTAGCAGTGAGCTGGCCCCAGAGCAGCTGAAAGTACCTAAGTCCTGGAAGTTGGTGCCAGTGACTGTTTGGATAGGCTGTAAATTGGGGATCCTTGCTCCTTTGGATGCGGCGTGGAAAGGTGACACGACGGACAGGGCGTAATCTCTGTCTGGTGCGCCATCAATCGATTCGGAGATGGCTTCCATGATCCTTGGCAGTGACATTAGTGCATTGTTGAGATCTCCGATTGTGACACCAGGGGCAGCATCATTGGCGTAGAAGTCCGCGTTGTCGGGGAACCGTTGTTTGTACCCGTAGGGTTACGGTTTTACTTTCCTTTCTTCTGCGCCGACGTATTCGTCTTCATCCGATAAACTTAATGTAGAGTCGAGAATTTTTCTTGAGCGCGCACTTATGCGAGACACATCTGTTCCTCGGACGTAGTCGACTTGACGAGGGTCAACGTTTCCCACAGCTCGCTAAGGTCGCTATGCTTACTGGAGCTTTTACAACTGGGGGAGGTCGATACCTGTCGTGTATGCAGCTGCTAATTAGCCGTAGTGGGCGGCGAGCAAGCCAGCGCTATCCCATCCAGCATACAAAGTTGCGAGGTTGTCAATTACTGACTTGTAGGTTGACTGCTTAGGAAGGTTCTGCATTCCTGCAGGCGTGAAGCCGGAGTTGCCTTGGATAGATTGGAAGTTGAACCCGAGCTTTTGGTTATGTGCTGTTATTGGTCGAAGCGACTGCCTTAGCGAGTCTTTACCGCCTGCTCTGAGCTCTGCTACTAGCTATGCGTCAGGGTAAAGGAGTACCCCGAGTGTAGCGAGCTGAAGGAACTTTGATCTTCCCTGTCCAATTATGTATGCGTAGTCGGCTGATGAAACTCTGATGGCTGGCACGATTCTCCCTCTGGGGTAATTCTTTCCATCTGTATGTGCGACAGTGGAGTTGGCGAGTTTTGAGTCTGGTGCGTCTTCAGGTTTGACGGTGCCAGTGTTGAGCCACATTAATGTTAACGATCCTAACGCAACGGGGTTGTCGTAGGATGAAGTGGGGTCTAATAGACCGATGATGCCTGTTCGAAATGAGCTAGCGGATGTCGTGTTGACTTGGACTAGCTTGTCGATGATAGCTTTCGACATTCTGCTTTGTTTGAGTTTTTTGCAACGCCGGTCTCGCAAACGCCCAGCACAGGACATGTACCGCGGTTAATCGCAGGGTCGAGTGGGTAAAACCGGTTGTTATTAAATGTCTTTACACTACCGGACGGTGGTGGGAACAGGAGTTCTAAGCCTGCAGTGGATATGGTAGAGAAGTGAGACTTGAAGCGTGACCTGAAGATGTCGACCTAGTGTCCATAAACAGCGTCCAGGTGTGCGTGGAACTGTGACAAACTCTCCTGGCGATAATAACCAGTGGGAGTAGTCTTCATGTGTTGAGACCTGATTTCAGTGATTGCACGGTTGAGTTTGCGATCATCCGGGAAAGTCCAATCAAGGTGATAAAAACTGATCGAAGTCTTATCCATGAGCTTGCGGCAAGCAGCTGCGAGCCTTGGTTTCACTAGGGCTGCAGTTTCGAGGTATGAGTTCACAAGCCACTACATTCTTGGCCAGCCATTAAAAGCTTCGGACAACGCCACGGCTTTACCTATCAGGGTAGCCGCACAAGCGTCTCTGGAAACGATTGCGTCTCGCGATGTAGACCAACCGGCTTTCGCAAGTGCGCGAGCCGGTGACTTGTAGGTTACGGGTTCATGGACGGCAGAGAAAAACTTCTACCCGACAAATTCGATGTCAGAAAGTTGTGAGTAATGTTCCGTGATGGCCGAGAAACCGAGCGACTTTATGATGTTGAGAGCAGCTTCGATGTCGGCACGGGAATTGGAGAATATGATGTTGTCATCACCTTCACAGAGGAAGTCAAAGTCAGTGCCAAGTTTGCGACCCAAGCGCTCGAATGCGTAGCTAATCATCATCTGGTTCATGATGGTGTTTGTCAGAGACGTAGTTATCTTGCCTGAGTGCAACTGCTGCGGTAGCAGTGCTGTGACAGAGCCGGTCTTGAGTAGCACGTTACCGAGAACAAAGAATCGCCAAAACTTGGCAGCTTCAGCGCCGCATATCCTTTGCACAATAGCTTCTTCCAGCTTACCGTGCCTACAGAGTTGTGAGCCGTCATATGCAGAGTAGTCAGAAACGGCGGAAAACTAGAACTTGTTGCTAAGTGCAATTATGCGTTCGGCGATCTAAGACTTCGTAAGGTTCTTGATCATGTGGTCTGAGGCGTAAACTTGTTTGTGGAGACGGGAGTAGATACCACCAAGCAGGACCTTAAGAGCTTTGGTTTAATGTATGATCAACCGACCTCGTGTGTCATTCAACAACACTTCTGTTTTGAGATGGCCTTCAACCTCCGGAACGAGTTTTGAACGGTTGTGGAGTATGACATCAAGAGCACGTATATGAGATTCCTTAACCGACAGTGACTTGTTCTGTTGTTCGAGGAACTCAACGGATTCAGCGATGTGTGTGTTCCAATCTAACCCAAGGTTGTCTGGTTCGTACAACCGTTGCACGTGTTTAGTGTAATAATGCTCGAACTGTGTGAACTCTTAGTCGAGCGGAACTGCGCTGCCAGCCTTGTAACGGTTGAGTGAATAGAGGAACTGCATGGGGCATTTGCAGGAGACATGTTGTTGAACGTTAGGGCCGAAGTCGAGTATGGGTCCGACTTGCGCAACGCAGCCTACGTCTGGGCGGCAATGGGCAGGGTCAAAGTCAAATTTCGCTATTAAAATGTCGTCACGCCAAATAGCAGAATCTACGGCGTTGCATGAGCTTGTCAGTATCTTGCGACCTAGTGAAGGGTCAAAATCTCCGACCCCGTACTCTGAAGGCAGAGCGGGCTTTGATTGACGGGTCTGATGAACCTTCATTGCCTCCATGATTTTTGTTTTCGTGATGGCGATCGGTTTCTTGTACGCGTACGTCAGGTTATCTCCGAGGTTGATTGTGAGGTCAAATGGAAGATCCGCCATTTTCGCAGATTGTGTAGGTGAACAGTGGTACCGCTTAAGTGAAGTGTTCACAAGCTTCGCAACGACTGGCGCACGTCGAACTTATGATTCGATGAGTGTGCGAGCGGCATGCTTGTAGTCTGGCGAGTGCTCATACCAATACGCTGTGTTGCCATCTCCAACAAATTTCTGATGACAAGTGATCCGCAACCAACAACGGCGTACACAGGACTGGCAGGTCTGAGGGTCTAGCCCGGACATGTCAGGGTATGCACGAGTGTCACTTTCTTTAGAATCGAGGATCTAAGCAGCAGTTGTGAGCAATTCGTTATGGTTGGAAGCCAATGGATGGCATGCACCGCAACAACAGTCCATGGGTGATGGTTACCACTAGGGTCCAAGCTGGGCAATCATGCTGTCGTAACTACCCTCAATGAATGGCATGCCAGTGGACGTGAGGGTCCGGCTGTCAGAAATAAACAATGTTTTCTTAGGTAATATCGGCCAAGCGTGGAGCACTTCATGACCGTTTTTCTCGGCAAGTCCAATAAATATAGGGATGCGGATGGTGTCGCCCACAGCACCCTAGATGGTACATTGCTTGTCAAGGTCTTCAGGGTAAAGGACGCAGTCGATGGTCGAGGCAGTGAAGAATGTGACCTCAAGGCGAGAAACACGACCGGCTATGATGACGTAGTGAGGCTCCGCAAGGACGGTTTTGACCTTGTCAGGAGTTATGCCGGAGGGTAAAGGTGCAATTATCTCAGCTAGGTTAGGATTTTTACTAGCGAGTGGTAAGATCACATCCTGCAGGTAGCCGACAGGGTCTTTAGGGTTAAAAACCACATGTTTTTGGTCAAGGTTCTGTAGGACGCTTGCGATTGATGCTGCGACACAGTTGGAACGTTGCCCGCTTCCTTGGTTAAAGATTTGCGCATCTTTACCACAGTGTTTCTTAATGACGGATGCAACGAGTGCAGGGTTGGAGACTGTAGCGTGTGTCTTGCCGTAAGCACATTGGTAGAACCTACTGTTGACGAGCGCGCCGCCGAGCCGTCTGACGTCAGCAGCAATCTGGCGTTTTGTCTTAGACGTCGTGATAAACTTGCGCAGGTCGTTGATTTCAGCGACATTTTACCTGGGTAGGTGTATCATGTTGTCACCAACGGCTATGGTGAGCTCAGCATTGGTGTTTGTTGGGGCATACGTGTACTCCACTATGTCACTTACGGCTACGACGTCAAATACGGCATAACGCAGAGGAACGAGAGCAAGGGGCTTACCTGCCGAGTACACAGAGTATTCTTTAAATGTTTTGTCAGCGGCATATGGGAAGTTTCTTGCAGCGTATAACAGTGACACCGGTTGGAATGTCGCAGCTTGCTGATTGTTCACGCGAACGTTCTCTTGTGCATCATAGATGTCCAAGTACGGGAAGGCAGCACGTTCTAAGGTTGCGTCCCAGACGATGAATTTCCGTTTGCGAGAATGTTGATCGAAAAGGTAGTGGTATGTGTACGGAACAAGTTGCCCATGGAAAACAACACAGTAATTTCCACAGAGGACCTAAACAGAGTTCACCACTTTTTGGTCAAGCTCAACATCCAGGTAGATAGGTTCCCTGGGGTCGATGAGGGAGCACATGCGTTTGATCTCGCGACGTGCGCAACCAGGTGATGTTGTCTCGTACGTTGTGATCGTTCGGTTGCCATATGCAAGTGAGTGAACGCGAAGGAACATGTGGGAAGGTTGTGGAGGCAAGAGGGGGACGGCCCTCAGTCTGGTCCAGCTTGCAGGTCTGCCAGAAGAGGTGCACGACTCCACGAATGCGAAGCAAGCGCCAAGTCGTCTGCACCTGCGGTGATCCACAGGGGTGACCTTGTATTCTTTGTCAAGTCCGTCGACCGTTAAGTCATTGATTGTGTGACCGGGTTTCTGGCTGTAGAGGTAGTCCTGGACTTTCATTATGCACTTGTCCGTGTGTTCAGGGACATGATAGTCTGCCGCAGCAGATTACAAGTCGAGGATCTTGACGCCGATGGAATTGAATAGGGCGGTGATGTCAACCGGCAGATACCCGTCATCTAGGAAGTCAAGTTCAGTGCCTTTAGCAGCTTCAGACTTGGGCACGAGGTTCTAGTAGTTAGGGTATGCATCAAGGATGCTGTGAAGAAGCCTGGTGCTATTAAGCATGTTCTGTTAGTCACGGAACTGACGCCTGATCTAGCCGGCGATCAGGAGGCAATCATCTTAAGTACGATCGCCTCTGTAATAGCCTGATATATAGGTGACCAAAGGGTCATGTTCTGACGCTTTCGCAAGTTTGTTTTTCTTTTCGACCTAGAACTACGGTTTCGGCGTTTTGGTCGTCTTTCTCTGGTCCTCAGGATATTCATAACTGACTGTGCGCGGAGGGGCATCCTGCTGGACTCCAGTCGCACCACTCGCAGCTCCGGTGTCGTGTTTGGGACCGTAAGCAGACTGAAGGTGTTCAAGGAGGCTCGCACTAGGGGTAGAGGAGTTGAGAATTGATCTTATGACATGTTTCGCGAGTGGCTTGCAGAATAATGTGTTGTCAGAAACACATGTAAGACCTAGCCTGACACGTGCAAAATCTTACAAGGGTCGGACCGGATGGCACTGGGGCAATGTCACCACTGGTGGTGCATCACGGATAATTTCAATGTATGAAGGGCCCCTGGTCGATTTTACACCGAACAATGCCGACGCAGAGATTGGACTGACACACAAGACAGTAGGTTTGAACCAGTTGTAAACAAGCGACATGGTATATGCCGTGTGCGTGTGCACCGCAGCCTTGAAGAATATAGCGGTCATGGGCGTTGTGTACGTGACAACGAAAAGGAGCGCGTTTGCAACACAAGAGGCTAGAACTGACACAATGCACCATACATCACGCCAAGAGTAAACGGCCTGTGGGAAGTAGGATGGCATCACCCAGTTCTCAGGGGCGTCGTGCACAGCAAGGATGTCTGCTTGTGAGACACCTGTAGGCTAGTACGTGTGAAGGTACGCATCATAAGTTTTGTTCATGTACGATCTAGCAAATGCTTCAGAAGCACGTCGGAGGCGTGTTCCGAGTTGATTGATGTATGGCACGTGTTCAAACTGGATCTTGTCATCTATCAGGCCGAGTAGTTGAGTAGCCTCATGGAGGTTGATCGGCGCCATGAGTAGGGCCTGTTGGAGGACAGAAATGCTACGGGAGAACGCCTGTTCCACATCGACTGCTTAGGGCATGTATGTGGGGGTGATAATATAGTAACCTTTGGCCGCTGTGAGAGGAGAGTTGATGTTAACGACGCTAACAGGTGCATATGGAATCGCAACGAACCTGTCGGGTGAGTGTACCAAGAGCCTAGGCATCGTTGAGTCAGGAGTAGGTAATTGCTTGTGAGCTTTGACTATGATGCTATGTTCAGCGTTCGAACCTCCTAATGATCTAATGCGAGGTAGTGTGGGGGCTTTAGATGCGTTAAGCAAAACATTGGCAAGAGCTGCTGTTAGATGTGGTGGCACCCAGCCTGTAGGGTCAAGGTGGTTACCGTATGTCATGATCCTGGTGTTTTGAAGTCTCTACTGCACCATTGAACCACAAGGGTTGTCCATGTTAAGTGCGAGGTCCATGTATTCTGATGGGTTCGGCTTGTTTAGAAGTGAAGTGCGGACACCGACAGGGTCAACAGCCACGTGCACAGTGAAACTGCAAGCACCATTTTCAAATTGATGGTCGCCTGCGACAATTGCCGCAGCCTTAAGAATGTGGTCAGGTGAGTTATCAGCAACAGCAAACTCGTGATCAACCAAGGATATCGCAGAATGACTGTAATCATCAGCAGTGTTTGATGGCTTTGTGGACACGGTCAACAAGCCATGGTATGAGTTTGGTTGGGTTTGGAATATTTTCCCAGCGAAGTGTGATCTGTTAGAGTTGACGTAGCTATGCGCGACGGTGACGATATGGTCACCTGGTCGGGTCAGCCAAAGTTCGTGCAATCCAAGCCAGTAGCTGGTGTGTATGCCGACAATCAGTCGCTCACCGAGAGGGATGTCGTCTATGTGACGCCTTGCAAACTCTTCAATAGTGCAGGGGTACACGTGCAGCCTATCAGTCTTGTTAGCCAACCAGTGCGCGATTTTGGGAGAGTCTTTCTAGAAATCCATGTTCGGGGTGACAACAAAGACGTGTTTGACACCTGACTCAATCGCGGCCTGAACGATGAATGACTCACGATGTGGGTCGGGTGAGATAAGAATAAGTATAGGAGCCTTGAGTCTGCGCACGACCTCCGCGACGAGATGGACGCCGGCTCGTCTAGCGGCAGCGTCCAGTTTATGGTCTGAGTGAGGGAACTACAGTTCGACTGGTTTTGCAAGAAGCATCTTGAGTTTGGACTGTGATGCAATTTGTGCACTTTAACAGACCACTCTAGTCTTGTTCAAGTCAGTAGTCACACATCTTGCCGCGCCACCGCCGTGCTGTGCGGTAGCGTCCAAGTTGGTTTGCAACTGTTGCTTGTGCGCTTTGTATTCCTGGAAATCAGTCAACTGCTCACATGGTTGCATTTGTTTGATTTTTTGAGATACCTCAGGCGCAGTAACAATATTTGATTTCGGAAGAGGTTTGCTAAACGCCACATAAAAGTGGTAGAGCTCATACTAGGCAAAAGCGACTGTAAACACAATAAGTGACAATGTGCGGAAGCACAGCACGTGGGCAGTGAGCACTTCGCAAACATGCATGTCGCATAATCCTTCGTCACATTGATAGTGTGTGGTCTCGCAACGTTGGTATTCCTGATCCTTGCGAATCCCAAAGCGTCGGGTGACAGAAAGAGTGTAGAAAATGGTGAGGATGGCAAGGAGTGTACTCATACGAGTGTTGTCAACCAAAGCAATAGTCAGTCTTCTAACAAGGAGTTTGAGTATATTTGTCAGCGTAGCGCGTGGTTAAACATACACTTGAGGTACGATAGGGACCTAACTCTTCACCGCAAATTTGCTGTACCTCTTTTGCACTCTCTCAGCTTCAAGTTGAGCACGCTTCTGGGCTTTTGTAAGTTGAGGTGCAGCTGCCTGTGAGTTTGCCGTTTCGGGAATGAGTTCAGTTTTGACGCTAGAGGCGGCTGTTACCTGAGGTTAAGGTGTGGGACTCTCTTTAGTTTTAACAACTTCAGGAGCTTGCCCGGCACCAGTGCTTGAGGCAATTGGAGTTGAAGTCGGTGCCTGCGAGCTTGCCGGCGCCTGTTTTGGAGGTTCTTGTGAACCAAGGTTGAGCAAACGTTCAACGCCTGCTTAATCATAAGCAGCGACAGCTTCAGCTAAGGGCCTCACAGGAGTGTTCTAGATTTCCGGGACCGGTGGTTGCACCGGGACGTTTTGGATTTCGGGAACCGGTGGCCGGTCTTCCGATGCGCTGCTACCATCGCGTATGTCGGCAACACTAGAGTTTGGTGAAGTGCCCTGCGCGCGGCGTTCTTTCCTGTTCAAGGGTGCTTTAATCGAATTGTCATGGCACATGCGGAAGAAAGCAGCAAAGTCACTCTGTCTGAAAGCCTGTTATAACTTGACGAGGTTACCGGCATTTTTGTTGTAGAGTTGTTCGATTTGACTTGCATACTGAGGGTAAGAATTTACAAGCTCTGTGCATTGCAGCCTTGACTGGCTGACGTTGGAATGGACGGTTGAACCGTGTGACGCTGGCCAAGCATAGTGCGAGTCAAAGTCTGCTGTTGGAGTTTTGTCGTAGGTCTGACAATCGCTAGAGCCAGGTTGTGATGGGCAGACGAGAGTCGTTTTACCTTTGAGGTGTGCCATTTTTTCGCTGTGCTCCTGACGGCAGAGTTCACACTTGCCGAAAGTGAATGTAGCAAGGGATTTTCGGTCAGGATACACGTAAGTGTCTGGTTTGATGTGGACGGGGTCTGGCATGTTGTCTCTATAGATTACACAGATCTCGTTTTAACCAAACTTGAGCATTTGTGAACGGTCAAGTGGACCACTCTCGCACGATTTCATGAAGTACGTCATCATCTTGTGGGCGAGGCGAGTGTTGTACCTGACCATTGCTGGTGAGTATTAATCCTTTTAGTAGGCGACCAGCGCATGCAAGAGCGCCATAGTTAGAGGTTGGGGCTTGCCAGTGTGAATATTGACCGCGGGTTCCTGGACCATTTCCACGTGACGCAGTACGTCGTCAGGGTCCTTTTCTAAAACGTATCTACGCAGCTCAAGCATGTCGTAGACGTTAAACACTCGCAGCAGATCCATGGTGAATTCAACTGTTTGCGACATCTCATCTGCAGCTTCTTTGAATACTTGCATGTCCTCTTCGCCGTACTCTTCCTCGTTGTCGGAACCGCAGGCGTTGAGAGCGAGCTTCGCACACAGCCCACATGGGAGCAGACAAGAGGATTTGATTGAACATTGATGTGGGTACACAAAGTCCTGTTCAGGTTCATAGAGCACAGTGTCGGTGATCATGTCCCTGTACAAAACATGTACTAAGGTGTTGCCCATCTTAACATGGACTGTGTCCGGGTTGCCTGCAGAGCCGAGTGAGTGCTGGAACATTTTGTGCGCGAGTTTTGTGTTGTACTCACGCTGAGCGTCGGTGTACAAGCCCTCGGCATCATAGTGCTGGACGAGTTGCAATAAATTTGGTAGCGCAAGTTTCCAAACACCTTGTGTAACAGGGCACATGTAGTAGCCAGGGGTGTTTTTCTCTTGAATTTAGATCGCCTCGATGAGGTCCTGGAGGTCCGTCAACTCGGAGTTGAGCACAAACGTCCGGAGTGAATGCATTGTGTCTGCGCCGGTGTGGTTGAAGAGCTCACGAATGACAAATGGGCATTGACCTGACTCAGATGCAGCGACCTGCACGGATTCCTCGACAACTATGCCCGTCACATCCAACTTCATGTGAGTGTAAAGTTTGCATAAAATGCAAACCTTGTTCTCACAACTCTAGAGCTTACTAACCGTCTTACGGAGCGGCAGTACCATTAAATTGATTGGGATGTAGAACTGCTCGTGATGGAAGACGTCTTCAAAAATGACGTTCGCGTTTGGGTCAGTCTTATCCATTGGGAGGACAAATTCATAAACAGGCCTAACTGAGAAATCTACGTCCAAAACTTCGCTGTAATCGAATGCAAAGTCTGGGTGCGTTCTTGAGAGCCTCACTTGATAATGGGCCAAATGTGTGTTGTAGTCAATGGCCCTCTGCGAAACGCTGGTTGTCTTGCTCCGGTAAGCGACCATCGATAGGAACTGCGTCGGAGAGAAAGGTCTGTTGAGGCCTGTGAGAACGCATCGGTAATCCTCGGTCACACTGTTAGCGACTGATACAAGCTGACTGGGAGGGGTGCTGAAGACGTAGTAACGTAGTTCGCTTAACACGGACGTACCGGTGACTTCAAATAACTATTTAACAAATGCGCGAGACTACCGAAGTATGCGCATTGCGTGTTTCACCGTAGGCGCCACGTCTGATTTGTCACTGTCGATGGCAATGTCTTCAAGGCAGGTGTATCTGCGCTTGGCGCCACCCTCTGGCGGAGTGCTCAGCATCGAGAGGAGGTCATCGTCGCCAAAGCCTTCATTGGAGAGTTTTTAGATTTACACAAACTTCTCGTATTCGTCCGCACCTTCCGCGCTCTCATCGCCAGGTTCACCCCGGGCGTTGACAGGCTGTGGTCGGGGTCCGAACACTTATTCTTACGCTTGTGTTGTTGTAGTTGGGTCGAAAGTATACACCGGCTACGCGTTCTACTGGTCCATCAACTTGCATTGAAGCCAATTGAGGAAAGTTTGGTAGCGGCTGGTTTGCGCCTGTGGTACAGGCGGAGCCTGGACATAGTATGGCGATGTAAGTACCGCGTCTAGCTATGGTTAGTGGCTGGCAGGTAGTACGTGCGGTTTTGCAACCGTCTCGAATGATGAGTTGCGAGGAACAGCACGCGCTGGTGAGTGACGAGTGGATGCAGTGCTAGCCTTAGGCTGATGGCTGGCGGCAGCGTGCTGATGAGCACTTTACCCGAGGCTCTAGGTTTTCTTGAGCTGACGTTTTGCGACCTCAGGAGAATGGCGCGAGGCCATGCGAGCTGCACTCCACGTTGGCTTGGTGACAACTACCTAAAACGGGGGTTGGTTCCGAACAGGTAGCTCGATGCCGGGCCTACCGCGAGTCATGGGGACACGATCTTGGTGATTAAAATTGATGAGTGCGTGCGCCTTCTCACGGACGTAGGACGAAAGACCTCGAACAGCATCAGCGAACCTGGTGAAAACAGTGTTGCCGGCATTGACCACATCGTCAGTCGTGGGGACTCTTTTTACAACATCATCAACCGAAGGTAGATTGATTGTGGGGACTTTCTTCACGACATCGTCAAATGACGGTAGGTTAGTCCCGGGGTCACGCACGAAGTCACATGCAGCCTTGAGGTTAGTGTTACAAGGGTTGTGCTTGATCAACTGCTCCTTGGCTTACTCACTAGCACTGTATACCTTGTCTGCAAGTGACGACAGATTGGATCTGGGGTCCCGGACAAAGTCACACGCGGCTTTGAGTCTAGTGTCACAAGGGTTGTGTTTGGCCAATTGTTCCTTTGCTTGTTCACCAACGCCGTACACTTTGTCGAGGATTGACGACCATCCACCACGTAGTGGTATGAGGACGAACCTTACGATCGCGATGACTATGTGCAAAACTGTGAATGAGACAGCTGCGACCTTGGCGAGCGCGGCGAGGAATGATAGTACACCGTGATGTCGGCGCACCTTGTGCCTAGGATGATTAAGCAATGGGGAGCAGAAGCCGAGGAAAAGGAAAAAGCCCATGCAGAAAGTAATGATCCTGTAACAGAAAGTCAATGGGTCTGACAAGAGTGGACTATCAGCTCGCTTGAATTGCTCAGGCGTAGATATTGCGACGTCAACGAATACAGCTGTCGGCTCATCCTTGAGAGTGTTTAGCCAACCGACAATTATGTCACGTGAGTTGTTGATGACCTACGTGAGTCTGATGCCAACTTCACCGACTTTATCGGGATGTATGTCTGGCATGATCTTACGGTAAGCCTTGTTGACGACTGAGATTGGCGATCTGCAAGGTATTTTTAGGTTAGCATAGTGCGTGCATAGGAATGGGGGCTCTGGGGGACGTGCTACGTTAGTCCACCAAAACGCGTATATCTACCGGAAGCTGGGGTATGCGTTAAGCAATAGGTATTCGAGCGCTTGGTAGACATAAGGATTCTGCATTATGCTAAATTAAGTTAGGTATATGAAAAGCATCTCTGACCAGTGATAGATGTTGGCGGAGTACAGAGTGAGCACAGTGAGTAACACACAGAATACGCCAAGAGCACGGAAGGTGGAGATGTGTCTGAAGTCGAATTCCTCCATGTAGCGTCGATCACCTGAGGCGTTAATAGGCTCAGGCTGGGCGAGTGAGAAATTGTGGAGGTTATCGGAGTTTTAAGGGCACCATACGGAGCGTTGAAGAGCACGAGCCCGCTTTCGAATATAATTATGAGAGTGGCGGGAACACGTGGTCTTGTACGCTTAGTGGAACGATGAGGCGTACAGTGCGAACACAGCGAGAATAAATCAAGCGGTATTTATGTGCCAGAAGGTATCTGACAAAGTATACAGTGCAGCCAGGGAGGCGGCACCAGCGCAGTAGAAAAGCGGGTTGCTATCTTAGTG
>Ga0129338_1184203_pt1 | contig 14813 bp, 1 predicted proteins | sample CPB6_02_RNA2_FD_109914 | JGI IMG/M metagenome (GOLD analysis project Ga0129338, IMG submission 109914) | Freshwater to marine salinity gradient microbial communities from Chesapeake Bay, USA - CPBay_Sum_0.6_0.2_RNA2 (Metagenome... | ecosystem: Environmental > Aquatic > Marine > Coastal | place... | reverse complement strand
GAAAAGAACTATAGACGTTATTTTCGTCCTATGTTTCATGTTTTGCATGCTTGTTGGATCAAATATGAATCCTCAGGAATCAAGAGCGGTTTATTCTACTGCTCTTGCCGAGGAAAACCATCAAGCTCAACATGCTAGTCTGAGTCAAATCAAGGAAACTGAAATGGAATCTTTAAAAGAACAAAGTGGGGAAATGGTTGAAACTAATTCTCGAGTAATTAATTTCTCAGAAAGTCCATTCAATTTTAGCCCATTAAATGTTAACAGCACTGATCTTCCTTTCTGTAATGATAAAGCTGCTAATTGCTTTTATGGCTCAGTAGATGAAATTGTGTACTCACTCGAAAAAACTGCTCAAATTTATCTCAAATTATGTGGTCTTGAATCTAAACCAAGGATCTCTCGTCTTTTAGAAGTCGCCGGAATTGTTGGATATGCTGAAGGATATAGTAATTCAAACCAAGTTCAAATATCTCAAAGTATCCAAGCATCAATTAATTCTCTTGAATCTTTCAGTGAATTCAGATTCTCAGGATATTTAAAAGAACTCCAATTAACATATCAAGATAATGTTTCTAAAAACAGTCTTGTTGAAAGAATTTGGTCTTCTGTCAGTGAGGAACTAGATAGGATTGTTAAACAATCAAATTACCCATTTTTCCTTAGAAGAAATGTTTGGCAATTAATTCAAAATCTCAGAATTATCAATGTGTTAAAAATGAGCTTCAACGCACATAGTAATGCTTGTTTACCTAGTACATGGAAATTCATTAACAACATTTGGGAATACTCATGCACACCTAATTTAGTAGAAATCTTCAAACCAACCTCTGGAACTTGCAAATCTGATACCCTTCAAATTAAAGAAGATTATTTTGTAAATGGTGGAATTGTCTACACTTTCTGGGGATTCGAAAATCTTGAAGGATTAGAGTCAAATGTCAGAAATGTCTTTTCAGGATATATTTCTAACAGACTAGTTTACGAATACTCATTATCCGCTGCACAAAACAATGTTGTTCATAAACTCGTATTCTTAGGAGAAACAATTTTAATCCCTTCTTATTCAAAGTGTGCTGATCACTTCTTTGTGACCTTAGCTTTCCAAAAAGACTGCGACAAATATAAAGTCTCATGGTCAGTAAGATTCCTTGCTTCAAACACTAGACAAGAAGGATCAAGAACTGTTTTTGCTGATAACATTGAAAACGCTTCCTTCACTTTCAATAAAGCAATCACCTTCAATAATCATTTATTCAAAAATGTCGAATACAACTCAGGAAAAGAAATTCTCTTTATGTCTTATACAAGCGATAGAAACCTTGTGAACAAATTACAAGAAAGAGCTAAATGTGACGATCATAAAGGAAAATGCTTATATTCTGACTTAAACAAGTGTATTGTATGCAAATCACCCTTACTCAATCACCAAAATACTTGTGTTGAATGTTGCCCTGATGGATTCCATGTCAATATACATGGAAAATGTGTGCCTTGTGCTCCTGAATGTGTTAAATGTACTACACCCAAAAATGGAACATGTCAAGAATGTAAAGTCGGTCTTGCTATGAATGCTGGAACTTGTGGGCCCACCTGTCCCGATAATATGTTTCCCAAACAAGGAGTTTGTACTAAATGTGGTGAAAACTGTGTTACTTGCAGAGATGCTGCCAACTGCTCAAAATGTTCTGCTAACACCTTCTTATACAATGGAGCATGCTACCCCTCATGCGGAAAATGGTACTACCCAACTTTCCAACCAAATGTTTGCAATCCATGCTCTTTAGGATGTGAACAATGTACTGGACCATCAAAATGTACTGTTTGCGACAAAAATTATTTCCTTAAAAACGGAGAATGTGTTAAAAATTGTGGAGATAGATTCTACGCTAGTGCTACAACCTCAACTTGTCAACCTTGTTCCAGTGGATGCTTACAATGTAACAACCCTAATACATGTATCAAGTGTGAAGTTGGATTACATCTTTCTTTAACTACTCAAACTTGTAAAAATAATTGTGGAGCTGGAAATGTTTCAATTAATGGTGCTTGCGTTCCATGTAGAGATAAAAACTGCGAAAGATGCTCAGCTTCAAATATTAATGAATGTAGAAAATGTTCACCAAATTTTTTCTTGAAAAATGGAAATTGTGTTCCCAACTGTGGAGAAGGATTCTATGCTGATGAAAATAAGACTTGCAAACCCTGCTTTAAAGATTGTAAAATCTGTACTAAAGAAAAATGCTTACAATGTTTTGATAACAAAGTTGTCTTCCAAAATACAAACTGTCTTAATAATTGTCCAGATGGACATGTTAGATCAGGAAATACCTGTCTCAAATGTGATCCACAAGAAAACTGTAAAAAATGCCAAGTTGATGACTTATGTATCTGCACACAATGTTACCCAGGTCAAGTATTATACCAAGGAAAATGTATAAATTCTTGCCCACCCAAACATTATTCAAATGGAGTCAGTTGTCTTCCATGTCATAAAGGATGTGAACTATGTAATAATGCAGAGAAATGCAAAAAATGTGAACCTAATTTCTTCTTAAAAAATCACGTTTGTGTTAACTGTTGCGGTAGTGGATTTATTGATTCTAATGGAGCTTGTCATGCTTGTACTGTTCATGATTGTGACTTATGTCCCGCTAATAATCTTGGAAAATGTGATAGATGTGTTCAAGGAAAATTCTTATACAACAACCAATGTCATAATATATGCCCCCTTGGAACTTATCCAAATGCTAACGGAGGTTGTGAGCAATGTGGACCAGGATGTGCTTTATGTAAAGACCAAACCACTTGCACAAAATGTGTTATCGGAAAATTATTACAAGGAAAAATATGCCAAAATCAATGTAACGATGGATATATCCCTGTTAATGGAGTCTGTTCACCTTGTCAAAACTACAGATGCAAAGAATGCGATTCCCAATTAATTACATGTACTAAATGTCCTCAAGGATCATACCTACACAAAGGAGATTGTGTCAAAGTTTGCCCTGATGAAACTTACCTTGATAAAGGAGTTTGTCATCCATGCAATAAACCCTGTCTTGAATGTTCAAATAAAGACACCTGTACTTCATGTATCAATGGTTTCTACTTAGTTAATGGAAAATGTATTGATCAATGTCCTAATAGAATGGTTTTACAAAATGGAAAATGTGTACCTTGTAAAGATCAATTATGCATTAAATGCAGCCCAGCGGATACTACAAATTGCCTTGTTTGTGATCCTACACGTTTCTTACATCAAGGAAAATGTTTAGATCAATGTCATCAAGGATTCTACGCTTTATCAAATGTTTGCCACCCATGTAGAACTGGATGTGCTCAATGCTCCAACTCACAAAAATGTACTAAATGTAATCCCCCCTTCTCTTTATATGAAAATTCTTGTATTCAACCCTGTCCTTCTGGAACAGTTCAAATTGGAAACACTTGTGTAAAATGTAATCCAAGCTGTAGTACTTGTGTTAACCAGAACACTGACATTTGTAAATCATGCCCTGCTCCCTACCAATTACATCAAGGAAAATGTTTACCTCAATGTCCTGAAGGAACATACTCTAATGGACTTGGCCATTGTTTACCTTGCGAAACTAATAAATGTGGAAGATGTCCCGGTGGATTAACTTGCTTGAATTGCTTAAATGGTTATGTTTTACAAAATAATCAATGTATAAATCCTCCTTGCTCTAGTGGATATGTTCAGGTTTCTGGAACAAACAGATGTCAACCTTGTGAAGCAAAGAACTGTGAGGTATGTCCTTCCAATGATTTAAAAGTTTGTACCAAATGTGTCGCTCCTCATCTACTCGTCAACAATGAATGTGTATCAAATTGTCCTAATGGATTCTACAAAATTAGTTCAATTGGATCATGTGCTCCATGTTCCATTCATTGTAGCAAATGTAATGATTCTACTCAATGTATTGAATGTAATAAGAATACTTTCTTGTTCAATGGAGGCTGCAGACCTGACTGTCCTAATGGTTATACTCAAAATGAAGGAAGATGTGTACCTTGCGATACCAAGAACTGCGCCACTTGTACTCCTAACGGAAAGATCTGTCTTGATTGTAACAGACCTTTGAATCTTCTCAATAACCAATGTGTCCAAGAATGTCCTGTAGGAACTTATAGATTTTTGAATAAATGTAATAAGTGTCAAAATGGTTGTGCAGAGTGCTGTGAAGGAACAGCTTGCGAAAAATGTTTACCTGGCAAAATATTAACTAATGATGGAAAATGTCTGGATAACTGCCCAGCTAATCATGTTGCCGTTAATGGAAACTGTGTTAAATGTAAAGATATTCCAAATTGTTTGAAATGTCAAGAAAATAATCTTTCCAAATGTGAGGTATGTCAAGCTGGTTTCAATTTATTAAATGGAAACTGTGTCCCTAATTGTGGAAATGGATTTACTCCTATTTCAGGAGTTTGTGTACCTTGCTCAAATAAATGTAGTGTATGTTCCAATCCATTAAACTGTCAAGTATGTGATGCAAATTATTTCTTACATAATAACAATTGCGTTCCTCAATGCCCTTCAGGAACTTATGCTAACAACGGAAAATGCTTAAGATGTTCAGATAAATGTACAACTTGCAATGCCACCACATGTACTCTTTGCGAAAAAGGAGCTTTCCTTTTAAATGACAAATGTGTTAACATCTGCCCCAGTGGAACTTATGCTAATGGAAATACTTGTAAAAAATGTGATCAAAACTGTTCAGTATGTACTTCCCTTCAAACTTGTCAAGTATGTAAATATGGATTCTTTTTGTACAATGGAGTTTGCTACTCAGAATGTTGTTCTGGAACTGTTGAGGTCAATGGTAAATGTATTCCATGTGGAAATGGTTGTAACACTTGTAACAAACTCAATACTAAAGAATGCTTAAAGTGTGAAACTCCAAATATGTTGTTAAATGGTGAATGTGTTCAAAGATGTCCAGTTGGTTACTATTCCAAAAATCAAGAATGTAAACCATGTCTTAATGGATGCGATGTCTGTGAAAATAGAGAAACTTGTATAAAATGTAGAACTCCTCTCCTCCTTACTAATAATGCTAGTGCTTGCACAAATACATGCCAAGATGGATATAAACCTAGTGAAGGAAGATGTGTACCATGCACAGTTGAAAAATGTAAGTCATGCAATGGTGCCGTTCAAAGATGTTCAACATGTACTTTACCATACACTTTAAAAGATAATAAATGTGTTCCCCTTTGCCCCCATCAATTTTTCTATAGATCTCAAGATGGAAAAGAATGTAAAACATGCCCAGCTGGTTGCTTAACTTGCTCATATGAAAAATGTTTCACTTGCATCGATGGCTATACTTTAAATAATGGAGCATGTAACAACAAATGTAATAGAGGAGAAGTGATGATAAATGGAAAATGTACTCCTTGCTCTGTGGATAAATGTGAAATCTGTGACAATACTGCTCAAAAATGTCTTAAATGTAAATCAGGTTTTGCTTTAGATGTTGCGAATGCAAATGGAGCTTGCGTACAATCTTGTTGTGAAGGATGGTTCAATAATAATGGAATTTGTGATAAATGTGTCAATAACTGTAGCAAATGCTTCAATAAGAAGGAATGTGCTCAATGTGAAAAAGGATTTGTTTTACAAAATGGAGAATGTGTTGTTAGATGTTCACCTAGTTATGTACAAAGAGATTTGAATTGTCACAAATGTGATGACAACAATTGTATCAGATGTGACCCTACAACTAAAACTATTTGTTCACAATGTGCCCAAGGATATTCGCTTAGACAAGGTAAATGTGTTCCTGAATGCGGTCCAGGTTTTAACTCAAAGATATCAGGAGACAATCAATTCTCTTGCAAACAATGCGATAGAAACTGTAATATTTGCAATGGTCCAATGAATTGTAAAGAATGTCAAAATGGTTATAAAATTAAGAATGGAGAATGTGTTCCTGAATGTGGACTTGGATTTACACTTAACCCAAATACAAACACATGCACTCAATGTATTACTAATTCATGTGTTAGATGCGACTACAACAATGCAAAGATCTGTATATTATGTTCCACAGGATTCTTCCGTCAAGAAAATCAATGTGTTAAGAAATGTAGTGCAGGATATAGAGTAAATGGATCTGAATGCGAACCATGCTCTGATAAGAATTGCTTAAAATGTAACAATGCTGCAAACCAATGTGATAAGTGTCTTTTCCCTTTCTTCAGACTAAATGGAAATTGTGTAAATTCATGCCCAGTTGGAATGGCCAATTCTAACGGAAATTGTGTTTTATGTACTGATCCAAATTGTAATAAATGTCATCCAGTTAAAAGACACCAATGTTTAAGCTGTAGACAAGGATTTTTATCTGATTCTTTCAAGACTTGTGTAACAGAGTGTCCTGCAGGAACCTACAATTGGAATAACCAAAAATGTCTTCCCTGCCCAGGAAACTGTACTAAATGCGCTAATCAAAATACCTGTAATGAATGTAAAACAGGATTCAATTTAACAAATGCAAACAAATGTTCTGATGGATGTCCTAACGGTCAAGTAAGAGTAAATGGAGTATGTATCGATTGTCTCGTTAAGGATTGTAGTAAATGCTTACCATCAAATTTAAATCAATGTATTAAATGTAGAGTCGGAATTCCTTATAATGGAAATTGTTACAACTTCTGCCCATCTGGAACATACAGAGTTGGAAACACTTGCAGAACATGCTCAAACAACTGTTCTGTATGCACAAATGGACAAAATTGCTTAAGATGTGCTCCTGGAAAGGTATTACAAGGAGGAAACTGTATTGACAAATGTAATGATGGATATTTCGTCTCAAATGGAATCTGCCAAAAATGTGCTAATTTCGATTTAGTAAAACATTGTCCCCCTTCACCAAATCCTCCAGTTTGTAGAGAAAGATCCTTCCTAAATGGAAACACTTGTGTTCATTCATGCCCTAATGGAACTAATGCTGATATTAATAGAGTTTGCCAACCATGTGGAAATAATTGTGTTCAATGTCAACTAAAGAATACTTGTCAAAAATGTGATGATAATACTGTTTTACACAATGGTCAATGTTTACCTGGATGTCCTAGTGGATTCGTCAATGTTATTGGAGTTTGTAAACCCTGTCAAGGAGTAAATTGTTCAGAATGTTTACCTCAAAATACTCAACATTGTGTTAAATGTAATAACAATTTCATTTCATATAGAGGAGTCTGTGTTCTTAACTGTCCTTCTGGAACATTTAGAGATAATAATAAATGCACAAAATGCGATGTTGCATGTGAAACATGTAATCAAAAAGGATCATGCATTACTTGTAAACCTCAATTCACTTTTAAGAATGGTGTTTGCTATACAAATTGTGATGAAGGAAAAGTCTTAGTAAGTAATACTTGTATTGCTTGTCAAGATCCTAACTGTAAACTCTGCTCTTCATCAAATATCAATAATTGCTTCAAATGTGAACCAGGATTTATCCTCTTTAATAATCAATGTTTAAAGAGCTGTCCAAGTGGAATGTATTATAATCCTACTTCCAACACTTGTACACCATGTCACAAATTCTGTGACACTTGTAACGCAAATACATGCACTAAATGTACAGAATCATTCTATCCATTAGCTAGAGACCCTAGACATTGCGTTCCTTGTAGAGATAACCAACATGTTATCGAAACTGGAATGTGCACTAAATGTAAACCTGCATATTGCTTGAAATGCGTTAATGGAAACAGCAACAGATGTGAGGTTTGCCACATAAGTAAAATACTTGTTGATGGACAATGCTTAAGCAACTGCCCTAGTGGATTCTTTAGAAGTGGACAAACTTGCCAACCTTGCTGTGATGATTGTTTAGTATGCAAGAATGCTAATCATTGTGAAGTATGCAAAGCTCCATTCATTAACTTCAGAGGAGCATGTTTAAGTGATTGTCCCAATAAATATGTCTTTGATGGAGTAAGTAAATGCAATAAATGTTCTCAACCAGATTGTGACAAATGTGAAAAGAATCTTGTCAACTGTACAAAATGTACTTTCCCTAAAATTCTATACAACAATAAATGCTTTAATACTTGCCCAAACGGAACTTACAGAGACACCATTTCTTGTAAACCTTGTAATGCTGGATGCCAACTCTGTGACTCTAAAACTTGCTTAAAATGTGCTCCCGGACTTAAACTCAAAGTTACTGAATGCGTCCAAGAATGTGGTCCTGGTTTTGTTGACAGAGGAAAAAGATGTTCTCCTTGCACAGACACTAATTGCGCTTCATGTTCTCCAGAAAACAAATGTCAAAGATGTAACGCACCATTTTTACTTAATTTTAATGGAGCTTGTGTTATTGACTGTAAAGACGGAACCTATAAAGATAACGCTAATCAAAAATGTATACCCTGTGAAAAAGGTTGCGAATTATGTACATCAAAGAACAATTGTACAAAATGTGAAAAAGGATTATATCTCAACCTTGGAGTTTGCTTGAACAAATGTCCTCCTGAATTTGCTCCAAAAGATTCAACTTGTGTTCCTTGCGAAGATAGAAACTGTAGAAAATGTTCAAGTTCAGCACATTTCTGTGAAGAATGTAAAGCACCATTAAAATTATTCAATAACAAATGTGTTGACTTCTGCCCTTCTGGTTTTTATAATGAAAATGGAATTTGCAAACCTTGTAACAAGAGATGTGAACTTTGCACTAGCTTAAATAACTGTACTAAATGTAAACCTGAATTCAATTTATCAAATGGAAATTGCTTAAACAACTGTGCAGATGGAAAGGTCCTAATTAACAATAAATGTATTCCATGCTCAGATAGCAACTGTAAAACTTGCTTAACAAATGTCAACATTTGTGTTCAATGTAAAAATCCTTTCTTATTACATGAAAATTTATGCAGAACTATCTGTCCCAACGGATACTACGCTGACAATAAAGGTAACTGTGTTCCTTGCAGTGTAGGATGCGCTCAATGCAAATCAAGTGTCAGTTGCACCAAATGTCAAGATGATTGGTATTTACACAATGAAAAATGTATTAAGACATGCCCACTTGGATTCTTTGGAGAGTGTAAAGAAAGAGTATGTAAAAAATGTAATGAGTCTTGTGAGGTATGTAGTGATAATACTTCCACAAATTGTAAACACTGTGCTAAAGGTTTTTACCTTAATGGATCCAGTTGTGTTAAAGCTGAAAATTGTAGAAAAGGAACTTATGCTGAAGATGCTACTAGAAAATGCTCAACTTGCACAATTCCTTTCTGTTCAACATGCCTGGATTTCGATACTTGCGATGTTTGTGTAAATGGATATGTTGTAATAAGAATGGATCTTGTACTGAAGCAAAGACTTTCGTAAATGTTATCCCTCAAACACCAAAATTAGTTTCTCCAAATTCCTTTAATACTATCAGACCATCTGAAATTGTTAATTTCAATAACAACTTGAAAGGAATTGCAGTAGGTTCAAATACCTTATCAATCACCTTCTTTTTAAGAAGAATTACTGATTACACTCCTTCCTCTGTTGTATTCGAAACCTCCTCTACTGAACCTTCAAAGACTGTTTCATTTGTAATTAATAACGATTCTTGTTATTTAGTAGTTGATAACACTAATCATAGAGTTGGTGATTGTTCCTACAATAATCTATACAATTGGAGATTCTTCTCAATTGTCTTAAATAAAATTACTGAAAATGCTACTGTTACTGTTTATGTTGGAACTCCTAATGGACCCACTCAAGCTGCAAAAATCTCCACTACAGTTCTTCCAGGAGTTAAATGGGTAAACAGAAACTCAAATTTAGTTTTAAATGGAAATACACCAGTAAATGCTATTGAATTAGCACAATTAAATGTATTTGATTATGTTCCTAATCATAATGATATTACTAAACACTTTAATGCTTTACCAGTTGTTTGTGATTATTCTTGTACTGAATGCAGAGGAAAGTGTTTGAAATGTCCAGGAGATGTAGCTCCTCAAAACAATCTCTGTCCACCTGTTTATGTCCCAGTAGCAAATGACCTACAAATACTTACAAACAAACCACCTGTTCCTTTAAAAACTAAACTATCAAATAGACTTGATTCAAGAAACTATGCTTTAGTAACTTGGTTCTATTCAACTTCATCAACTCCAAATTACACAGTTGGTAGACTATTTTATCCATATGTTTCAGAAACTCCTTTGATAGAAGTTTCAGTTTCAAATAATAATTTAGTTGTTTTAGTGAATAGAGAAAATGTTAATACTACTGGATGTTCAGTTAGACCAAACACATGGTATCACGTAGGAGTAACTGTTAGCAGGGGAAAAGTCAATGTCTGGTTAACACCCAGAGGAGAACCATCAAGCTCTGCTAATGAACCAATCAGAAATCCAATTAGACTTTTAACTGAAGACGTTTCCTTCGGTGTTGGAAACTTCCAAGGATCTTATTTTGACGGAAGAGTTTATGTTAACAACCTCCCTACTCTCAATGACATAAATCAACACCACAATAAACTTAGATGTACTGACAATTGTGAATTATGCAATCAATACTTAAGATGTACTAAATGTAAAAGAGGATTCCAATTAGACGAAAACTTCAAATGTATTGATAATGACCTCGGAGCTCGTATCCAAGGACTAGATAAATACTCTTTCTTCAACAAGGATACCTATACATTGTTAGTTCCAACCCAAGTTGAAAGCAAACCTTTCTCATTGTCTTTCTGGTATAGAAAGAAGATTCACTCTGTTCCTGATGTTCCCCCTCAAACTTTCTTCACTATTCTTAGCTACGCTTCCACTAATGAACCAAATAAACTAATTCCTTTAATCTCTGAAAAAATTCATCCAGTTACTCAATATACTTCTCAATTCACTATCGGAGAAGATTGTACACCTACTAGAGATTTTACTGAAAACTTTTCAAATGAAGTCTACTCATGGATTCATTTTGTACTCAATTTCTATCCTAACAAAAAAACTCTTACCATTTACGTTAAGAATGATAATAATGTAAACTTTGTTGGAAATTACACTATTAATCCTAACAAATTCGTCTTCGGAGACCCTAAAGGATCAGACATGAACTTCGAAATTGGTCACGCCTTCTTCTACACCAATCCTGTTAAAGAAAGCAATTTACCTAAGGTCAGACAAACTGAACCAAAAGATTGTGATCCTTCTTGCGTTAAATGTAATTATTTCACTGGTTTATGTAATGAGTGTCACATAAAAAAAGCTGGAGTTAACCAATTTTGCCCTAACATGCTTCTTGGTTATGCTTCTGCTTATACCTATGGAGTTAATAGCTATGACCCAGTCAGAGGAAAGTTATTCAGTACTTACTTAAAGAACTCTTTCACAAGAGATGTAAATTCACTTGAATACTCAGTTATTGGTTACTTCAGACTATTAGACGCAAATTCATTAAATAACAATGTTAACAACAGATTCTCCTTATTCACTGTTTCAAACAGACAAGATGAAAAGAAATCACCATCAAACTATTTAATGGCTCTACACATTAAGACTCAAAATGGAAATCCATCTTTCATTTGGGTTACAAATGACCTTAACACAGTTACTGAAACCGAAATCGTTGGATTACCAGTTAAACCAAATGCTTGGTACTTCATTTATGCTACTATTAACGTTGACAAAAAGAGATTAGATTTTGCTTTCCACATTGAAGAACCTAATAGCAGTACTCTTGTTGGAGATCTTAAATTCAATAATTTCCCAGAAAAATTACAAGAAAGAGGTGCTTTAACACTATTCGGAATTGGACAATCTTTACCAAAAGATTACAAAATCCCTGATGCACACTTCTTCTATTTCTACCTTTCTCCTAATCTTGGATGGAATACAGATGTCATAAACAAATACAGACAAACTTATCCTATTAAACAAGATCCTAAATGTACCGATAATTGCGCTAAATGTATTCACGATTTCTCAAGAGATGTTGATGTTTGTTTGAGATGCAAAACTGGATATGAAATGAACAATGACAAATGCGTTGCAATCAAGAGTAATGATTATATTATTCTATCTGATCAATTTAATTCCAACAATTTCTTACCTCCTAAAACAAATGTCAATTTACCAAACCTTGTTGTTGCATCAACCAAATCTACATTAGCTTTCTATTTACAAAGAAATTATCTTCCCAGGTCTCTCAACGGAAACAGAGTAATCCTTGAGGCTGGAAGCTTATCTGTTTCACTGTTAATTACTCAATCAACAGCTGCAACTTTAGTATTTGAAATTAAAGGAACTTCTCAAAGTGTTAGTTTATCAAGTGTTGATTCCAATTTGGACTTAGACTATGAATGGTACTTAGTTCTAATCCAATATTCTGCAAATTCTGCTAGAATCATTGTTAAAAATGAAAAAGGAACCGTCACCAATGATCAAACACTTAGCTTCAGTAGTGTTAGCCTAACAGTTAAATCAATGATATTCAATAGCTTGAATGAAGAAGTCTCGATCTATGGACCTCACATTATGATGAATAACTTTTATAATGAACCCTTGTTCGGATATCCTAAACTTGATTGTGGACTTGATTGTAATGCTTGTGTTAATAATAAATGTATTGACTGTCAATATGGAGTAAATAATCTTGGAATTTGCAAAAATAAACCAATTAGAACTGAAGGATTCAAAGTTGGTCCTGGATCAGTTTATTCTAACAGAATACCTATTGGAAACTATCTTGGAGAAAAGAGAATACTTAGATCTAGCTTATGGACTATCACTTTCACATTTGAAACACCTACAGATATCTTAGAATTTGATGGAAGAACACTATTCAGAATACAAAACTCTAAAACAACTGAATATGATCCTAATCTTATTAATGACAACTTATTATCTATCAAATTCAATAAAGATAGATCTTTCTTTATTAGCATAAATACTAGACGTTCTCAAAGTCAAACTAAATCCTCAAGAGGTTGGGTTACTAAATCTCTAAAAGCTCCAGTCAACAAACAATACTTCATTGGATTTACCATTGATAATGAAAACGATAAAAATTATTTCTTTGCTTATAACTCTCCAGATAACTATATTAAAGAATCATTCGAATTCCTAGAATATGCTGATAATTTAATAAATAAAGGATCATTAATTTTCGGTGAAGGATTCGAAAAAGTACCTGAAGGATTAGTATTTGCCAATGTAAGTTTCCTCTATGAAAATAATGTACCACTTGATCATCTTGTTCAATTAGCCAGCCAATCAATAGTCAATTATCAAAATGTTTGTACAAGTTCTTCTAGAGTTTCTTGTGGATCGTGCAGTCAAGGTTCTTTAGTATGTGGAGAAGATAGTTATGAATACTGCTCACCTGTACTTCCTAGTTATTCATGGAAGGTTAATCATGTTGACCAATTTGATGAAAGAAATCAAAATTCCACTTGCACTAAACCATTTGATTTTAACAAACCACTTAATTCATTCACATTCTCATTCTGGTATAGAAGACTTTCTTATGATAATGACCCACATGGAATCATCTCTGTTGGAATGGCCATCAATGTATTATATGATGCTAATGTGTTAAATGTCCATGTTACTAGCCCAATATGTGATACAATCGGAACAATTAGAGTTCCAAATCTCTATGGAAAAACTGATGGATTAGATTGGCTTCATATTTCTGTTTCAATTAATCTTCAAACCGGTCATTACCATGTCATAGTCCATAACTCAAAAACTGGAACTAATTCCTACGTTACTTCTCAAATAGTTCCTAAGGAATTCGGAAATATTGCAAGTATTCCTGTAACCTGGTCTTGGAGCCCTACTAATTGCAAAGAGGACGCCTGGAGTTTCGAGGTCAGTGCCTTAATCTTTACTCCTAATTGGTATCCTACAGATTCAAATCAAGTATCCTTATACAGAGTCAGATTACCTATTAACTGTGAAGCAACTTGTGATGATGTATGCGATGTCAATAATATTTGCAGACCCAAAAATAGATACGACAGTTTAATATCTATTCCAAACATAGTTGTTCCAAAGAATGGAACTCTTCCATTATACAGAGACTTAACTTGTCAATTTGGAAATAATACTTCTGCATCTTTCGATAAATATTTAATAGGATTTGAACTTAATCTTAACCAATTACAATCTTCACCTTTCCAATCCAATAAAAACACATTAGTAAACCTTGTCTCTGAATCTATTGACTGCAAAAAGACAATGAATGATATCATTCCAGATGATTTCTTCAAATACGGAATATTAAGTGTTGAATTAAGAACAAATGCTATAAGGTTCTATCTTGGAGGATCTCAAGTTAACAACTATGCTGCTTTCTACGACTTTATCTTTGATGCAAACTCCTTCAATGGTCTCAACAATGTTCATGTCATTTTCTACGTCAATTCCCTAGAAAATTACGGAAAAATTACCATTTTCTTAGATGATATGAGATCATCCTATGAAATCAAAACCGTTTATCCTCCTCAACCTATATCAAAAGACACTTATTTATACACTCATCCTGCTATTTCCATCTTCAGAATTAATCTTCATAACACCAGATTCAATGTAGATTTCTACGAAAACGTTTTCCCCAAGAACTATGCAAGTGTTTACCCATCCAACTTATGTAAATCTAAACAGAACTGCGATAAATGCTCTGTTATTTCAAGATCTACCTCATTATTCTGCTTAAGATGTACTGACGGATTCAAAATGATCAATAACATGTGTTTAAAGGAAAAATCTTTCCAATAGAAAAAATTTGGATAACTTAAATATTTAAATTAACAAGAACTCTG
>Ga0129338_1061735_pt1 | contig 16530 bp, 16 predicted proteins | sample CPB6_02_RNA2_FD_109914 | JGI IMG/M metagenome (GOLD analysis project Ga0129338, IMG submission 109914) | Freshwater to marine salinity gradient microbial communities from Chesapeake Bay, USA - CPBay_Sum_0.6_0.2_RNA2 (Metagenome... | ecosystem: Environmental > Aquatic > Marine > Coastal | place... | reverse complement strand
GTCACGAACTTGCATGAGTTCATCATAACAATTTTCATCTTTTGCCTGTTGTCTTAAATCGTGGTCTGGTTTAAGAACTGATTCGATGAATAAATCAAGTCCACGAGTTTGCTGCTCGGTCATGATTGTGTTGTGTAGTCAATATCTACATCACCACCAGCAGCATCATCATACTCAATGTCATCATAGTTGTCATCAGTATCTTCTGAAAGGAATTGTTCTTCTTCCATAATGCCCCCTTAATTAGTAATTAAAGTCAGAATCTCCTTCAATCTGATAGAACTCTTTCGATTGTTTCTTTGGTTGACCGTCAGAGTATGAATCATATGAATCAAGGTATTCGGTACGTTTTGCACCACCTCGTTGACGCTTTTCGCGAAGAGACTTGCCATAACTGTTGTGGTTATAGTTGCCACCGCGACGATAGGTTCTACCCATAGATTTGTGCTGTTGTTTTAGTGAACTACAATGTATATATTACAGGAGTCTGGATGATTTGTCAAGAGGTCATGACACTTAATCATTTGTCCCATAACATTTTGAATGGACATTTGCCTTTTTGAGCAACTGACCAGGACATTCCTGGAAGATAATTCTTCAGGAGAGTATTCTGTTTTGCTTTGCGTATCACCTCAGATTTGGGTTCTTCACATTCTAACTGGTAATGCTCACCAGCACCAGAGAATCTAATGCACCAAAGAGGGTCACCACGTTTAATCTTTACAAGTTCTTCACGCTTTGAAAGATAAGATGTAACAAGTGGACGAATCCATTTACCAAGAGGAAAGTGTGCAGGCACAACCTCTCTATCGTAACGAATCTGTTCAACCCATATATTTGGGTTCTCTGTCCAAATTAGATATGATGGACCAAATTGGATGGATAATACATCACCAACCACCTCAGTTTCACCCATAAACTCTTTGAACGTATCCACATCAGAATCAATCACCAGACGGTCACCAGAGAGGCGATACTGGGCGTCAAACTGCGAATAGAATACCCAGGTATTCTTTGCCCAGGACTTCCATGCAGGGCACTGATAGTGGGCAAAATCTTGATGCTGAACGTGGTCTAGATATGTCTTTGGATGTATAAAAACATCAGGACCAAATAAAGGATGCCCAAATGGGTCTTGGGCATCAGGAATATAAGGGCAGTATTTAATTTTTGAATGCTTCAGCATAAACACTTTCTTCCGTGACTACATCAATGTCGTAGAACTCAAACCCAGCACCATGCAGAAAGTCTGAGACAGCATTGATAACACTAGGAAGATAATCTGTTGCAAACTCAGATGTGATAGAAACTCCATCATCATTGACTGCTGTGAATTTGAATTGGGGCATTAGAGGCACTCCTTCTCCTGAAGGTCATTTACATCAGGTAGTCTAGCAGCGATTTCTTCCTCAGTCAACCCCTCAGCACGCCATTTGCGTGCCAGTTGTGCATCTAGCACACGAGTTGGCACACCATACAATCCTTCTGGTACGTCAACGTACACAACATCTGCAGGTTTATGGACGGTTACTACACCTTTTGCTCCACCAGGATATGTGACCTCAGTATCCCAACGCTCTGGAATATTCTCAGGTCTTGCCTTTACCTTCTCACCTGATAGTTCTGCAGCAAGGTTCTTGATATCATCAAGAGTCCTCACTGCTGAATCCTTTCCCAGTTGGATACTCATACCTCCTTCGGTATGCTCCACAACATCACCATCTTCTTCGATGGGTTCAATCTTAAATGCTGGTTCACTATTCTCGTAGAACGCATTCTCCTCAGAAACAAGAAGTTTCAAACATTCGAGTGATGCACGAAGTTTTACAGCGTACTCTTTTCTATCTTCAAGAGTATGTTCAAGTGTTTTAATTTCTTCTTCAACATCTGCAAGTTGTTCACCAAATGATGCTTTCATCTCGATGATACGTTGATTTATTGTGCTCATTTCAGTGCAATGCCTTCAGTAATGTTATTAATCTCAAACTTATATATGCCAGATGTAATCACTTTAGGAAGTACATTAAAGGAAAGAGACACTCTTCCTGCTTCCTTATTTGCTGGATAACCATGCCGCAACCACGAAGGAAAGAGGACCAAATCTCCCTCTTCATGGTCAATTTCCATGGTGTCATTATTCCAATCTGTAGATTTAGTTTTCTCCAGCAGCAACAGAGGTTCAAATGATGCCATCTGTTGATGAGGATTTGCTACATGAAACTTAGAATGAAGCATTTCATTAAAGTTGATGTAATATGTGCCAGAGAAAGCAGCATTGCAATGGTCATGCAGATGCTGCCATCCATCTTTCTGGCACATATTGAACCAATAGTCCGTAAGAATAAGGGGACTCTCATATTTTCCTAGAACATTACTCCAGTATTCAGTAAGTTCTAGTTTCATCCATTCCCGCCATTCATTGAATACAGGAAAGGATTCATTATCAAAGAAATCATTCACAACATGAAATGTACCCTTTGAATGACTATTCTCTTTCACATCTCCGACTTCAAGCATATTCATGAAATCGGTTTTCAACTCATCATGTTTGTCATAATGAGAGATATAAACTGGGATGGGAAAGACTGCTTCAATCTTACGACTCATAATTACTCCAATAAATTAATCAAAAATACGTCCCCAACCATCGTTGCCACCAGGACACCAACGATGCTTCAATACCGCCTTAGTATACACGGTTTTCTTACCATTTTCAACTGGTCCTGAGTAGTTATCATTCAGCGAACCATATGGGTCATTGACATAATAACCAAGTCCATCAGGAGTCTTACCAATTACAACACACATGTGCCCACCAGTAGGTGCAGATAGAGGACCCCTGTGAAGAATACCAATAACGACAGGTTTTCCAGCATCAAGACTCTTATCAATATCAGCAAAAGAAAGATTGTAACTGAAGTGTGACTTAACTCCATAACCTGCCAGAACCTTTGTCTGAACTGCGTGGTCGGTTGTGTCACCAATCGCAAATACTTTCTTAACGTATTCATCATCGCCTTTGATGCTTCCTGGTTTAAGGAATGCAAGACACATAGCACATGACGAACTGTTGCAAGTTCTATGCGCATCTCTGTAATTGTCTACTTGGTTGAAATAAGGAACTGCGAGAACGGGAGGTGTGGGGGGTTTCTTTCTAAAAATAGATACCCAATCGCTCTCAGAATCATCGAGATATTTTGCTGGAAGATTATCTTCCAACCACTGAACTGCTGCTACATGATTAGCGTTCTTCTCATCATAATATTGGAAAAAGTTATGAAGGTCTACTCGTGCCATGATAGATATTCTCTTGAAGGAACTGCATGTGTGACGGAAGTGTTTTTATATGTTCAATCAATTGTTCACGATGTTTCTTATACTGTGACCAAATTACTTCTTGTTGACGATGCAAGGATGCACGTTCTTGTGGATTTTCCCAAGTAAACCAGTCACTCAATGTTTCACTTCTAAATGTATAATCTTGACCAAACAAGATGTACAAGAAACCATCAAGAATACCAATCGTATCTTTTACATCATGAGTGCCACGAATATCTTTTGCAATGCGTTCAAATATGTTAGATGGTCCTGAAATCTCAGTTCCCCTATAATTAAACTTATTGCCAAGATAAGAAACATTATCTAACACGTCACGCCAATATTTAGTATCTGTACGACTTGCAGAGGCATAGTGAAATGCAACAAACTGGTACATTACATCAAGTTGAAGATTTGCTGTACCGTTGTACATTTCTCTATCAATCTTTGTTACCAACCTATCCCTACAATCAAGAGTATCAATTAACCTCAGAATATTTTCATGTGTTGTCATAAGACCAGTAGATTCCAGTGGTTCAATAAAACCATAGGATAATCCGACACCAAGACAATTACCAACCCATGCCTCTTCCTGTCTACCATGACGAATCTGTACACGGTTAAACTTCTTAACATCAACTCCCATATACTCTCTCAGTTCTTGTTCTGCTTCTTCCCAAGACAGATAGTCACTCGAATGAACATATCCAATGCCCATTTCATTCCAGAGAGGAATCTCAAAGGTCCAACCTGCATTCATACCTTGACAGTTGGTAACTGAAAGCATTTGCTTCTCTTTATCCTTGTATGGAATATGACAAGTAACTGCTCGATTGTTCTTGAGCATTGGATTATATGATATAAAACTGGTCATAGGACCAATTAGAAGTGACTTGAAACCAGTGCAGTCAATAAACAAATCAGCAGTAAGAACACCTTTCGTTGTCTTAAGAAACTTAATATTTGTTTTGGTTTCATCATACTCAACATGTTCAACATTCCCAACAATATGTTTGATTGATTTGCAGAATTGTTTCTTAAGGAACTGTCCGAACTTATCTGCAGACATATGATAAGCAGTGTCTGTGGGGAAATTAAATCCTTCAATCTTTTTATCATAATTAAAAGTCAACTTACCCATATCTGTCATGATTGTTTGGTCATGCATCACCTCAGCATATGTGCGGTGATTCAATTCATCACGACTCTTGAAATGCTTATTCCAACGCATGTCAAACAACGCTACAGGAGGCAGTCTGGACTCATTTCTAAATCCAAACGGATAGTGAAAGTAACCACCATCCTTCCTAAAGTTAGTAAACTTAATTGATGTCTTATATGTTGCATCGCATTCAGACATCCAATCTTTATCTTCCAACTCAAGCAGTCTGAAGTATCGATTAATATGTCCAAGTGTACTTTCCCCAACACCAATCGTAGGGATGTTATCACTCTCAATGAGGGTGATATTCACCTCAGGATATTTTTTGGCAAGTGCAGCAGCAGTCATCCATCCACTGCTGCCACCACCAACAATGCATACTGAATTAATGTACATAGATTCTTTCCTTCAAAAACTGGTAATGTGTTGGGATTCTGTCTGATTGACACTCTGCAATAAGTGCTTCACGCTCTGCTTTCCACTGTTTAATTATGAACTGCAATTCAAGTCTCTTTGCATCTGGATTGTTTCCGTCCAAAATCATATTATCCACTAGTTTTCTTCTCGCTGCATTTGAGTATCCATTTCCAGCAACAATAAATGGTGGTCCATCATCACTAGTTCCTACAGTACCAAAATATCCCATAGTCTTTGCAGTTTCAAAGAACAAATTATCAAACTCTTTTGGTTGATTGTTCCAAGCATTGCGACGTGAGTACTGTCTCCAATACTCAGTATCATCTCTTGGTGTCATCCAGTAATGCATCTCTACAAACTGTCTCCATCCTCTCTGTTGGTCTGTAATCAACCAGTTAAACATTTCTCTATCCCAAGAGACAAGATACCCATCATTCTGATTTAGGATATCACAAAACTTGAGAATATTTTCATGTGTGGTCATCAATGATGTTGATTCCAAAGGTTCAATGAAACCATAAGATAGACCAACAGCAAGACAATTACCAACCCATGCTTTACTCTGAACACCATGTCTAAATGGCAGTTTTCGGAATGTCACATCATCAATTCTATTTCCATACTTTGTCTTGAGGAAATCTCGAAACTCAATCTCTGCTTCTTCCCAATCAACATACTTAGACGAATGTACATAACCTGTACCCATTCTTCCCCACGTGGGAGTTTCAAACACCCATCCATGTTTAAGTGCTGTTGATGTTGTGTAGGGTTTCATTTCTCTTTCGATGTTTTCTTCATCGTAAGGAATTGGACCCACCCATGCCCTATCATTTGTGAGTGTGTCACCGTAATCAGTGAATGTAGCAAACTCTTTGATAAGAAATGAAGAGAACCCAGTACAATCAATGAATAGGTCTGCTTTCACCTCAGTTCCGTCATCCATCACCAGATGGTCAATTTCAAATCCATCTGTAGTTTTAACGACATGCTTAACTTTACCATATCGATGAGTGACTCTCTCACATTTATGGTCTCTCAAATATGCCGCAAACTTGAGAGCAACAAAATGATATGCACTCTCTGCTTTGTGATTCCACGGAACCATTTTATGCTTATCGATATACTTATCGTGTTCCAATACTGTGGTCATTGGAACAAAGTATTCAGCAAATGTATGTGGTTCAACATCATCAAGTCTTAGAGCACGTGCTTCAAACCACTGCTGATATCCTCTTCCTTTCGTATAAGGTTTGCCAAATGGATAGTGATAATTATAAAATGGATGAAAATCTACGAACTTGATTGAACCTTTATAAGTTGCATCTGTAAGGGGCATGAAGTGTTCATCTTCAATCTTACAATGCTGCATAAAATTATTGATGTGTCCTGTAGTAGACTCACCAACGCCCACAGTAGGGATGTCCTCTGCTTCAATAAGAGTGATATTCAAGTAAGGATAGACATGCAATGCTGCTGCTGCCATCCATCCACTACTGCCACCACCAACAATAACAACATTTTCAAGACGCTTTGGCATACTAAAACTCAACTCTATAAATTGCTTTGTGAATTGCTCTTAGATTGTAACTAATTACAACTCTGGGGTCAGTGCTCTTATTTATCCCTGTTTCATGCTTCATAAATGAAGGCCAAAGCATCAAATCTCCAGTCTTCACATTCATCGGATAATGATACTTAATACCTTTTATAACACCTCTATCTTCTGCCCATTCATCATAACCTTCATCCCATCCAATTTCATTTGGCCAATTAAACCAAATTTGCTCGTTCAAAGTCCTAAAATAGAAATCACCACTGTTCTCAGGAACAGACATGTAATATGCTACTGAGATATGTCTTTGTGGGTGAAAGTGCAATCCTGTAGTTCCACCCTCAAGATGTCGATTTGCCCAGCAATCATTTAGATTAAGTTCCCAATCTGAGGTCATTCCAAGAAAACGCCAGAACATATTGCTATAATGAAACACTTGTTCATTCAACCAATTAAACTCACGTTCGTGATGAAGATTATAATTGTTATAATGTGCTGTTGAAATAGCATTTAGTGGGTCAATGTGACTGGTTTCCTTTGCCCATCCAGTCTTATCTTGATAATCTTTTTCCCAGATACTTTCCAAAACACCATTAATCTTTTGATATTCTACTGCTGGTGCTGGATTATTTACTTTAAGAACAGGAATACCATCAACATAGGTGATGTAGTTTGAAGTCAAAACTTCATACTCTTCTCGTGTGAGTCGTCTAGGAGAACCTGGTTCAAATTGACGAAGAAATGAAATATCAGTTAAATCCATGAGGGAGTCCAAAATCAAAATTACCAGAAATAGAAATCCTTAGTTCATCTGATGTGTAAAAAGGGTACACCTGATGTGGGATGTTAGAGGGAAAAATTAGAAAAGTACCTTCATCCTTTTCCCTAGAAAGAAAGAATGTTTGTTGAACTGCTTTCACAGCATTAATTGGGAAGTAATCAAATTGAAAACAACTAGCACTAGCACTATTCGAACCTTTCACCCATTCTAACTCCATCTCATCCTTTATGTCAAATGGAATATTTACCCACCACACAAAAGTATACTTTCCACTGTGCGTATGAACTGGGTTAAATTCATATTTCCGCTGAAAATTGCACCAAGTAAACATCCAATCAATCTTTAGAAGTTCTGGATAATCAAATGCTCTTTGGTTTTCATTGAACCTATCAAAGAATGCTGCTTCAATAACTGGTTTAATCGCATCTTGCAATTCTGGAGTCAACGCATATTCATGTTTTAAATTTCCAGCAAGACGAGACCTCTCCTCAGTATTATCTGCTGGAGATGAAAAGAAAAGTTTATAACACAAACTTTTAATATATTCGTTAAAAGGTCTATCAATTTCAGGAGTCATTACGAACCAATAACTAGTGGTATTATACCACTATTTACCAAACTTCCCAAGCAGGTTGTGAAGCACTTCCTTGCGGTTTAAACAGATTAACAGGATTGCCCTTAAAGTGTGCTCTAGCGGGGTTTGTTTGAGCATGCCATGCACCACGAGTGCAATTCTTCAGAACATTTCCTTCAATTCCATCATATTTAATGATTTCAGGAGGAAGGTCTTCGAGAGAAGCAATGTCAGTATCTTCATCAACACTGACAAATCCAGAACTAGGCCATTCAAGAGTATCTGCATTCAGAACTGTAATCTCTGTTGCTGTTGCGCTAATATCAGATTCGAGAGTGCCACTCTTATCAACCTCATCTTTAATGGTTGAAATATGTTTAAACCACGTGGAGGATTCTGCACTCAGAGTACCATGAGTTGCAAGGTCATCATAAATCATTCCCAGTTGCTTTCCAATATCACCGTATCTTACTTGACGAACAGTACGGAAAGGAGGAATATTGCTGATAAACGAATAGAGTACACCATTTACCATGTACCAATCATTTGTTACATCATCTGGTGCGTCAAACCATTTACCACCAGCAGGACGCTCATCGTCGCCAGCAAAGACTTCCCATTCTTCACCAGGATTTACAATACCCTGAATCGAACCTGCAGATGTGACTAGAACTCTTTTTGCCATGTTTCCTCGTTAATTATGCGTATTCCCAGACGACAACCATACCACGGTTGCCATGTGTTCCACAAGTGTGGTGGTGGAAACCAGAAGTACCACCTGCTCCAGGCGCCTGCTCAGTCCAGTGGTTTACTGGGTCGTGGTGGTGATGGCAACCAGTACCAGCACCACCCCAGAAAGATGCACCACCGTGACCAGTTTGGTTGTTGTGTCCCATACCTCCACCACCGTAGAGGTTCATGTGACCACCATATCCATGTCCTGCGATACCACCAGAGTGACCATGGTTTCTATTAGCACCATGACCGCCATTAGCACCACAATAACCACCAAAGTTGGAAGCAGTTCCATGACCTGCACCGCCAGCATAACAAGAACGGTGACCATGAGTACCAACAGTCAAACCAACTGAGTTTGTGTTGGTAACGTCAATGATTTCAGCAGTGTATCCACCAGCAGCGCCCGATTCACCATGACCTGAACCACCACCACCAGCACCTACGACCTCAACCTTAATTCTCTTACACCAAGAACCAGGTTTATACCAAGTGAAACCACCCTCAGATGTCCAAACCTGACAAGAACGAGGACCTGCCTCCATTGTCAGACCAGTAAGGTTTGCACCATTACCACTGAAACTTGCAGCAGTAACAGTACCTGCCATGGTCAAGTTTCCACTGCTATTAACAGCGAACGAAGATGCTCCAGATGCATTCAGAATGCTATCTGTTCTCAGTTGTCCGCCAGATTCAATAATCAGTTTATGACCAGAGGGAACACGAATTTCATTAGAGTTCGCGGAAAGACCTTCTAGTTTACCGACACGTAGGGTACTCATATCGTTTTATAGTCTTGTTAGTCTGTTTTATTTATAAGAATTAGTTGTACTGGGCATTACCAAGAATCTCCCAGGATGACCCAGGTTCAACGGTAACAGAATATCCAGAATTAATAACAATATTACCAACTGAAAATCCATAAGTATATTCATCACCACCATTCGCAACTGGTCCAACGGTAAGATTTTCTGCAATGAATGTACCGTTTGTTCTGATGATTGACTTGTCGCCAATGTGAGGACCACCAGCACCTACTGGAATCCAACCAGGAAGACCTTGTGTTGCATCTGCAACATATACCATCGGCATATCTTCCTGGGTGTCAAATACAACAGTACCGTATGCTGGATTTTGAATTGCGTTGACTTGTGTAGTAGTATAAGTGGGAAGTTGCAGAACACCACCAGACAATCTCAAAGTCTTAATCAATGCGATTGTTTGAGGATTGAATTGGTTGTCGCTAATCTGCTGAATTGCCATTTACTTCTACTCCCAGTTATAAGTATTTAGTTTAAATTGGCATCTCACGAATCTGAATAGTATCAGTTGCCTTTGGAGCATCACCTGCAGCAAATACAATGTTTGTTGCTGAGTTATCAACTGTGTAGTTGACATTTGGATGCTGAATAATACCGTTCAGGGTCACCATCAGAGTATGTACGGTATGTGCTACTCCAGGATATGTTGTAATTGGGTATGTCAAAGTGATACCATCTCCAGTATACGTTCTAGTAATATACTTCGAAGGACCAACACCACCTCTTCCATCAACCTGAAGATTACCAGTGATTCTTTGATTACCTTCAATCTCAAGACGATATCCAGAAGACGCAGAGCGACCCATACCCATATTTGTTGTGCCACTGAATGTATTGATATCAATAAATCCAGTATTGGTAAGTCCAAACTCATACCAAGATTGATTGTAGTAAATCCATCCAAGAGATTTACCAGGAGCCCAGTTTTGGTTATATGCAATGTCACCGTCAGATGGAGCATTATAACCTGTTACTTGAGAGAAATCAGGCAAACCAGTTGAACTATTTTCTGGAGCAAGAATTGTGCTCTTGATTACTGTACCATCTTGGTTGAAGTACGTGAGTCTTCTTGCAAGAATATTTGATGTGTTGGTAAGAGTATTTTGGAATGTTACTGGACCAGAGAAAATCGATTCCAACTGGTTAGATGCACCACCGATAACAGTCAATTTATCGGTAAGAACCACCTCAGAAAATGTCTGAATGGTAGTATTCTCTTCACCAACAATATTAAGTTGTGCAATATCTTCAGATGTAATCTGACCTGTAACTGGGTTAATAATTTGGTTACCAATAAAGAGGTCACCGTTAGAGTTCAGACCAGAATAGAATGCAACACCTGCTTCTTCTTTAAGTGATTGAGAGAGTCTAACTTCCTCAGAGGACAGAGTTTCAATCTGTGTCTGTGGAAATGCAGTTGAATAGTTACCAGGACCAAATCCAGTATATTCAAAAGTATGATTACCAGAACGAAGAATCGTGTGTCTACGAAGTTCTACTTGAATCGGGTCAAGTGCTCCCTGCGAATCGAGACGAATCGGAATAGCACGAGTTTCTTCATCACCAATACGTGCTGTCAATGTAATATTGGCAAGTGTATTTGCAACAGAGTCATAGTTTGGCGATTCACCAGTGGGAACCCATCCAGCATCCGCCAGCATAAATTGAATTGCTTCTTTTGTAATTGAACGCTGTGGGTCTTTGTTTGGCGTTGGAGTTGCACCATCAGTACCATAAACCAAACCAATAGTTTGGTTATCAGCAATCGATACCGTTGCAGCAGGGTCTGCAACTGGATTATCTCTATCAAAGGTTGGATATACTTCGTTGATATTTTGCGAGAACGCCATATCACTGAAGTTAGATGTTGAGGGAGTAATTGAACCACAGAGAAGAGTCAGGTAGTAAATACCGTCAGTCTCACCTCTCTTAAATGGTTGAACTTCTTGCACATCATAAACGTAATAACACTTATTAAGTTTATACTGAGTTGTATCAGTATTCCTTGGTTGCAGAACATAACCACTAATCGGTTCACGAGGAAGAGGTGGATTCTGCAGTTTGGGAATTACATAACGAACACGATATGTTCTGTCATAGAGGTTTCTTGCATCAGGAACTCTCTTGATAAAGGTGGTTGGTGTAAAGTTTACAGTATTGTATTGTACAGATGTTGAAAGTGTAGTATAAATTTGGTTATTGTTTGAATCTACAGAAATATACCAACCACCAGTCTGTTGTTGACCACTAATGGTGTAGATGTCATCATCATACTGAATTGGCGAACCAGGTACGCCAGGAGCAAGAGGAGTGACACTAGGGCCAAATGGTGTAATCGATGCACTATGTACTGATGGTGCTTGAGCACCAGGAGCTACCAAAAGTACATAAAGTTTATCTGCTACTGCATTAACGCCAGTACCATCTTGTCTTGCACCAATTTTAAATCCTTGAACTTTGGATGACGGTGGACCTGCTTGAAGAGTATAACCATACAAGTACAGACGAGTGCCAGGAGTACCACCAGCTCCAGACAATGCTGAGTTAATTACTTTTGTCCTTTGAATGTCAATATTCACCCAGTTAACAGATACTTCCTCAACATCTGCCAGAGACTTAGGGGGAATGATGTGTGTGACTGTGCCTGCTTTATCCTTAGTAAATGCCTGATTCTTGAATCCTTTTGACCTCAGGGCTGTGTTACCAAAGTTAGAGTTGGAGTTGGTGATAGACATGTCAGCACCACCATATCCAGCAAAGTGGTCAGCATACGCAACCGCGAACACCGAAACAACCTGAATGAATGCATCGTTGGATGCCATAACGTGAGTATGTCTCCACCCTTTCTTGTACTTACAAGCACCGTCAAGGTGAGCACCTTCTCCACCATCATCATAGTTCTTTGTAGATTCATTATAACGAACAAATGCACGGTCATCTTTTTGTAGAGACAGACCAGTGAACTGTGCAACAACCATTGATTTGAAACCAGTTGTTAGAGCACCATCTGCATGCATTCCACACATTCCCCATACAGAACGCAGGGACAAGTTGAACATGTACGGAGATGCAGAGTCAACCGTATCAATCTCAACTTTAACAACAATATTAGAACCAATAGCATTACCAGAAGGTTCTGATGCCATCTGATAAGTGAATACGTTACCAGATGCAGAGGTTACTTGGAATGAGCCATTGTAAATGGATTTATCCAAGGCAGTTTGTGGTCCAGTAGAACCAGTAACACCAGAGATGTTAATGTTAACGCCGACAGAGAATCCATGGTTCTTAGGGTTACCCAGTTCGTCAACAGTAATTGCAGTTGCAGTTTGACCATTTCTAGTAATCTGAAGAACACGGAATTCGTCAGAGATAGGACCAACGATTCTGTTTTCTTCGATTCTTGGTTGCAACTGGTCCTGAGACGGAGTTCCAGATGTGTCAGGGATTGTAGCAAATCCTCTTGATACCTTTTGATAATAGATTTCGAGGTCAGTTCTATCAAGAAGGTCTGTAATTGTTGACTGAGTAATTTCTGGGGAAGATTTTACACGCCCTTCGTTAATCAGTTGTGAGAGTGGATTACGACCATCAGCGAACACAAAACCAGTCAGTTTGTGATGCGAATAGTTTGGTACAATAGTTTCAATCGAGTCTGGTCTAAAATAAACACCAGCAGAATCACCATCAAACAGGGAGAATTGCCAGAAGTAACATCCACCAGTTACACGGAAAATAGCGGTTGGTGATGGAACTTGGTCCTCGGTGTTAATTCCTTTTGCAGCGTAGGTTGTTGGATATGGAACATACTTTGGAATAATCTTTGTTCTTCTCAGGTCCATGCCTACCAGAGAACAACCTCTAGGAACGATTACACCACCTTCAACCGAATTGAACTTATGGAGAACATTATTTGGTGAAGTGATATCCATATTGGAGTTTGAATCCAACGGTGGAATATTTGTGTAAAGAACTTCACCAGGTCTGTTATCAATAATATATTCTGCTGGATACAGCATAATCGAGAAGGCATCAAACTCGTCGTTAGAAAGACCAACACGATATGAAAATCTCGATACCTCAAGGAATGCTCTTTGAATTGACTTAAATGGTCTAAGTGATGAGTTACCTCTATTATCAATTGCGTCAGAGGCATCAAAATCATCAGGATTGACGTAGATGATTCTACCAGTCCTGGATGTAATGATATTCTTGAGACGAGTAAGTGCCATTTACTTTTAATTCCGATATGAATATTTATTGTGCCCGTTTCAATTAGGGGTTTGCACCACCACCGCCGCCCCCTGCAGGTGCGCCGCCAGCAGCTTCGAAAACATAATTTGTAGGAGCCCAATCTGTTGTAGAATCAGTAAATCCATCGAGCACAAAAGTGAGTCCAGTTGCACTACCTTTAACAACCACAGAGTTTCCGTGACCAACAACCAATGAGGATACTTTTTCTGAACTATTTGCAGCAATGGACTTACTAGCCATAATGTATTGATTATCTGCAATAGTAGTTGAAGCGGTAGCTGCAGTTACAGTTGCCATTGTGCGGTCACCACCAATTTCTGCAGGACTATCAAGAATCTCATCATTAGTAGCAAAATCGATACTATTTTTACCAAGAATGACGTGAAGAGTAGCCCCAACTTGACGACGAACGTATCCATACGCTGCAGCATTTACTGCCTGTACTGTATACGTAGTGGCACCTGATGTAAATGTGTCGTTAACAGCAATTGTACCTTCGACATCATAAATGTAGAATTGTTTGTAAGTAAACTGAGCGGATACGGACATGCCGCCATTATTACCACCAGTAATCAAATGACCATATTGCATGTTTGCTGCTGTTCCAGTTGTATCTTCGTACATGTAAAGCATGTTACCAGCAAGAAGACCTGATGTCAGCATATTGATAGATGCTTTTGCACCTGCAGAACCAGGAGTGCCTGTGTAAGTGATACCAGTAGTAAATTCAGTACCATCATCTGCTGTCCCAAAAGTATTATCAGGACCCCACTTACCATTTAAAGTAGTAGAAAATCTAGGTACAAGACCAGTAAGTGATGAATCGGAAAGGTCAAATTCGTAATTTCTATCTGTCAGTAGAGACAGTGTATTCGCGATAGAAAATACTTGATAATCTGGTGATGTTGCATGATTTGGAAATTCAAAAACAAATTTATTAACTGGTGTAGCTACCCCAGCGTTACTAATTGTAGCAGAGGCACCAGAAGCAACTACAGAAATTGTTGAACCAGGAGAAAAAGTTCCACCAGTAATATTACCAACCCACAAGGTTGCTTCGTTTTCAGTAGTGGTGTTATCATCAATATTCTGAACATCATAAATGTAACCAGATGCAGTACCATCGGTAATAGTTTCACCGACTGCAAATGTTCCTCCAATTTGAGCTTCAAATGTAATTGCGGTCAATGCAACTGCCTTTACATTAATTGTTTGAACACCTGCTGGAACAGTATCATGGTACTTAAATGATTTTTCCCCAGTAGCATCGGTCAGAGTATCTCCCTCACCAATACTTTGACCTCTTGTGACGTTTTGGTCAACATCGATATAATATCCAGTAACAACATTACCTTCATGATACTTGTATGTTGCTGCATCAAGTGTCAGAGATTGGTCATAATCGCGCAGAGCTACATCAGCAGTCAGAGCACCAGCAGTTCTATTGCAGATGTGCAGAACTGTAGATGCTGTTTGATAGCCACCAGATTGATAAAGAATTGTATTCGTTGTGGGGTTTGCTACCCCTGCAAGTTTTCCTGCAGTCATTTGTTAATTAACTCCAACCTGAAATAAAGTGTTGCTGTAATCTAGTACGTCCTCCGAGTGATTGACCCGAAATTGGACCACCGAAACTAATTTCTTCTAAAGAAACGTTTTCGGTTGAGAGCAGAGTTGCATCTGCATCTGGGAACTTAATTGTTCTTGCGAGTGTGATATTAGAGAGGTCAAAATTAATTTGACGTTCTGTTTCTGTATCATCAATCAAAATAGCATTATTAATACGCTTATTATAAAGGTCCTGCTCAGCAAGTTCCGTAACAAGAACATTGGTTTCACCAACCAAGGTATTTAGGTCTGCCTGAAGTGGAAACCCATATATCAATGTAGTAGTTGAGTTTACCGAATCAACAGAAAATTGAATCTTCTTGGTGATATCGCCATCATCTGCAATAATTAGGTCTTTGTAAACTTTGTTTGTAAAAGTTTGAGTAGCATCAATTGTTGCAAGTGTACCAGAAAGATTTGGCAAATCGATGATGTGGTTTGCCGTCAAAGCATTAGCACCAGTGGCAGATGTTCTAAAGGTTACCTTATATTGTGAACCAGAACCAGGAACAACTGCAGGCGTAACAAAACTCTTATTCTGAATTGTTTGAGCAGTAACATCATCAATCAAAGTTGATGACGTAATTGCTGCACCTGGGTCTGGAAGAAAATAAGTTTTAAGTCCAGAAGGTGTAACAGTCCAGTTAATGCCAAATGATGCTTCTCTAAGACCATCCAAAAGAATTAGTTGGTCTTCTTCAACTCTAATTGTTTTATTTGTAATTTCTTGAACAGTATCATCACCTACAAGAGTTGTTCCATCTGTTGTCGATGGCAAAGCAAAAGTTTTGATATTACCACCAGAACCTACATTACCAATTTCGAATCTTGCACGACGAGGGGGAGTTGAACTATCATCCTGAATAACAAAATCACCATCATCAACATATACCTTACCAGTAATCGAAACGTAACCAGAACCTTTAGGTGAAATTGTGATGTTTGCGTTAGCCGCAACACTATCAACTGCGGCAAAGACCTGTGTTGCCGAGTTGTCGGCATTCAAGATTCTACTCATGTAGAATCCACCACTACCGAATGTCAGTCCCATTTCATCGACTGCATTCTGGTACATACCAGTATTTCTATCCAAGTCAAAAGCCAAACCAGGAGAAGATTTAGTCCCTGCAGAAACTCCTTTAAAAAGTTGAGAGACTCGTGCTTTTCTGTTTGGTAGAAGTGGGTCTGAGATAACTACTGGAAGAATTGCTTCTCCAGATAGATTAGCATCAGTAACCTCTTCTAATTGTGAAATCTTTTTAGTACCCACAGGATGATATATTTTGGTTACGTTCAAAAGGTATTTAT
>Ga0129338_1145126_pt1 | contig 19545 bp, 36 predicted proteins | sample CPB6_02_RNA2_FD_109914 | JGI IMG/M metagenome (GOLD analysis project Ga0129338, IMG submission 109914) | Freshwater to marine salinity gradient microbial communities from Chesapeake Bay, USA - CPBay_Sum_0.6_0.2_RNA2 (Metagenome... | ecosystem: Environmental > Aquatic > Marine > Coastal | place... | reverse complement strand
GACGAATATGTAAGGACCACATTCGGGGATTTACTGGACCGTATCGAAGTTGACGTGTTTACCGAAAAGCCTAAGAAAACGAGGAAGAAGAAAGATGAAAATTCACAGCAGGACGCTGGAATGTTCAACGGGCAGAACGACGATGGAGATATTCGAGTTTAAACACGAACCTGAAAAGGAAACAATTGACGAATTTCTTACCTATGTTAAATTCAGATTTCCGACACAAGATATTGAAATTTTCTACGGTGGCGCAAGAGTAAAGATTCTTAAAAAGGTAATCAATCCGCCAAAGAAGGAAGACAATAATGCTGGATGGGACGCAGAAGACAACACATACGAGTACCGAAATTCAACAACCAAAGCAAAGGTGCGTGGTAGCAAGACTTAACATTTATAAGTCTCCGGGATGGTTCGATATTCAATCATTTGATAACGTCCACGACGCCGATATCTACTGTCTTATGCTTAACCAAGATACCGATATGATTCACAAAGTGTTTTTGGAGGACGACAGCGATGCTGGATGATTTCGACGAACACGACTTTAGTGCAATCTGGTCCGCATCCGAAGGTAACGATTACGCAGTGCAGTTCCGTCGGGAAAACGAACGTGAGTGGACGTGCAGCGAAATAGCACTGAGTAAACAGACCGCAATTAACTGGTTTCAAGGTGTAATGCAGAATCCCGCATATGGAGTTGAGTACCGCGTGGTGAGACTAAGCAGATATCCACCTTGCCCTGTAACTCAAATTATTAGCTATTTTAAGGATAAGTAATGAGTGACAAGATGAAATATCCACCAGCAGACAAGTATCCTTGTCCACGTGAAGATTGGCTCATGACTGTCGAGTATGCCGAAAAGAAGTCCATGTTTCATTGCATACTTTGCACAAAGACACATCGGATTAAAGATTGTCCGAACAAGCCTGTTAAAATAAAAGTTGAGCAGAAAACAAAAAGTATGTACGATTACAATGACGAGGAATATAATCCCCACAATTACGGATGGTAACGCAATGCGAACAATTGCATGGTTTAGCGGTGGGATAACATCGGCGGTTGCTTGCAAACTTGCACTGGAGAAAAATCCAGAAACCGAAATTGTTTTCATTGAAACAGGTAGCCACCATCCGGACTTGCTGCGCTTCCTCGTAGACTGCGAGAAGTGGTTTGGTAAGAAAATCACTATCTTACAACACGAAACCCTTAAGTCTGTCGAAGACTGTATCCGCAAATACAAGTTCATCAATTCTCCCAATGGCGCACGCTGTACCAAGACTCTTAAAAGCGAAGTGCGAGAGAAGTGGGAGAAAACTAATCAGAACATCGAAACATATGTATGGGGATTTGAGGCCGGTGCAAAGGAAGAGGCACGCGCCGCACGTATTATTGCCAAACAACCGGATAAGAAACATATCTTTCCGCTCATCGAAGCTAAGATGGATAAGCAGGATGCCATCAAATACGTTCAGGACGCTGGCATAGAGATACCGGCTATGTACAAACTAGGCTATACCAACAACAACTGCGTAGGCTGCGTGAAAGGAGGCATGGCGTATTGGAACAAGATACGGGTGGACTTTCCAGAAGTGTTTGACCGCATGGCAAAGCTTGAACGCGAGATTGGTGCAAAGTGTCTTAAGTCATATTATTTGGATGAACTACCGCCGACCGCTGGGCGAGGACAGAAGCCATTGGTAACCGAATGTGGAAGCACTGGTGAAGGCTGTGAGATTGAGAAGATGCGATGGTACAACACACGCGATTAAAAAAGTTCTTGACACATTCTTAACAGCACGATAGCATAAGTTTAGAAAGGAGAACACGATGAGATTTGAATTGACGTTTCATACGTACATTGAAGTGTTTAACCGTCTTCTGTCATTGAGGTTTGATCCTAAAGATTGGGAATTTAGAGTAAGCAAAACTGCATCGACCAAACTCATCTTTCTCGGACCAATTCATCTTGGTTATACGAATCAAAAAATTCTTAATCAGCGTATTCAGGAAATGATTGCAAACTATGAACAAGACTTTGCCGACTATCAAGTAAAAGATAAAACTGAAACGATTACCGCGATCAATGCTAGCCAAAACATTCTTCATTGAGGTTTATATGATTATCGCACTTGTTGTTCTTTCTCTTGCGAACGTTAAAGCTGAAACGCCCGAAGTTAAACCCGCAAACAGATTGCAATGCCTTAACCCTGTGAGAGTCAGTCCTAAGCAGGAAACTACGCAAGATGTTGGCACAGAGAAATGCCTTGCTGTACCGGATAAAACTGTTAAAGCTAAAGGTAAACCTTCATGGAAATAATTTTTGCGTTCTTTTACGCAGCGATTGTTGCACTTAGTTACAAACGAGCGGGTATCTTTCCCGCGTTGTTCTGGCCGGTAACGGTAGTTATTGCTGGGATAATGGTTTATGCGACAGTTGCGCTCGGTCCTGATCCTGACGATACGGAAAAATAATCTAACTTTTACTGATTATATTCATCCAAACTGACGAATGTGCGGTTTGGATAATCTTCTTTTAGGGCTTCTAAACATTTATTAAAATTGAATATGTCATGGTTGTTCTTAACAGCAATAACGCACAACACCAGATTCATATTTATTCTGACACAAAGAAATTTTCCCGGCAGGTCTTTGCCGAGAATCTGTTTAAACTCTTGCCAATGTTCGCGAAATTCTTCGTACTCAGCCCACTCTTTAGGCCAAGTTGTCTTTTTTGTCATGGTTTTGTAAACTAGCACTCTGCTCATCTAAAATCTCAATTACCGTAGGGATAACGTTTCTTAGAACTTCCTTACATGCTAATGCTACCTCAGAATGTTCTTTTTGTGTACCATTTTCTGACCTTACCTGAACGTAATGAATCCAAGACCTTACGGTTCCTGACATGTAAAGACGACTCGGTGTCATCCCTTCTGGGAGCAACGCACGGGCCTGTTCCTTGGCGATCCCAAGCTGCAGGGCTTCATCGTACATGGACTTGGCCATTCCCCAAACAATATCCTGCGTCCTATCCCAAAATTGCTTCAGGGCTTGATCGTCGGTAGGATGGCTAGATTGGCGGTTTTTAAGGTCCTGCGTACGCGCTTCCACCTTAATCTGCTCGCCGATATTGGATGAATACCGCTGGGAGAACTCGGAGAAAGCAAAGGACCGGTGGCGAATAATCTGTCTGGCAATAGCACGGGACGTTTCAATTTCAAGGGTGATATAACCATGTTCGAACACAGACCAATGACCATTGCGCAGGCAATAGGACAGTAGCTTCTTGAACTCTGGATTATTCTGATTAGGACTGGACACGCGGGCAACGTATGCCATGTGTTCTTCGATGTGTGGCGTAGCAGCAACCAATAAAACTTTCATATAATCCTCTCAGTTAAATGGCTAAATTTACAATCTTCGCAGTAATATAGATAAACTAGATTTGATCCTAAGAACGCAACATAGCAATCAAAATCTTCACTCTGGCAACTTGGACACGTTGACTGGAGTTGTATTAACATCGACAATGCTCCTACTAGGGATGTAATCTTCGTTATAGTAAACTTGACCAATTCCTATTGCCTGAATCATTCGCATGCATTGCTCACACGGATGAAGTGTTACATAAAGTGTTGTTTGACTAAAATCGTTTACGCCATCCGCAAGCGCAGCTCGAACCGCGTTAACTTCCGCATGTGTTGCCAAAACCCGGATTGCCTCTCTATTGCCCCAGATCAGATTATCTTTTGTAATTTCTGGAATTTCGTTGACACCAATATAAATAGTTTCTCCGGCAACAAGAAATGCATCAACTTGACGTACCGGATCGTTCGATTTCGTCATCTTCGAGGTGGTCGTCACATTTATCTCCTTTTTCAATACGGATTGCAACACGGTGTTCAGAGTAGCGACTGGTTGTCGGTCCATAAAGATCGTTAAGTACCCAAAGTAAACGAACAAATGCTTCGACTTCAGACTTTTCGCCATTTTGAAAGTCATCTAAATGTTCAAATACAAATTTTTTTGTATATTCTGAGTCCGTGTGGTCTTCAAGAATCCAACCATTACTCACCATGTCTATCTTTATCATCTGTTTCTTCCTTTGCTAACAATTTATCAAGCCATTCCGAAGACTTTTCATCATCAATAATATAAAGGCAAACGGGACCAAGTTGGGTTATCATCAACCCTTTGTCTTTAGTAAGTTTATGTATAAACCTCCAATAAAGTGGATTAAATTCCAGATCAATTAGATATTTACCGATTGTGAGACTAAGAGTTATATTAAAGTGTACGTTGAATCGCATTTGTATATCCCATCAATTTTCGTGTTCTACTTCCATTTCTTCCACCGAGTACCAGTGCGAATAACTCTTACATTGATGCTTATCCGCATCTGCATCCATTGCATCCTGCAAAAGTCTGAGCCGACCTTCGGCAACCGTTATATCAGTAAATGCTTTGGGATAGACTATTTCTTTTTCGTCGAAGCAAATAACATATATTTTCATGGCTTAATCCTCCGCGTGTTGGTCACATGCCACGTACAGCCAGCCACCCTTCTCTCGCATCTTGCCAGACTGTCAACATTCACTACAGATGGTAGCAGAAAGTTTCTCATACTTGTCAATGATGGCCTGCTCGGAGTCGCTAATGTTGTATCCGTAGACTCGCAGCGTACCAAACTTTTCCTTTATGGTTGTGAATACTGGTTGTTCATCTGCGGCCATATCACTTCCCACTTCTGACCGAATCTCTTCGAGCATATCTCGTATGAGTTTCATCCAGCCCGGACAAACATAGGCAGTCGTATGCAGGAGCATATCACGGTACTCTCTGTCCAGCTCGTCAATGTAGCGGATAACATCCCACTTTTTGCCTATGAGTTTGTCGGTCATAATTCGTAAACCTCCATTAGCTAGTGTTTATGTAGGAATCTTTGTGTAACTGAATTCTTCTGATTTCTTTTTTGGGTCATCTCTTTCTTTAAGATATTTGCAATCCTTTGTAAAGTGTGTTTTCTCACACATCTTACAACCGTACTTACTTCTTATTTTCCTGTAATACTCAACCATTAACCAGTCTTCCGTGTCTGCTTTCTTATCCATGCCACGCTCCTTACTTGTCAATAAGGTCGTCAAGTGAGACCACGTCAGCCTCGCCACTTAGATATGCCTCTTTAAGTTTCTTCATGTTCGTAACACAGAAGCACAGCGGGCCTATCTGCAGTACCTTAATCGCACTATTTGAGTGTGTCTCTACTGCGAGTCGCCAATCCTTGAGCCAGAAGCTGGCCTCGAAGTCGTAATGTCCGATTGTTAGTCTACATTCGATGCTAAAATTTACATTCATAACGTTCCTTTCTGTAGGTACTTATTGCTGACTGACGACATTTTGTTTCAGTAATTATGATGACCATCTGGCTCTGCTAGTACGGCGCGGATTACACCAAAAAACTTCTTACTATCATAGTTCATGATTCCGTGTTTGCCAATAAAGTACCACGCGAAATCTTCTTTATTAAGATGTGGCGAGGCCGTCCAATAGAGTTTATCTTCGCAGCTTTCCCTAAACTCTTCCTTGTGGTCATACAAGTCACACCACTCGCCACGAGTCAGGAGACGTAGGCCGCGTATCTTTGCCCACTCCACAGCCTCGTCGTAGGTCATCTTGTCTTCCGGCTCGAAGTAACCGATACCGTCTATAGTCATGTAACTTAATTTGTAAATTGCTTTCATACCGGCTCCTTCTCTGCTTCGTAGTGTGTGACCACAAAGCGCAGTCCCACCAGACCGTCTTCCTTGTAGGCATACAGCCCACCCGTGCCGACGCATTGGTTGTTATCCTTGAGTAGTTCCTGCAATAGTCCCCTTGCCATGCGGCGCAGGTCACCGATGCTTGGCGACTCGACCGAGCCATGCCAAGTCCATTCGAGGGCTTTCATGGTACGGTGGACTATCTCGAAGTCAAACTCGTCGAGTATCTCTTCTATCAGTTCTCTCATTTCTTTGGATAACTCGGGTTTCATATTTCACTCCTCTGGTTCCCATATGTCGGTGGGTTGTATACCGAGCGGTTCGTCTTTTTCTACAATTACTTTTACAGGTTGTGGCAATGGTGGCCGCATACCTTGGTTTTCGAGAAAGGTCAAAATTGAATCTGAAAAATCTTCGATGAATTTGTTTGAAAACCCACAAAAATTTTCGGGTCTTACCTCTTCGCCGAAAAAGTAATCGCGTAACTTTTCTATCATTTCACTGCGTTTCATTCCTCGTCCTCCCTCTCTTTTCCGGCCACTTCCACAATGTAATAAGTAATCTTGGGCTCCATAAATTCACTGACAATCTTGTGCTTGACCCACTTGTACTCTAACCAGCCCCATGTTTCTGCCTCGTTTTTAAGAATGTCTTCTATCTGTGAGTCAATCTTTTCCTCAGGCGTGTTGAACTCGTCCGTAATTAGAAAGTGGTAGAGGTAGTCGCTGCGAAGTAAACTGTGACTGCGTCTCATAATTCTCTCCTTTCAGTTGCCGAGGATTCCTCGGTAGCTTACACGTCCCACCTATAGCAAGCCTCGTGCAGCGCATCGACAATCTCAAAGTCCGGTTCGTCCTGCCGCTCATGTGCAGAGTAGAGTACTTCCCATGTAAGACCATACTTTCCTGCGCGTTTAAGGACCGTCTCAATCTCAGGCATAATTTCTATATTGGTTAACGTGTTGAGCCAGGCGTATAGCTCTTCGATGGTTGGGTACTCGTCCACGTCCAGTTCAACAACTACCTCGTCGGGCTTGCGTGTAGCATGGGCTTTCGCCTTGCTCGTATAGAGGCGTAGTTTTGACAGCGCGTATGGTGTTGTTGCATAGACTTTCATTCCTCGTCCTCCCACTCGTAGACAATCCTTTTGTTAGGCTCGGCATAGGCTGTCGGTGCGTATTTGATGCGCTTCGGCGGCTGCATCCCGAATCCCTCAATCATATCCAGCAGGTCGGCTGCCTTGCGTTGGAAATAGCCGTGATGCGCTGTCTTATACAATCCTTCATCGACCGCTATATAAAGCAGCTCTTGTGCAATGTGCTCAATCATTTCACTGCGTTTCATTCCTCGTCCTCCCATCCCTCACATTTCTCTACACGACTCAGCAAAACAAGATTGCTTACGCCTTCCTTGGCAGGGGGGCCTGTCAAGACTGTCTTAAAATAAGGCGGCGGCTGCATACCTTTGCTTTCAAGAAGTCTTAATATTAGGTCGGCCATTTCGTCCGGTTCACCCTTCCAATCGTGATACTCAAGAGCGTCGGCCAAAAGTTCAATCATCTCGCTGCGTTTCATGTTTCACCCTCCTGAAATATAGACTACGTGCCGGTGGAACCGTGTCCGCCCGTCCGTTCCTCGTCCTTGACCAGCTCTTTCCTGCGGTAGGCGTACGAGAAGACAAGTTGGGCAATTCGGGTCCCCGAAAGCAGACGCACTGGACTATCACCTGTGTTAAGTAGGATGACCTTGATGGTATCCTCATAATCCGTATCCACAATCCCCGGTGCATTTAGGACAATCACTCCATATCGTGCCGCAAGACCGGAGCGAGAGCACACCATTGCATAGGGAACTACATCGGTTCCATTGGCTGCCCCATAGTGTAAATTAGTAGGCATCACATCTTTGAGATAGACTCCGGTGTCGACAACGGCACGCCCAAGTGGGCGCAGGTCTACGGGCTCAACTGCACAAAGGTCAAGTCCCGCTGAGAGTTTTGTCTGATACATCGCTTACCTCAGTTGAATTTCGCACAATCCGCCTTCACAGGCCGCTGAAGATGAACGACCGTCGTCCTTCTCTTCATACACTATATCAGACATGTTAAGAATGGGAAGAAGATTTTCAAGACGCTCAAATTCTTCCTGACTACAATCCTCAAAAGGTGCATAGTCATAAGTCGCATCACTGAACGGAAGAAGGCTAATTCCACCATAATATTCACGTTTATACCACATCCACATTTTGAGCATTTCACGCTCGGATTCCTTATAATTGATAGTCAGAGATACGTTGTGATAATTCTGACCGTCCCGATGTGAGCCGTTAATCCAACTATTTCGTACTGTGAGAGCACGTTCTGCAAGTTGCACAGCAGTTTCGTCGTGGCGAGTTACTCCTTGCATAGACACTGGCATCTTGAAGATAACGTTTTGCGGTTCCCAAGGCGAATGTTCGATGAAGTCGGCAGGTAGCATGTTCTGCAGAGCGGTAGCCAATGGGTCAGTTTTATCAATCCGGATTCTCCGCAGGTAATAATGAGAATGGGCTGCATGAACACCGCTTGTCGTACCAAGTACAGTCGAAGTAGTGCCGGATGGTTTCACTGTCCCGATACGTTTCGCGGGATTGATGCCGATCATATCAGCAATACCGGCGTTAAGTGTTTTTGAAAATTCGGCCATGTATGACAGAATTTCATGTGTCATCAGGTCCGGTCTTTCTGCCTGTCCGGTCATGCCCACGCCGAGCAGTGCATCTTCCTCTGCGTTCTTTTTCCAATCTGGGTGGATATAACTAAAATCAGTAAATCCGGCTTGCAGAGTACCGAGTACAGTCGCGGCCCATACCATAGACCGGAGTGCTTGCTTGTCTTCTGCGGCGGCAACGTTGATTTCTGTCAGGTTACAAAATTGACGGGAGCGCAGTGCAATCTCAGCACACGGGTTTGTCCCCCAATCGAGGTCGTTTGTCCAAAAAATTCCAGGTTCGCCAGATTTTGAATCATAGCAAGCCTCAAGGATCGCGTTAAATTCGTTGAAGGTAGTCTCACCCCTCGGAAGCACTGCAGAGTTGTTAGCGCGGGCAAATGAGGGGTTTTCGAGCCACCACTCTCCGGACTTGGCTGTTAACATTTCTTTATCGTCACGATCGAACAAACAGATCATCGCAGACCGTCTTACACCACCTGCTACGATAGCATCCGCGATGTAGGTCATAATCTTATGCACTTCAAGTGATGTTAATTTTCGACCGACCGCACCCAAAAGGACACTTCTGGTCAATTCATGACACTTGCGCAATGGCTCAGGTCCACTTGCTGTGCCGCCCGTGGAAAGTTTTGAACCTGCAGGGCGAATCCGCGAGTAGTCGAATGTAGCTTCGGGATTCTGAAGCAATTGCAGCATTGAGTCTGCCCAACCTTCACGTGCATCCACAACTTCTATGGTGGGTAGGTCTTTATGTGAAAGAATCACTGGCAAATTTTCAATATGTCGTCGCTGAACTGAATACCCAACTCCTGTCCCACACGCACTAAGATACATAGCATCAGCGAAGTCCTTAAAACTAGTAACATTGACAAAAGAGCAATTATAGAGCCGAGCGTTTTCACGTAGAATCGGACTTCCTGCGAATTGGAGTGCTCGCATTGAGGGTAGGACTCGTTTTGCTCTGACATGTGCCATTGCTCCTACAATATGCTGTTCCATGTGTGAGTATTTATTGAGAAGCATTGTTTCATATCGGTCACAAACTTCGTCCCAAGTTTCTTTTGTCCCATCTGATTTGACTGCGCTGTACGTTCTGAGAAATGCGATTTCGGAAAGTAGTTGCTTACCCTTCATCTTAACTCCTGTTGTGGAAGGTGCGAGAGTGGTAAATCGAAACGTACTAAGTTTTGGCTGATCAGTCAATAGGCATCAGGTGTGGTATTCCATCAATAATAATTCCGTATCCTTTCCAGCACTTATGGGGAGATTTACGCGCATAATTAAAAGCCGATTGCCGTTCATCGCCGAGCCATCCAACGTTCATACTAAACATCCGTTTCTTATGCGTTGTTACATAACTCAAGTGTGCTTGGTGCGTATGACCATAACACACTGATTGTCCTAGTCTCAGCGCAGCAGACTGCGGCATCGGAATCGGGAAGGTGTCGCCGTGAATGAAGTAAATGCCGTCGATTTCCAGTGGATGTTCGCTTGTATGCCAAATCCAACCCGGAAAATCAAAGTGCTGGTCAAGCGTTTTAATTAATTGATGCGGAAGCTGTGCATCTGCGGCACGTTTCGCAACACGCTCGTCGTGGTTTCCAAAAAGGATACGCATTTCCGGGATTAATTCGTGCAGATATTCCATGTTTGCTTCAGCTTTGTCCCACTCAAGCTGGGCGTGCTCGGATTCGCCGTCTTTTGGATATTTTGACCACGCTCTTTGGTCGAGAATATCTCCGACTTGCACAACCGTCACATCATCTCCGCGCTCTTTTGCTATATTGATTTCCTCTGCAACTTCTTCGATTGCTCGCATGTCCATATACGGAAGATGCATGTCTCCCAACACAAATATCATTCTACTCATGAGTTCCACCCTTCAATCGAGTCAAAAAAATGATCAGGACACATGCCCATTCGACGTGCTTTCTGTATAACAAAAGATAAGCGATTATCCAACACATAATTTTCGCAGTAGTCGTTTTCACCGCGTGTACCACGACCAATTTGCTGTCTTAATACTTTCATGACTTCTCCTATCATCCATTCATCACCGTCTGGTAGTGCTTTTCGTTTTGCAACCCAAGGGTCCATTATGTTAGGGAATTGTAGCGTCGTAATGATCTGAACACGGCACAAATCACCCTTTAAATCCAACCCTTCGCTCATTCCTGCACCGATCATCAGACCACCGTTTTCAATAAATCTGTTGATTGCCTCCTGTTTATTATTTTCGTCATGCCAGATTACCGGAGTGCGGAAATACGGTAATAACTTAAACATCATTGAATATGTTGTGTGAACGAGTGTATTCTTTTTGCCAGTGGCTTTGTAAATATCTTCAATCCGCGCAGCCAAAGCAGGAATATCAATCTCGCTTGCATTGTGAGAGAACTTAGATGGTGTCCATATAACCCTCCGGTTTTCTTTTGGAATAGATGTGCCCAAATCTTTAAACTTATAGTCGTTTCGTCCGAGTATCTCCTTCACGTCGTGCGGAAGAAGTGTTGCGGATGTTAGGATACCGCGTTCTGCGATGATACGTTTGAGAAAGTTTCTCGGAGTTACAATAGGTGTAACTAGCAGGGAGTTTTCTGAACTATTCACCACGTACTTCTCCGGTTCAGTCTCAAAACATTCAAGTGTGAACTCGGTGTTCTGTAACGAATCCAATATCTTGTTAATTTCTTCTGGGTCTTTTACCTTTTTGAGTTTGGTGTTGAGCAATTCGACCTTAGCTGTTAGAAATTTACATACATTTATCTCACTGTTCCGGAGCAGCGCCGGACTGAGATTTAGTTTGCGCAACAGCGTCTTATCCGCAGCATAGAGTCTGTTCGAGAACGTTGATGCTTGTCTGGCCACCGAGATTAGCTGGTGAGCTTCATCAACATAGGTTGTGTCAGTTGCAAGACCATTGCGCTTGCGAGTCACATAGAGGCTCATGGTGTTAAAGAGTGTGGGTTCCCCTTGGGCGAACCTGTCCCGCACGTTGCGCATCTCACAGCGGCTGTCTACGCCACCCCTGCACCTATATCGGACACTAGCATACCCGCAGCGCGTGAGGTATTCGTGACAACGGTAGTGTTGCATACCTATGATAACGTTAAGATTAGGATAATCTGACTTATATTGCGCGACGAGAGTGTTCTGCGAGGTAGTGATAGAACCGCCATAATGTAATTGTGCTGCACGAAGGAGAGCGGTCTTCCCGCATCCTACGCCAGCCTCAATAACCAATGGAGCATTTGATGTTTGAAAATTTTCATGTACCCAATCGAGGGCATCAACTTGCGTTTGCCTTGGCTTTCTTCCGCTTCCATCGAACTTCAGCAGAAGCGGATTTCCACTTTCTGTAGTACCAAAGGACGAGTCCGGGGTTGAACGATTGACCATGTTTTGCCTCAAGAAGAACTGCGGCCCGTCTTGGTCCGTGCTCTTCGCACAAGTCTGCCATTTCCTTTTGCAGAGATTCACTGTACTTGCTGGTTCTCATCGGTCGCTATCCTCCTTGATTTCCGCTCGTCGCATCGACGAATCGCGTAGGCCATCCTTAGCCTTCCTTTCTTATCTATATCATTAACATGCGATAGCGCAAGCTTAAATTCCGCCCACGTGCGACAACGACGCGACAGAGAGAGCAGGAATTTGTAATAATTTCCCTCAGTCGGTTCCATTTGTGGTAACCTTTTAACATAGTTTGTTGCATTCTTATGTTCGCGAATAATATTCTGTAACTCACCATGTGCGGTATAGTATTTTGCCTTGAGGCCGACGATATAACTGTTCGATACCGGCTTGAGCCAACCCATCGAAACAAGCCTTTTAAGCCATTGGGACACGGTAGCCTGAGAGACACCAAGGTAGGTAGCCAAGGAACGCTGAGAGAGGCCAAAACCCCCCTTCTTGACCAATCCATGCATCGCACCGATGACCTGCATGAAGCGCAGTCTGTCCGCTTTGCCGTTAGTATTGCCGACGAACTCATTGTCAGGAATGTTTTCGTTGCGAATATAGTTAATGGTTTCAGTAACTTCATTAGCTTCTAATACAATATTACTATATGTATCCGCCCGCACTGTATAGAACATAGGGTTTTGTAAAAATTCATGTAAATCATTGGCCAACTTAACAGCCAAATAAGTTGATACGATTCCTTTTTTGTCATAATTATCGCGTAGTTCTATTGGCAGGATGTCGTTTATAATGTGCGGCAGCAACTCAAACTCAGGAATTGGGGTGTCGCCAATGAATTTGATAATCAGACACAATTTGACTTTTCCCGAAAACGATTGGCTGACACATACACCCGGAATCTCATTGCAGAATTCCCGCAACTCGTCCCATGTTTTAAACTTCTTGGGGATGAAATCAAAATCAACAAACAACATATGCATGTCTGTTCCGCTCGACAGACCTCCGAGAATTGGCATGGAATTTTTGGATTTCGTTTGGAGGGAAGTGTAGGTCCGCCACCATACCGATTGCGAACCAGTATCTTGCGGATGCTTGATACGGAGAGTAGCTCCGTTAGGAAGATGAAAACTATGTCTTTCTTCTTGAAGCCTTTGAACTTTCAAGTTGGCAAACTTCATCTTCAAATTCCTCTGGATGCTGTTGCAGATAACTTATATCTTTATGGCAATCTTTGCAAACAACTTTTAGAAAGTCTGCATCTACAAAGGTTCTGCGGAGATAGGTATGGATATCGTTAAATCCGACACCTGGTTCGATTCTTGGGACTGGGTGTTCGACTTCGACTTCTTTTGGTCCGAAGTGTTCTCCACAACAATCGCAGAGGTAGACTCCACGTGATATTCGATTCTTTGCGAGGGCTTGCTTGCGCTGATCCGACCTAACCCATACATAGCGGTCAACCATTGCGCGGATGTAGAGCTGCACTTCACGCGGAATCTCCTTTGGTATTAAGAGTTTCTTTGTTTCTTGGACGTACAGTACAGCTTCCGTTCTGACTGCACGCCGCGTTTTCAACTTAGAAAACTTAGACACAGCAAACCTCCATGTTTGCCTTGGTAGCTATTTAATTTTAGAATGCGTCTGAACTAGACTCTTCCGACTCACCCGCTTCTGTCGAGTTAAACTGCGTAATCACAGGGAACTTTTGAAGCTTGACCTTATTGGTTTCGCAATAGAGTTCTGCTGCAGCCCTGTCTGAGAACGACAGTTCTTCGCCGGTAGCTTTGTCCTTAAGTGGACGACCCCAACGCGATACAAGATTGAACTTTCCGCCCTTTGGAAGCAAGTGTGCGCTGTCATATCCGACAGTGATGTTAAGACGACGACCTACCATCTTTTCTGGCTTGCCAAATGTGCTCTCAAGAATCGACGCAAGGTTCTTGGGTGTCACGTCATAGCCGAGTGCACTGAGAAGCTGAAGCAATTTTTGCTTAGGATAGTTTTCGTCCTTACCATTGAAAGAAAGTGATGCTGTGGGTACGGAGATATTTACGCCGGTACGCTTCTCGCCAGTTCCGGTAACTTCCATCCAATAGTTAATCCATGTGGGATCAGACGCAACTGGATTCTTTTCTTCTACGAGAGAGATTTCAACTTCGTGTGCACCCGGAAGGAAAAACTTAACCTCTTTCTTTTCTCGCTTCTGAGAAGTTTCTTTCTTCTCTGCAACTGCGAGTTGTTCTGCCGAAACTTTAAAACCACCAAACTTACGCGACATACGCGACTCCTTGAAGTAAACTGACCGCCATTGGTCAGCACCTCAAACCTAACACCGGAATCACTTCGACGCAATGAAATTTTTAACAGTGTTGTAGAATTGATCCCAACTATCGTAATCGCTTGCACAAATATTTTTGGCGGGACAAAAGTGGCAGGGTCCGAAGAAGTTTTTCTCACCGAGTTTTACAGGTTTGGGAGGAACATCTTCGTCTAATATCATGAGCGAAGCTTCTTGCCAAAACTCCGTGATGTCATTGATGTGGATATCCAACTCGACATTATTGCAATAGAAATGTCCATTTTCACACATGTGGATATGAAACTCGATTGTGTCATCCGGCACGAGCGTTTCGCACAATTCCTCAAACTCGTCATCGCCAATTTCTTCAAACTGTTCGTACGTGATCTTTTTTGTAAACGAACCGTAAATAAGCTTTCCCTTATCGCGCTCAAGTGCAACCATATATGTTATTAGTTGCAGCAGATTCTGTTCTTTAGGCTTGCCCTTCTTGAACACTTCCCGATAAGTATTCTTACTGGTTACACTCTTTAGCTCGTACAGATAGTCTTCGTTCATGAAGTCAATATGGCCTACGAATTCAACCGATGGACTGATTGCAAATTGGACACAATGTTCCTTAATAAGACCTGGATTTTCTTTATCAAACCAGTCCTCGAACAAATGACCAACTTTGAAAACTTTAAGCGTGGCGGGATCTTCTATACCGGCTTGGAATCCATATGAACGCAGTTTAATCATACGCGGACAGCCGTTGTTGGTATCGGTCCGGTACTCTCCGTTGCGATACAATGCTGCGTTTCCGCCGCGTATTTGATATGTCATTGCGGTTGTTCTCCACGAACGATTTGATCAGCTTGCTGCTGTACACCTTGTGCGCGCTGCTCTCCGCTTTCCGCCGCAGGCTGGAATCCACCTTCCATTGCTGCTTCTGCAGTCTGCGAAGCTTCTGGCGATTGCTGTTCAGGCGAACCGGTTGGAACTTGCTGTCCTGCCGGAGTACCAACTGCTCCACCCATCATCTGACGAGTTGTACCGATTGGGTTTGATAGCGCAATGTCAAGCAGGTCCGGGTTATCAACCTTCAACGCTTCCATAATCTGCAAATGTTCTTCGATATGCTCCATGACCAGCGCAACAATTTGTTGATTCTTACGAACAAGCGGATTGTCAATCATTTCACGGTGTTTCTCCACGTGCAGTACGTGGTTATCCATGATAGACATAATCGGTTTCTCGTTCTGTGCGAGCATTTCGTTCTCAAGTTTCATCAATGCAGTCTGAGAACTACCTTTCTCAATCGCTTCCTGAAGCTGACCGGTGAGCAGGATGTTCATATAGTCACGGGCATTGATTTGTCCGCGTTCGAGAAGCTGATTTGCAATTTCCACACGGCCAGAAACGGTTTTCGACAGCGGGTTACCGAGGTTAACCTTAACTCGACCAATATCCGCAAGTGAAGATTCGGTAAAGTTCAGCGAGGCATAGTCCTGAGACAAACCCGCGACTTCAATAATGTCTTCTGTAGACATAAAGTGGTGACAAATCTTCAGAATTTGCATAGCCATTTCTTCCACGGCCATAATGTACGCAGCTTCTACACCACTGTTAAACATCTGTGCAGCGGATGCGGCGAGTGCGATTGCTGTACCCGACTGTCCTTGTTGGTACTGTCCGCGAACGGATGCGTTCTGTCCCGACAGACCCTGCATATATTGACTATACTTTTCGCGCTGTTGCAGATAAACGTTATCCGGCTTGGGCATGTTCATTGCAGTCGGGAAACCTTGGTTCGGCGCATCCGGGTCGGGTTTACCTTGGATAAGTTTCATGCCACCAGCGATATCTGTTTCGATTGCTTTAAACCGGTCCGAAGCAAGTACGTTCGGGATAGCAAAGTTCTCGGCCATTGTGAGAAAGCTGGAATCGAGTGTATTGGCAGCTTCCTGCAAAGGCATAAGGTCAAACAACGGTGCATGACCAAACGCGCTACCATAACGTACATCTGGCCGGAAACAAACAACTGGGATGCATTCATATGGGTTTACGTCGTCAAAAAGGACCAGCCCGTTCTGACAACTGATCATCATGCGACCTTTTGGCAATGCTTTACATGGCTTATGGAAGGTATAGTAAACCCAAACGCTGCCATATTCATTGTCATCAATGCCGAGGTAGTCTTCAAATTCGGGATTAGGCAAATTAAGAATCTCATCAGCTTGGCTCTTATAGGTCGCAGCCAATTCATATTTGTTCATCACGCGCCGGAATTTAAATGAATCTTGATCTTCAAACTGAGTCCTGAACGGGTTAACGCCCACGTCGAGAAGTGTCAGCGGAACAGCTTCAATATCGCCACCGTATGCAGGATTGCCGTCTTCATCGACCGCTTTCATCGAGCCGTGTTTCCATCCGATATAGAGGTAGGATGTGCCAGAGAACAAACCGATTTCCAGCATTTGGCGGGCATGCCGCTCAAGTCGTTTCTGGTAGAAGATGTGGTCAAGCAATGCATTACCGATAAGCACGTTGTTGCGAGCGCGAACGTCAGTAGACTGTGTAAGGCAGTCGAATACCAAGCGGTTCTGCGTGGTCATCGAGAGAATGCCCTTGATATGCGAGCGCGACTCATTGATGTTTATCGCAGTAAATTCATCCTGTTCACCCACGGTGGATGTGGAGTACATGTCGTTCCACACAAGGCCGTAGTAGTATTTGTACGACTCTTTGAACAACTGCCGCATGCGCGTGTAGAATGTACTGGAGCGAGAGCCTTCCCAATAACGTTCAACCTCTTGTGCAAGGTCTTCACTATCCTGCAAATAAATATATTCTTTCGTTTTCATGAAGGCAACCTCTCGTTAACAATCAGAAATACTACATCATGTGATTTATTATCATCGAAAAGCACCGTGATTTCAAGTGAATTATCCCCAACTGTTCGATATGCGAATCGGTCAATAATCGCATTGTCCGAAACGTAGAGTATTGTCGCACCGTAACCCGGTATAATCGTTGAACCGCCTGACTGAACACGGCTTTTTACCATAGCCAATGGAAGGTTTTTCTCGGATCGGTCGAGGGACAATCCGCCACCGACAATCTGATTAATTGTATCGGTCAGGGATTGAATATGACCATACAGAACACCGAGTGCTTTGTCGGCATCTTCGATTTTCTTTATCTCTGGCTTTACTAACTGTTTAGAAAAGTTGGTTTTCATCGGCGACTACCCAAACTCACAGCAGCACGCACGTTGTTGATCGAGTTTTGTAGTTCCTCAATCCGGGTAGAGACTGCTTGTACCTTCGACAGTTCAGCCTGCAAGTCTTTATTAACTTTTTTATCTTCGACAGAACGCACCGCTTTGAGTGCCAGAAGTGCAACAAAAGGCACCGCGTAGAATGCACTAAAGGCAATACCAAGGAAGGAACCTACGAGCAAAGCATCTTCAAGATTTACGTTTTTCATCGGATTCTCCTGATTTTTCCAAATTCAAGTCCGGACGAAACATCTTCGGGACGTGTGCCCCACGAAACCTCTCTGAGTGCATACGCGAGAGCCATAATCCCATCCCCGTGACTTTGTTTCGAGCTTCTTGAGATTTCGGTTCTTCTTTCGTTCCAGATTGCATTCCCTAGTTCCCATATAAGACGCTCGCAACTACTATGTATTAACACCTTATCGTTAATAAAGCAATCACGAACAAAAGAAATCGTTTCTTCTACCTTTGCCTTGCGAGGTCTGCCAAAATTCATGCCGTGTTCATGCCGTAAATCGTATCCGGCAATATCAAATATGTCCAAAACAGTATCTGGCTCAATCCAGTCGGTGAAATTTCTCTCAAGACCGGCATCATACGCTTCCTTAATTTCAGCAAGTGTTTTGTAGTTGCCGTACCATTCGTCTACAACAATGTACTTATCGCGGATGTGGTCATGATAACCAAAAACAAAAAAAGTATTGTCGACCAAACCAGCGTCTCCGCCAATAATAGGCTTGCATAGAACGGCGCGACTGAAATTATCAACGCGGTCCGGTATAGTCTCGGATACGTGGTCTTCCTCGCTAAACTCCGGCACAACCAATGCAGAACGGTCGATGACAAGCTCGCAAAGATACTCCCGCTGCCATGCATCTGATTCTTCCCCTCCAACGTCTTCTTTAATTTTTTCTACTGTCGCGGCGTTTAAAAATGGATTATCGTAAATCGTTGAAATGTGTGCAGTTTTCTTTTTTATACACGCCGTATATACGTCGTTATACGCCGGATGGTCAATGTCCTTCGGAGGCGTAGTAATGTAAATGTAACGCACGATATTTTGGTAGTGGGTCGCCTGCGGCTTCAGAACGGAATTAATGAACGTATGAAACGACTCTTTGTGCCAGAAGGCACATTCGTCGAAGATAAAGAGGGCACAGAAAGGTCCACGGCTGGAGTCTTGGTTTTCTGGCAGAGAACCACCAAGGATATACTCTGCACCCCACGGGAACGTAAACTTGCCTTCGGTGCGATTATAGCGCGGCTGCAACTCTGTGGGTATGATATCCTTCAACTCTGTCCAAAGTGCGCTCATGACCTCCTTTGCCAGCTTAATGGTGGGGAAGATATGGCGGACGATAATCGGTTTGCCGTAATTGCGGTGTTGAAAAATAAACTTCAGGCCGTAAAGAAATGCACTGTACGATTTGCCGGACTTGCGCGCTGCGAGCCAGAAGAGTGTATTGTCGTCTGAATTATCAACCATGTTAAAAAAATGTTTTTGCGTTGGCGTAAATAGATGAGCAAAATGACCACGCCGGATTAGTTCATTTGATATCTTACGTTTATCATTCTGATTCTTCGTCATTTTCAAGTAGTTCCAATAATTCTTCGGTTGTTCTTTCGCGGTAAACCGTGTGTTCACCACGTTCTTTTTCACGAGACATTAGAACTTCAATGATTTTATTAATCTTCTCAAGCGACGTAACCTGCTGAACCGTCAATGGGTCAGTCTGCGTATCCATTTCACCCAAGGAACGCTCAACAAGTCGATAAATCATACTATTGAATTCATCGAGTTTGTTGGTCATCCCGCACCCTCGCGCTTTTTCCTTTTATAATGCTTATATTTTAATGCGGTAATTGCTTGTTCAACATCGACTTCATTCTTATCCGCAATCATACGGACATCGTTTGCTTCAATTTCAAATATAATTCGCTTGTTCCGATAGAATCGGTAGAGTACCGGCATGTAATCTTCGCCAGCAAAGAGGTTATCAAACAACTCCGCAACAATCTGTAATGTCTTGCCATTTTTCAACAAAACAACGTAGGTGTTTAAATCTGTTTTTTTAGGCAATTTATGGACTTCCAT
>Ga0129338_1264573_pt1 | contig 21901 bp, 16 predicted proteins | sample CPB6_02_RNA2_FD_109914 | JGI IMG/M metagenome (GOLD analysis project Ga0129338, IMG submission 109914) | Freshwater to marine salinity gradient microbial communities from Chesapeake Bay, USA - CPBay_Sum_0.6_0.2_RNA2 (Metagenome... | ecosystem: Environmental > Aquatic > Marine > Coastal | place... | reverse complement strand
TCTAGTTCTTCAATGAAACGGATTTTTACTGACTGACCATCAGCAAGTTTTAGCCACTTGATCTTTGGTCCGTCGTTTTCATATTTTGGCTTATCGAGCAGGGCATTGATATTTTTTAGTCCCTTAATAACGCTCATAGTTTTCTCCTTTGTGTGTTTGTATTAGTTTAGCATAGACTCTATAGATTTGTCAAATGAAAAGTCTAAATCTTTTATTTCATTATCAGTCATATCGCCTATATCTTTATATTGTTTATTTAGTTTAACTATAGAAACACGAGATCCAAGTTTTTCAATTATCCTGTCTTTCATGTTTCCACCTGCCTCATCATTATCAGCAATAACAATAATGTTATTGAAATACTTTTGAAGCAATTCTATTTGTTTGATAGAGACATTTGCGCCAAGCGTTGCCACTGCAGGCATTCCTAATTGATCTAGCCTGATAGCATCAAATGATGACTCCACAACATATACTCTATCAGATTTCTTTACACGATGCAAGTTAAAAAGGGTTTTGCTTTTTGGCAAACCTGGAGTATTCTTAAAATCTTTACCTTCAACTGATCTACCAACAAATCCCAAAGGGATTCCTTCTGGGCTATGAACTGGAACAGTAACCATGTCTTGTTTATCGGAATAGCCCAATGAGAACTTAGAAAATGATGGAGGATATATTTTTCTATATGAAAAATAGTTTTTTGGTCTTTCAGAGGAAACAAGGTTGTTGTGTAATCTTTTAATAATTAGTTCATCAAAAGGCTTATACTTTTCTTCTTCAACTAATGCACGATCAATATCTATAGCAAGATTACTCTGCTTTTCTTTGCTCTTGATAAACCTAGCAGCCTCAAAATAAGATCTTCCAGATGTGTGCATTACAAGTTCTATTAGATCTGCTGATTTTTGGCATGAAAAACAAAAAAACATTCCGCTATTTTTTTGAACTTCTCCTGCTGGGGTTCTGTGATTATTGTGAAAAGGACAAAATATTATAAAGTCTGCATCTAATTCTGATTCAACTGTTACGCCTGATCCCGTAAGGACTCTCTTGACTTGTTCTGCGGTATATTGATTGGATTGGTTCCGTCTACCCCTGCTATCCATTCGCTCTTCCTTTTCCCTGCGTAAACTCCGTGTATAGATAATTCAAACTCAAAAAACCCTTTTATCTCATTATACCTTATTGTGAAGTCTGGGTCAATATCAAATCTTGGAACATATCCACTCAGCCTCATTTCTGATACTAGCAATCTTATATATTCTATCTTTAATCTTCCTATTAAAGCCTCGTCCTGAATAACCCCATCAATATAAAACTTCCTCAAAGACTTATGATGATAAAAGTCTGGTGGTATGTTTTCCTTATTTTTTGGCATACCATATTATACCTACTTATCTTCAAAATCTTTGTACCTATAATAGCCTTTGTCAAAATCACACTGAACTAGGAAATCTCCCATAAAGCCATTTCTATTCTTTCTAAAAGCACACTCAATAATATCACTGTTTGTACCTCGCCCAAGGGCTAAGACCCAGTCAGCATCATACGCAATCTGCCTAGACCACGCTGTTTGACCAAGTGTTGGGACTGTAGACAAATCGTTTACATCGTCAGGTGTAGCAGAGGAGATAGCAATAATAGGAACCTCTTCGCCAATAGCCATGAGTTTGAGTTCTCTTGAAAGGTTCTTCATTCGTACCGTTTCATTATCTGACTTCTGATTAGGAGCCATTAACTGAAGGTAGTCAACGATTACAAAGTCTGGCTTATACTGATCGATCTTTCCACGAAGGACTGATGGATTAATTTCTCCACCCTGATCGTTTGAGATAATATGAAACTCTGGTTTACCCTGTAGATTTTTGGCATGCCAGTCTTTGAGCATATCTAACTCTACTTCTCCATTACTCAACTTTCTATGTGACCAACGGCCTTCACCCATAATTGTAAAGACACGATTACGCACCTCTGTCTCACTCATTTCAAGACTTATGACCAGTGGGCTACGACCCTGTTTCCAGGCCTGTACAGCGAAATAGAGAGCCAACCACGACTTTCCGATACCTGGATATGCCAAGAAGACTCCCAACTGTCCTGGCATGATTCCAGACGGTAAGTAGTTATCAAATCCTGGAAGTCCAGTTTTAATCCCAATATGTCCAAGTGCCTGTTGCTTCTTGACATTTTCAAAGTATGCAATAGCAGACTCTAAGTCAGTAACATCAATATCACGGATAGCAGCAGTGTTCTTTTTTAACTCTGAGGTCTGTGTTATTAGATTTTCTAAAGCCCTGTTACCCTCACCCTGCTGAACATCACTAGCAGCAGATCTTAAAATATCTTTTAGGCTATCTCTTAAATATTCTCCCTGAAGTTCATCAAGATGGTGCTTGGTTGCACCCACCCCTGGAACTGGGTCAAAGTCTCTGAACTTTTCACTAACTAAGTCAACTGGCGGTAGCGATGAGTTGTTTTCAAAATAAAGCCTGATGAAGTTCCAAATGTCTGCATGTGTTCTAAGAAGATTTTCTACATTGGCCTGAAGAAGAACATGTATTTGTTTATCTTGCAATACAGCAGTTATTAGTTTTGACTCTGTGCTATTCACTTAACCACTCCTTTGCCATTATCCTACGCTCTGCTCTTTCTGCATCGTCCCGCTCTTTGTCTAATTTTATCTGAAGTATTTTTTCTGCGTTGTATGCAAAATAATTCCAAGAAGGGGAATGAGCGATGCCAAAATAATAATTTAGTAAATCATAGCAACCGATCATTCCGTAAGACTCAATAAGTGCATCAGCAGCCCACTGCTCTACATTGAGATTAAGAGACGGTTTTTGCTCATATCGCTGTGTGTGCAACTTACCATAACGACTAAGCAAAGCCATACGGTCTTTGCGTTCAGCCATTACTTTGCTTCTGCTTCAGTCTGTGCTTCTAGAATTTTTGCTGTAAGTTTATCTTCAACAAACTTATAAACACGCTCAAAAGCCTGATCTGTATTTTCGCCATCTCGCTTTGAGTCAGTTACGCCAAGGTCTAGCCTTAGTGATAGAAAGTTGCCTAGATTTAAAGTGTATCCTAGAGTTACGGACACCTTAGTTGGTTCATTTTCCATTCTTATACCCTTCGCTAAATAGACTCACTCCATACAGGAATGAATCGTCCATCTTCTGTTTTCGTATATGTAAGTATACCATCGCCCATTCTTCTTGTCAACTCTTGTTTGCTGGGCGTAATATCATTTGTAATTAATCCATCTTTTCTTGGTCTACCAATATGGTATGTAGCCAGTATATCACGAATCTCTTTTACTTGCGATTCTGAATAATATGATCTAACCCTAAAACCTCGTTCTCCGCCTTTTTGAGATCCCCTTGGAAATGGAATAACTCCTCTACGCATAAGAGATGGCATATATTTTTTATGACGATTAACTAAATTAGCAGTCTCTCCAACTGTGTATGCTCGCTCTCTATTTTTTTTAAAATCACTAATTAAACAACTTTCAATTCTATCTTTATTTATATTATAAACAGACATTATCCCATTAGACTTATTTAAATGATGTATTCTAACAAGGTCCCCGTTTAAAAACCAAACTTTTTTGTTCCCTGAAATTACAGGGAGGACATTGTAACCTTCGCTCTCAATTGTTCCCTTTTTAACAGCCACATGCCCTCCTGTGAATTACTAGGCGGATGAAAAAATGTTCTCGATCCGCAAGACATACAATATAGTTCTAAGTTATTTATTTGTGAATATTGCCTATCGACAAACATTCTTCCTTTACATCTTTTACAATAAATCATTAATTAGGAATTCCCACTATCAATAAGTTAACACCGACAGTAGTATCTCCGCCAACATTAAACTTTACAACTCCTTCAATCTTCGATGTTGAAATACTTAATAGGGTAACCGTAACATCTTTTCCAGCATCTGTATTTCCAATATTAATTGGAGTTGCAGTAACAACTGGAGGAAACTTAAACTCGCTTGGCAAACTATATGAAAATGATTGGGTAGATCCTGCTGTTTGAGATGAGCCAGAAGTTACTTGAACGTAGCCTCCTATAATTCTTGCCTCAGACGTTTTTACGCTCTGCTTGCCAGAGTTTGGGGTGTCTACCGTAACATACTTATATATTGATGTAGACGCTTGACTGGAAAGATCATTGAGTGCCTTAACTATCTGATAAAGATATGTTACATCTAAAGGCTGCCCCCGTTCGGGTAAAGGTAATATTGCCATAATATAATTATACCAGACTGACTATTCCAGAATCATATATTTTTAAATCAGGATTTAAAGATGGGTTAACGGATGATGCCTGAACAACAACACGCACAGATGTGGTTCCAGTTTTAATAAACGAATAATTTGAAGATCCTGTAGAGGCCCTAAATGTTGGAATAGAAGAGTCAAAGCCTATAAAAACATCATAGAGTATTTGAGTTGATATTTCTCCAGCAGACCAGTTAACCATTATTGTGTTTCCAACAATATTTATGTCTCCAACACCAAGAAGAACTTCTCCAGATTCAGCAACAAATATTTGAGAATATGCAGACTTTCTATTTTTATCATCTGATATTATTCTAAATCTTAAAACAACAGAATTGTTTTCAGTAACCTTTCCCAAAGAATCTTTTTTAATAATAACATTTTTTATTCCTTTATCTGGAGTTTTACTCATGGTTAAACATCCAATACAAATCTAAACTCTATATAATTAGTTGTGTTGGCTGATTTTATAATTGGTCTTGCCTGAACATTTTTAATTACAGAGTAGCCAGTTAGACCGTACAAAGAGTTTGTTGATGTAGTGTTTTCAAGCCTTAGTCCGTCTAGGCATACATAAAAAGAATCCGATGGAAGATTATTTTTAGTAACACAAGCATAAATTTTTACAGAAGATACATCTGGCCAGTTAAATCTCAAACTTTTGTCTAACTCTTGAAATGTTCTTTTTGCTACGATATATCTATTATTTGCAAAGTTGTGCTTGTCTTCTGATGTCCCTTGTGCATAATTAATATCATCAATATCAACTACAAACTTTGCATATTGTATCGTTGCTGCTGGCCCAGTATGAGAAAACTCTACCAATATTTTTACATTATCTGGAACAGTTAGGGAGTTTGCCACCTTGCTTACAACAGAAAAAGAAAGTCTTAGTTCGTCCAAGGGGCTGTTCTTGCTAAAATCTGACGATGGATTATCTAACACTATATAGTCTGAATCATTTGACTTAATCATCCCACCTTCAATGTTGTATTGAAGAGAAGAAGAGTTTCCTCTGATTGCGATTATATTATTTAAAAATCTACATCTTTCGTTTCTATTAACTCTATCTGTTTGGGTAAAAACTCTATTGTCTGCATTTGTAGAAAAAATCTTTGATGTTTGGTTTATTGTTCCATTATTGCTATCGCCGTCTAATGGACTATATTGTACAGGAATGTCTATTGGAGAGGCTCCATCAACACTATACCGCCAATTATCCGTATCTGCAAAAGAATAAACTACCCTGCTATCAAATGATCCAGCCACTGGATTTGAGCCTGCAGAAAAAATACCAACTTCAGTAATCTCATATCTTTCTTCCGTAGGTAGTTCTGCTGTCAGTACTACTTTTGACAAACCATCTTCATTTACGAATCCCCTAGAAATAATAGGAGCACGGAACATTTCAAAATCTAAAGACTCTTTATTTTTTAATGTTGTTAACTCTTGAGGGGAAAATGTATAGTCAGAAACAACTGGCTTGGCTCCACAGCCTACGGCAATGTGGGACGCATATGATGGCGTCTGCCCAACAAGGTACTTTGCTAAAAGATTTTTTCCTATATTAGTTATCATTGGCTGCTCCCATAGTATATTGTATCATCAAAAATGTTTCCAGCGGTCAATATTTCTACTTCCACTTGCTCATTTTCTTTCATGTTTATAAGATTAATTACAAGGTCTCCAGTGATTGGATCTATGTATATAGACTTACAGTTTGGCGTTTTTATCCATTTGGTCTTATCTGGCTCGTTTGGATTACTTACTGGCGGTGCTATGTCATATCCAGTACCGCATATTGGAAGACGATCAAGGATAGAAAGTGACAGTGACTTAAAATAAGAGTCTGCCGATTGAAGCCTTAAAACATTATTTGGGTTGTACTGTAAATACAAATCTGTTAAATTTTTAATTGGTGCATATATAACCTTTTGACCATTTATTAGGTCATGTCTAGAAATTGTTGCGAGTTCGTATCCACCAATATCTTCAAAAATTAAGTCAGTCATTATCTCTATTGACATTGTTTCGTCATTTGATAATATTAAATCTGGCGTTGCAATCTTAACACCGTCATCATTATTTGTTGGGGATGGCTCTGGTATTGCTGCTACAGCAGAAAGATAAATTGGGTCTACAGAACTAATTGGGCTTGACATTAAACCACCTCACTTAAAAATAAAGTCATTGAAGGACCGTCAGAACTTCTTGAGAATTCAATATTGTAGACAACAAATCTATTATTTGGATTTGACGCCATGCTTATATCGTTCTCTTTGTAGTCTACGCTAACGATGTCTCCTAGTTGTATTGTTGGAATTGCAAATATTTGAGCCCCAATAGATCTTCTAGGCTTTGCTATTTTTTCAATTAGCCATTCCATTAAACTGTTTGCTTCATCTTGAGACTGTATATATGTTGTATCTATAGCAAAATCTTTTTTACCGTAGGTCATTCTGCTAAGTTTAATATCTTGATAGTCTTGTTTGAATTTATATGGATTTGATATAAGTTTATCTGCAACAAACTGTGGATTAGAAACAAGACTGTTCTTGTTAAAATATTCATCAACTGTAAGATTATTATCAGACTGCTGAGTAAATGTAATTCCCTGAATTCTCAAATAGTTTCCGCTAGTTTCATCTAATGACAAAGGTGCATCGGTTGTATTAAAAATTAAAAACTCTGCTCCGTATGATCCTGCTCTAAAACCAGATACTGCATAACCTTTCATTTTATTAAATGTTGGAGAAATTTTTGCACTAAGTGCTGGATATGCTTTATCGTATTTAAAGTTAAATGCTGCTAATTCTCTCATAATACTTCCAAACTCTTCAAAGTAGATATCATATTTTGGTGGCTCAGAAGAACTAATACCAGTTAAATAAGTATTTTGTATCAATCCGCTTATAGAGTATTTTCTAAACGACTCATTGACATCTAACTCTGAGTCTCCAAAAACAGAGTTGACTGGAGCACCCAAACGGAAAGATGTGTTTTGAGAATAGTTATTGCATAGAGCGTATACATTTTCAAACATTGCTCTTGAAGATCCTCTTGTAAATAGTGCAATATTTGAGTATGCTGGAAGCGGATCTGTATCATCTACAGTCTTTATCATAACGCCATTTAAATATAAGTAGAACCTTCTTGTTGTTCCTATGTCTTCGTATTCTACTGCTAAATCATATACCGTCGGATTTTCCTCAGCAAAACTTCTTGACTGCCCAGTAAATTTTCCGTCATCAACTGTGATTTGTCCCAAACCATCCCAAAGTTTAACTGGAACTGCGGATCCATTGTTAGACTTTATTTTATAAAAAAATACATTGCTAACGCCCTGCTTTTCTGTGTCTGATAGTTTACCCAATCCTAACGCTGCTATCTCAAAATAGTATCCAACATTTGTAGCAGGATTAAGCATTATTGCTATACCTGCAGATCCTCCAGAAATATTAATATTTTTATCTGGCGTAGTTCCATTCACTACAAAATATGTTGAAGATCCATTGGAGGTTTGTCCTCTGTCTTGATTATTTTCTATCTTACCAACAATTCTCATTCTTGTTCCAAAATGTTTATATTTTTTATTTTCTAAAGATTTGTGAACATAAGAAATAAAGTTTCTTGGTTTTTCCTTTGTTGTAAAGTTTGGACCAGTTAAAGATAAAGCAGAAGACTGAATTGATCCAGGCTGTTGTTGGGTTTGTGTTGTTATTTCTCCAGTAAGTGTTGTAGAGAAAAAGTTTTTTATAAGACCAGTTCTTGTAGAAGTTCTTCCTATGGCATCCGCAGATACACCTGTGTCTGTTGTTTTGCCTGCAGAAGAAACTGTTGTTGCAGGAATTGGGGTTTTATTATCAAAAAGATATTCAGAAGCCATATAGCACCCTTTAGCATTGTCATCAGACTTCCAGTAATCAGATATGCCAGCAGTATGTTCTACTACACTTGTTCCAAATTGACCACGACCATGCTTTACTACTGGCCCATTTTGAAGTTTTATTACGCCACCCTGCTCAAAATACTTTGGCTCTGAGTAAATTCTTACTAGACCTGTTGGATATATTTTCCCGTTAAAAGGTAGTTTAGCAAAATAGTATTGATAGTCTTCAATAGAAGTTATCCAGACATTTCCAAATCCAGTAACATTGTGCTGAACGGCATCGTATTTTATGATTTCTCCTTGAGAATAAAAGTACCCGTTATATCTGGCAATCCAAAACACTGCCTCGCCTAAACTAAAAGTATTATTTATAACAACATTATTTTTTACAACTGGAACATCTGCAGAAAGGTTTGCATTTAGTGGAATTGCTGTAAGAAGATAAGAAGATTGGGTTCCAATCTCATTATTCAAAGACTTTGTATTTTCAGTTCCAGAAACCTCCCAGAGGAGTGCTGGTTTATAGGTATAGTATCTTTCTTCATCTAAAAGGTTGGCCTGTTTTATAGATCCTATTGATCTTTGAATATGTCTTGGAGTATAGTTAATTACTCCATCATTATATACAATGTTAGACTGAGCAGAAACAGAAATAATATTTGCAAGTTTAGATTTTTCCAAAGTTTTATTTGTAATTTCTCTATCTTCAAACAAATCATTTGTTCCTTTAAGTGCAAAGGTTGTTGGCCTCTGTTCTTTGGTTGGCATTATGTAGTTTTTGCTCATCATAACAAAATTATTATATTCATCAAAAAACATTGCCGTTTGTGTAGAAACTGCTATGTCTTGAAGAATTTCTGCAACGCTTCTGTCTGGAGGAATGAAAAAATATGGAATTATTACTTCTTTTTCATTGGCCACTCTTTTAAAAGTATAGTTAGAAAATCCAATATAGTCAAGCAAAAGGGAAACTGCAGAACTAACAGAAACTTCAGTCATTAATATTTGTGGCGCTGTTATTGATTCTAAATACCAATATAGATCTCTTAAGGATATTGAAATTCTTTTGTTCACAACATCAGACTTTGGAAATGAGTCAGAGTATAGTGTTTTTATTGGAACCCAATAATCCCAACCATCCACATCAACTATAACTTCATAAAACTTAAACTGTATGTGTCTATCTGTATATTTATGAATAATACTAGAATAATTATTTTCATTAAAGGCTTGATCATAATCAAATATATTTATTGATCCATTTGAAGCAACAAGTTGTCCGACTGGCAAACCGCTAACCCCAAGGTCAGATGCACTTTTATTTATCGAATAATCTAATGTCTTATCTGATATATTCATTACAAGTCTGGGTGACATTTCTATTAAATCAAATGTTGAGTCTTTCACATTCATTGTATCAACTACAATTCTTATTCCAGAAATATATTCAAACTCTCTATATTGAACTTTACCATCTAATGTTCTTAAAAATTTACTTGGATCTGTTGCGTCTACAACAAAGTTGGTTAGCCTATCTACAGTTTCATCTTGAACATACCACCCATATTTTGGTCTAACGATTGTATAATCTTGACCGTTCCAAATATGATATTCTCCAATGTCATTTTCATTTTCTTTAATAAGGTATGCATATCCAATTACCGACTCTTTTGGTAAAAAGAGTTCAGTTGGATATGTCTCTGCAAATACAAAGTTATCTCTCCACTCATCTGGAACAATTAATCCATAAGCAATTTCAACATAGCCATCACTTTTAATAATTGAAGAGCCATCTCTTCTTCTTTTTGATGGATCAAAAGATATAAGGTCTTGCCAATTATTATCTTTTAAAACTTGAATCTTCCACTTGTTAGGAGTTTTTTGATTTAACTCTCCAAAAAATGGATCAGCAAAAGACCCTGTAGAAGATGAAAAAGGACCAAGATTTTCTGTTCCAGTGTGGGTTTGCATCTTAACGACAATTCTGTTTGCTGGTATTTTTTCTTTATAAACAACAAACGGACATGCGTCTTCTATATCATACTGAGATCCACGAACCTTAGATGCAATACCATATTCAGAAAGTGTGTCAATTGTTCCTAGTTTTTGTTTACCATCTTTATCTAAAAATACTTGAGAAGAGCCGTAAGAAACAGAATTATCATTGTAAGTATATTTATATGTTACCTCTGACCTATACGATGTCCAGTATTTAAATACATCATTTTTATCTGGCATATAATATCTGGGCCTATCTGCCATAAACAGATTTGGATGATGAAGTTTTCCATTCTCAAAAAATACTGCTTTATTAATTCCAGATCTTGGTCTAAACTGTCCAAAACAATCTTCCAAGGAGTATAGGGTTTGCAACTTTTCTTTTTTAGTTAAAAACATAGTGGGAACATTGTTATTATCAAAAGATCCATCAACTACAATGTCTGCGTCTGTTGCTCCTGTATAAAAATTTCCATCATCATTGATGTCAAAACTTGTGGGCAAAGAAGAATAAACTGTAGATGTTTGTGTTGGTCTATATCTATAATTACCAACATGCTTTATATTTGTTGGTATATTCATATTCCATTCTGCAGTAATTACCGACTTATTTCTAACAGTTGGGGATGTCTCCAGAAATGTCTGCAGGTCTTTGTCTTCAAACATTATACCTCTTCCAGTGTTACAGAAACATTCCAGTAATCAAACTTGGTTCCTCTTTTTTCAACCGAATATGAAAAATCACTAATAACATTTCAACTAGTTGATTGTATTGCTGAAGATGCCTATACGGCTCTGGCGTACCCTTAAATATTCCTTTTCTATCGTATGTAAGAAATACCCAAAATGAGCCCTTGTGAGAGTCATACCATTCTAACATGTCTGCTGCTCCTGCGCCTCCGTCTGTTGTGTATGCTTTGTGTGGAGACAACCCAGTTGCTGGATTAAAATTTGGAAAATCTTCATGCGACCTAGATGGAATCATGTCCCAACTAGTGCTTATTGTAATCTTGTCTGCAATGTGATATGACCTCATTCGGCCATTAATCATTCGTTCCCGCTTTTCAATTCGTTCTGTTTTAATATCAATGGGTTGTCTGTTGTCATCAGTTAAAAATAAAAACTGGTCAGCAAGAGATTCATCCTCTATGCTTTCTGGATCAGTACCAACTTCAAAACCAATTGGGACATATAGTTTTTTCTTTGGGGTTGTTGTGCTTGCAGGGTCTTCTACTAGGGTACCAGAATTTTCAGACCACAGCATACCGCTTGGTCTGTTATATTTTTTACGACCATTTACATACAACAGCCTTGGATCTACATCACCTTCTGCCACCTATAGCCACCCCCCTAATTCTTCTGTCGTCAACCCTCTTTATAGTTGCCATTACAGCCTGTGCAATTTCGTCTGGATTTGCATCTGTCTTAGCATTTACTGTTAGGGTATATGTATTATTATACACTGAACCGCCAGACAACTCTCCATTATTTATTTTTCTCATTGTATCTAGACCGTATGAATCGACAGCATACTTACTCATAATAAACTCGCCTGGAGTTAACATTGCTGGAACTGTATCAGTCCCCCTAGCAAATCCACCCATAGCAAATCTTTGAATTAAGCCACCCATGGCTTTCCAGTTTGCAAACTGCGACGCTGCTATGGCATTGCCACCAAACTTCTTAATATCATCTGCGGCCTTTTTCTTTGCTGCAGCATCCGCTGCTTTTTTAGCGTTTGCTGCTTTTACTTCTGCAGTAAATGCTGCTGCGGAGGCTGCTTTTTGTGCTGGAGTATTTGTTAATTCATCTAAATGAGCATATGGGGTTGCACCCATTTTTTTAATATTTGCGTTAACAATTTCTTTATTAAAGGCATCTGCTCTATCCTTCATATTTAATAAATCATTAACATGGCTTCCTGCAGTTTGTCCAGCATTCTTAGTAATATTTGCTACTGTAACAGCATTAGCCAATCTTTGCAAGTCTTCTAAATGAAGCGCTGCAGTTGATCCGCCAGTATTAAGTCCATAGTTAAGTGCATCAAAATTATTAGACCCTCCTGAAGATCCAGATGATGACCCTGAAGAGGACCCAGTTGATGAATCAGTTGAAGAATTTTTTATAGGAATACACTTTCCTTCTTGATTTAAGAAATACCCAGAACCACATGGGTTGGTTTTGTTACCTTCATCATCTTGATTTTTAACACAGTTTCCATTTACCATGCTATACCCCGCAGGACATGGTTTTGCACCTGTTTCATCCTTAACACAGTTTCCATTTACCATACTATATCCTGTAGGACATCCTGTTTCGGTATCACTCTTAACACAGTTACCGTTAACTAGTTTAAATCCTGGAGGACATGTAGTGACACCAGGATCTTGGTACCCTCCAGCAGGAATAATCGGATCTGTATTTACTTTTTGATTATTGTAGGCAGCAATTAAAGCCTTAACTATATCAAGAGCATCCTGCATCTGCTTAACAAATTGTGCTGAACTAACTCTTGCAAGATCAACTTCGTTTTTAATTCTTTCCCATGCATCTCTTGTTTTTCCTAATACAGTAATTCCCTCAATCGCCTTTTCTAAAGCAAGTTCATTAAGTCTTAATGTTTCTCTATTTGGCTCAAGGCTATTTTGTTCAATATCATAAATTTCGTCTTGAAGTTTTTTAATTTCTTTTTCAATTTCAATTCTACTTCTACCGTCTTTGGATCTTAGTTGTGACAGTTCGTACTCTCTTGACTTTTCTAAAGCATCTTTTTGTTTTGTTACGGCATCGGCTGCAGACTGCGCTCTCATCTCTTGTGCAGCACGAGCAGCAGCAGCAATGTCTCCAGATGTCAAAGCCTCAGCAAGAGTTAGTTGGCCTTTCTGTTGCTGCGATATTGAGGCATTTGCTTTTTCAACTTCATCAAGAGCCTTTAATCTTTCATCATATTTTTCATTTACCTTGGCCTCTTGGTCTTCAATTTCCTTTAAGCCTATTTCCTGTATTCTGATCTGCTCTTGCTTTACGGCAATTAGTTCTTCAGCCTTTTTAATTTCATCCTTGAGTTTTTTGTTTGACTCATCAAAGTCAAGTCTTAGCCTTGTTTCTTCTACATCAAATGCTTCCATTGCATTGCTATATCCAGTATCAAATATATCTTGCATTCCTTCAATAGTTATTTGCTTAAGTTTTAATTCAACCCTTGCTTTATCTACTGCCTTCTGAAGCAAATCTTTAAAATCTTTATTATCTATACCAAAATTAATTAACAGATTTTGTAGTGCAGAACTATCCATAATTGCTTGAAGTTCTTCTTGTTTTAAACTTCCAAATGCTCCAGTAATTTTTTGCAATAATGTTACTCTGTCTGTCAACTCTTGCTTTTCTTGTATCCCAGCCTCTACAGCGGCATACTCTCTTTTGGCTTTGGTTGATTTGTTCCATGCCTTAGTTATTTTTTTTATTTGTTCGTCAGACAGGTTCTTATTAGCAATTGCTGCTGCAAAAGTAGCATCTGCCACTGCTTCTAGAGCAACAGATCCTTCAACTCCTGCTGCCTGTAATCTCTTTAGTGCTGCAGTTTGATTACCTATTTGATTAGCCATTTTTTGTTGTTCACTAACAAACTCGCCAAGTTTGACAGACTGAAGGGCATCTCCGATGCTCTTAGCGCCATCTTTTATTTTTATAATATTTCCTTTTTCATCAAACTTAAATAACTTATTCTTTTGTTTTTCATACTCTTTTGGATCCATGCCGACGATGAGTTCAATTAGGTCTTCTCCTGCTCCCAATCTTCTCATGTCATTTTCTATACCGCCGAAAATATCAATAGTTTTCTTGCCACCAAATAATTTATTTAAAGATTTAAACGATGCATCAAAACCTTCTGTAACCTTAATCTGATTTTTACGAACATCTCTCAACCTTTTTACCAAATCATCTAAAGGCGAAGACTTTGGCTTATTGCCACTACTCTTGTCACCACCAACAACTGGAGCCTTTGCTGTTATAGATGCTCCCTCAGTTACAGCCTTGAAACCTTGCTGTTCTTTATAGTGAGCAATTAAAGCAGCCTGCGATAGCCCCTTATACTGTGCTCCACCGTATGTTCTACCCTCAATTACTGTGTTTTCTTTTAGCCATGTCTGGTAGTCGTCAGTTGCAACAATCTGTGGATCTGGAACATTAATAACTGAAGCAATTGTTGTTGTATACACCTTTTGCTGGTCTTCTGTTAAGGTATTAAAGTAATCTTCATTAAATGCATTAGTTCCTTTAACCTGTGGAATAATTTCGTACACCATGGTTGCTGTTAAATCTTTTTTTGCCTTCAATGGCGTCAAGCATTGTGTTTAGTTGTTGATAGGCTGCATCATTTTCTGTGTAGTATTTAACCAAAACATTAGACGGTATAACTGCGTTTAAATTGTTTAACTTAATCATATTTTTAGCAAAGTCTAGTGCGTCTGAATCTTCTTCAAATGCTGAAACTTTAGTAATAAATTGTGCCTGTACTGTTTTGTCAATATCTCCCTTAGCGTTAAGAATATTTTGAGCAGCAACACCAATTGATTCAGATGTAGCACCACTAAACTTTGTTATAATATTCATCATCTTTGGAGCAATGTCTTTGTTATCTGTTGCCATCTGAAGAAGTTGTCTAAAGACTGATGGAGGAATATCGCCACTTGCCATTTTTGCCTGAATTAAAAATTCTTGACCTTTATCTATTGCGCCATCTTTACGAAGTTGTCCTGCCTGTGCACCAACAACATCCATGTAAGCAATTTCATTTGGATTATCTTTATATCTAGCCTTGGCAGCCTTTTTCATACCACTCATCATTGACTCTTGCATACCACCAGCACTGTTGTACTGAGAAACAATATCTTCTTGAATAACTCTTTGTGCTGCTGTTAAATCATTTCTTTTGTCAATTAACTTTTCTTGCAATTCATTTGCTTCATTAATTTTTCCTTGAAGTCTTAACTCTTCAACTTTCTTTTCCATATACAAATCAAATGAATCTAGCATTTGCTTATTTTGCTCCATTGCAATTTTAGCATCTACTGCATATGCTGCTCCAAGTTGTGCGGACTGTTGAGTAAATTTCTTTGAGGCAAAATATCCACCAATTGCTCCTGCTGCAGCACCGATACCGCCACCGATTATTGCTCCAACAGCATTTCCAAGAACTGGGACAACGCTTCCAAGAGCAGCACCAAGTGTTGCTCCTATCGCTGCGCCACCTGCAGCAGATGCGCCTATGCCTACCTTTTGCATTGTTTTTTGTCCAGCAAGTTTAGTAATCATGCCAGCATTTTCAATGTTTGACATGTTTGACTGCATTCTCTTTTGATTTTCGGCAATCATTCTTGTTCTAACTTCAAGAGGGTTTTTATCTAAATCCTCTCCGTTTGGTCCAAGAACCTTTTCCATTTGTGCAATAACTTTAAGACCTATAGACATATCTCCTGCTTCTTTAGCAGCATTCATTGCAAGACTCTTTGCTTGATTAATATCCATTGCTCCAGACATTACTGCAGTTGAAAGTTGGCTTGTCAAGTCAGAAACTACCTGACCACCCTTTCCTGCTGCATTTTGTTTTGCTATATTTTCAGTTAAAGCCTTTCCTTCTTTTGTTTGAGCAAAAGCCTCTCCGTATGTTGTTTTGCCTGTTGCTGGACCTAGCATTGAGAACGAGTTCTTTCTTCTTAGATCCATTTGTTCTGATGCAGTTACTTTACCGCCAAACTTTGCTATGCTCTGAATTGCTGATGTAGACCCTCTAAACTTTTCTGCCTCTTGCAAAACTTTTTCTTGAGCACTATTAAATGCCATTCTTAATGCAATAAATGCTCCAACTGTTGCTGTAAGCCCTGCAATTACTGCCATTACTGGGCTCTTTAGCATAGGCAAAATCATTGAAAGACCCATTAAAGGCATCATTATCTTTTGAGAAATTTCTCCAACTTTGCCTGGGGCCATGGATCCTAGCATTGCAATTCCAGAGGCAGCCATAGCAGCGCCTCCGACACCCATACCAGGTCCCTTGCCTGCTGCGACCCTTGCGGCCCTCTTATCTTCTCTTCTTTGAATATAAGATTTAATTCTTCCAGATGGTGTCATTCTTTGTCCATCTTGTGCCATGTTTGCAGCAACCACTGGCTGAGGAACTGGCGCTTGCGCTGCTATCTTATTTAATCTCTTGTTATCTCTTTCTAACTTTTCTAATTTACGACGAAGAGATTTTTGATTAGCATCTACTGGCCCACTACCATAAAGCGCTGTTCTTGATGCTGCTGCTGCAGACTGGGAAATAGTTAATCCAATTTTTTGTCCTGTTGACTTAGCCTCTGCTATAGAAGATTTTGCTCCAGCAACTATTGATGAACCTATTGCACTGCTTGATTCTGGAGCATCTGCAAAACCAGGAACCCTTACACCTCTAGGACCTTGAACAATTCTCTTACCCTTTTTGGGCTTATTCATTTCTCTTGTATCTTTTGGACTACCTGACTTAACGCCTCTAGTTTTTCTTCTTGTTTTTGGCTTTTCTGTTTTTCCATCTTCATCTTCAACCAATTCATCGGGCTTTACTAGAATGGCATTATGCTTTGCGTGTACGAGTCTCCAGTTAACCTTTTTGCCTTCTTCAAGTCTGTCTATCATTGCCTGATAGTATTTTTGATCTTCTGGTCCAAGATTAAATTTTGCTATCGTTTCTTTTAGTTTTGGCAATGTTCTATCAATTTCAGCAATCATTGCTTTATGGTATTCATCAGGAGTCATATTCTTTGCAATATCTGCCGTTGCATTTCCAAACCAGAATGGTGATTTGCCTGCTGCTGGACCCCTAACTCCACTTAAATTCTTTTCTGCCATTTCAAGCATTGATGGCATTCTTTCTGCGTAACCTCTTGGTCCAGACGCTCCATCTAGTACGCCAGCCTTGCCAACATCTACTAACCTATTTCCGCCTAAGTTTCTTTCTTTAGGTCGTCATCGCCACGAAGATTTGCTGCAACCAGTTGTCTGAAATATTCTTCTCTGCTAAAATTGCCTGACAATTCTTTTGGAGTAAACTTTGGATCATAGGCAGACTCAAGAGCAAACATTGTTTTTCCAGTGTATGGATCCTTAATAACTCTAAGTTCTTGCTTTGGAGCCTCAAGCCCATGTACGTCTCTTGCTATTATTGTTGCTCTTTGCTCTGCAAGCGCTGCTCGCAAATCAGGCATTGGCTTTACATAAACCTTTTTACCGTCTTCTGTTAGGAACACTCCAGAGGCATCACGAGCAGCAACATTGCTGTATCCAGTACCCTTTTCAAGTTGCTTGCCATATGTGGTAATTGGTCTGCCATCAATGTCTTCTGCGGTTAAGCCTTGTAGTGCTGCTCTTGCTTTTTCAAGAAGTTTTTTTCCTGCAGTACCGCCAATCTTTACTGCACCAGTGTCTCCACCAGATCTTCCAGTTTTAAATACCCAGTTTCCGTTTTTATCCTGTACTAAAGAACCATTATTTCTTTTATCTGTTAATGTCCAGTCATTTGGATTTTTAGACTTCTTCTTTCCACTAACTTCTGGTCTTTCGTATGCAACAACCTTGTCACCATCTCGCTTAACATCAAGCATTATTCCTGGGGCTTTTTTAGCAAGATCCTCTATTGCAGAAACAACAGATGGGTTAGTGTTTGGAGCATAAGTTCTTATATTTTTTATAAGATCTTCAACAGCCATTTTCTTTGCGTCATACTTTATAGTTGAAGCAGATGCAGCGCCGATGCCAGCAACAGAGTATATCTTTTCAATTGCTGGTGCAATTCTTGGGTCTCTTGCAAGACCACCCATTACACCTGTTTTAAGATTACCCATTCGTGAGTATATTACTCTGTCACCTATTTTTGTTCCATCTGGAAGATTTTGTAAAGATAATATTAAGTTTTTACGAATCTTGTTTGTTACTCGTGAAGCCTCATCTGCGGTTAAATTAGAAGGTGGCTTCATTAACTGAGAAGTCATTGTCTCTACAGCACGAGCCTTTCTTATTTCTGCCTCATATTCTCTTACATCTAAAGTATTATTTGTAAGTTTCTTGTGAACTTCTTCTGGAATATCAAACCCAAGTCCACGATATCCTAATGCTCTTTCAATTCCTCTTGCTCCAAGATTGGTTCGTATGTCGCCAAACTGGTCTGAAATATTCTTTGTCTGCATTTGTTGCGGACTTGTCGCATGTGCAAAAACCGTATCTGGCTTAGTTCTTTTCTTTTTAGTTTTAGGAACAGCCGTTCCATCATTAATTAAAGAAGTAATAACTGGCCTATTTGCTGGATCTTGTGCTGCTTGTGCAGGAATAACTGCTTCGCCAGGAGATAGCAATGCTGGGACAATGTCGCCTGCACCCATTGGTCCTGGAACTCTTTCAACGCCTGTTGAGTATCTTCTACTTTGTGGAATACCGCCACCTTTTCCACCTTTACCTACTGGTCCAGTAAATCCTAATTGTGAAGCGATTGCCCTTTGATATGCTGCTGCAAGTGCATTGACTGCTGCAGTTTCAGAGGTAAAGGTTTGTCTAAGTTTTTGGTGAACTTGATCTAATGATGCCGCTACTGCAGATGCCTCAAGTTGTTGTTGAGTTAAATAGTCTGTTTGGTTACCAAGTATCTGTGTTGATGAGCCAGCACGGTTGAACGAGGTTTTCATTGTTGCAAATAACTTAATTATATTTGCAAGTCCGTTAGCCAACAGACCGAATGTCATAAGAGCAATCGGTCCAATTGCTCCTAGCGCTACGGTGAGAATAGTTAAAAACTTTTTACTTCCTTCTCCCAGGTTATTAAATTTATCTAAAATCTTAGATGCAAATTCTACAATTGGAGTAAGAGCCTTTAAGAACTGCTCTCCAACTGGTGCAAGTGTTACCTTAAGATCTTCTATAGACTTTTTAAACTTATATGTTGTTGTATTTTCTATCTTGTCCAATTCTCGCTGTGACAGAATTGCTAACTCTTCTGTTGTTGCTTTTGTTAATCCCAAAACTCTGGCTGCCTGAGAGCCCTCTGCAGTTACGTTCTTAAATAGTGTTGAAAGTCTTGAAAACTGGAACTTTCCAAACAATTGCTCAATTGCTCTTGCACGATTAAGCGGATCTAGTGTATCTAAGGCTTGTGAAAATCCTACAACAGTTGCTGCAACATCTCCTTTATTTGCTTCAACAATACCTTTAATATTTATGCCAAGCCCTGCGAGCATCTTAGATGCTTTTTCAGATGGATTGATCAATGATGCTAAACCAGACTTAAGTGCGTTAGCGCCTTCTGATGCATTAATACCACCTTCCTTCATTGCTGTAAGGAAGAATGCTAGGTCTTCAACATCGCCACCGAGTTGCTGTACAACTGGTCCTGCTTTAGGAATAGCAATAGTTAAATCTTCAATAGATACAACAGTTTGGTTTTCAACTGCGTTAAGGAAGTCAATCTTCTTTGCCAAATCTTCTGCTGCTACACCAAATGCGTTAGTAACAGAAATTGTTGTCTCAAGCGCCTGTTCCTGTTCAACACCGCCAAGCACGGCAAGTCGTGTTGCTTCGGTAACCTGTGCAGTAAGTTCTGCACCCATTTTACCCATTGCTGCAGCGTTTGCTGCCATCTCCATGGTCTTTTCAACAGCAACACCATACTTAGTATATTCTTTTGCAAGTGTCTGTATCTGCTTAACCATTGCGTCAGTTTCTTCTTGCGTAGTAAACATTTCACCGTAAACACGCTTAAACCTAATTGCCTGCTCTTCAAGTTTCATGAAAGTTTTTGCTGCAGTTGATCCGAGTAGCATCAATGGCACTGTAAAACCAACCATCAACTGACGACCAGCCCACTGCGTATTCTTACCAAAATTTAATAGATTAGTTGAGCCTTGCTTTAGTAATTGATTTAATAGTTGCTGTCTCTGTGCTGCGATTTGCGTTTGTGTAGCAAGATTTTTCATGTCCAATGTGAGAGGTCTTACGGCAATGGCTTGAAGGGCTCCATTTGCCCCACGACCCATCTTTATATACTGGGTCTGGATATCTTTTACACGCTCTCGTGCAACTTTATTTATTGTTTCAAACTCAGATTTAAAAAGTCTACCAAAAGTTTTGGTTGCTGCTCCAGTATACCTAAAATACTCTCTGGAGGTTAGTTTATTTTTTTCTAAAGCGTTAGTAAAATACTCAGTACTTGTAGCAACCGTTCGCATGGTTGCTTGAAATTTTCCAGTAGCATTTATGCTGTTCATCAAGTTTTGTGCTTGATTTGCTGCTACCGCTGACGCTGCTGCGCCAGACTTTGACATCTGTGTGTGGAAGGCTGATATTTGACGCTGTAGAAGTTTTAAACTTGCTAAAGCATCTGACGTATCAATATTTACATGAATATTGGATTGAACATCAGCCATCCATCAACACCTCTTTATTTAGTTATTTACAAGATTGCCAAGCAGAGTTGCGTCTGAAAGTCTAATTCCAGATGCCTCTTCGACGATCTTGTATACTGTAGGAAGGTCTATATTTTCTTCTAGGGCTTCCTTGTCTTCCGCCAACTCTGGCTTGTATTGCTGCATTGCGATTTGTACACATTCCATAAGTAGAGTCATTGACTTTTCATTGTCTTCTGCTACTTTGGCGATATCTTCAAACTTCTTCATGAATGGACGAAGTAGTGAGATCTTTAATGGTCTTACCTTGATCTTTGTTCCATCGATGAGAGTTACTGTTTTTTCTTCCGTGGCAGTTGCCATTATTCCTCCTTATAAGGTTAAAGTTAATTATACCATAGCGGAGTCTATTTTTTTGCTATTCTATAACCTCATAGGTTAGGCCCATTCCTATTCCAAAACCAGCCCTTTCTGCATTTTTACCCTGAAGTGCAAGGATATCATTTCCATTTTCTGCTGCACCTTTACTAAATACCCTAGCCTTCATATCTTCCCATTCATTACTATTCCCTGAATTTTTATCAAGATCCACACCTTGCATAGCAGCGGCAAACTTTTTATCGCTGTAGTCTAAATCTCTTTTAGCCTTAATTGTTGCAGTTAATTCAGGCATTGACAAAGATTGTTCTAATTCTTCATAGTCTTTCCAAATGCCAATCAAAAACGCCTCTGCTTCTAATTTTGCTAAATCCAAAGTCTCCCAGGAAGATCCGCTATCTACGGCTTGAGATTTTACTGGCTCTTCTGATTTTTGATTAATCTTAATTCCTGCTGCAATATCGATAACCTCATATATTGTTGGTAAGTCTAAATTGTCTTCAAGGTCATCTATAGTTTTTATATATGGAGCATATTGCTTCATTGCTATAAGAGCACAAAGAACTAAGACAGATATTGATTCATCATCTGTTTTTGCTGATTTTATTGTTTCAAATTTTGTTAAAAATTCTCTAAGATATTTTATTTTTAGTGGGGCAGCATCAATGACCGTTCCATCAATAAGAGAAAATTTTTTCTTTTCATATACGCTTGTTGCCATTATATAAGTATACCAAATGGAAAAGCCCAGACCTTGTGAGTCTGGGCTAGTCCTATTAAGTTGTATTAGTCGAGTGAACGATCTACGATTTTACCGTATGATGCGTCATCGTTTGGAAGGAGACGGAATGATACTTCAAACATTGAAGCCTCATCACGCTTTGCTGATACTGTAACATTCTCAATTGAGAGTGCACG